>Ga0302253_1000627_pt1 | contig 27152 bp, 24 predicted proteins | sample AAG_RA_Trp_MG_FD_193537 | JGI IMG/M metagenome (GOLD analysis project Ga0302253, IMG submission 193537) | Enriched activated sludge microbial communities from anaerobic digester in WTTP, New Holstein, Wisconsin, United States - AAG_RA_Trp | ecosystem: Engineered > Bioreactor > Anaerobic >...
ATAATATTGGCTGGGCCGCTTTGGCTTGGATTTCCCTGATTGGTTGATTCTTCCGGCATTAGGGTCAGTTATATCTAAATATTTTAGCACAAAACTAAAGAAGAGTGGAGTAAAAAATGCCGGATTTTTAGGGCGTACTGGAAATACGGCTTTACGGGAAAAGATTTAGGATTGATAAGACAACCAATACAAAGCGCCACGTAATTTCGACTCTTCCTTTCTTAGCCTTTTAAGCCAATTTTTTGGCGGCTTCTACGATGATATTTGCTTCCTCATCAGTGATTCCTTCGATGCTCATGAGATCTTTGACATTCAAGCCCTTGAGCTGTTCAGCAATGGTGAGGTTGGCTTTGGCCAGTTTTTCAGCCATTTCGGCGGTTACACCTTCCATAGCGGAAATAGACAGTACCTTGGCGGCTTCGGCATCTCCGGGTTTGGCCTGTTCTCCAAGTTCACCAATATCCATGATGTCGAGTTCGAATTCCGTGAGTTTGCTGGCAAGACGGACATTTTGTCCTTCCTTACCAATGGCGAGTGGGCGCTGGTCGGGGTTTACGTAAACCTTGGCGCGTTTAATCTCATTATCGAGGATGATGTGAGCTACTTTGGCCGGGGCGAGGGCGGTTTTTATGTACTCGACCGGATCGGCGCTCCAAAGGATGATGTCGATGCGTTCGCCGTTGAGTTCATCCATGACGTTATTGACGCGGACACCTTTCTGGCCTACGCATGAACCAATCGGGTCGATTTTGGGGTCGGAAGAAAAGACGGCGACCTTGGAACGGACACCCGGTTCGCGGGCAATAGCCTTGATTTCAACGAGGTTGCTCTTAATTTCGGGGATTTCCAGCTCCATTAATTTACGGACCAGATTTGGATGAGTGCGGGAAATAAGCAGCTGTGGGCCTTTGGTGGTTTTGATTACCTTGTCCAGGTACAACTTGAGGCGCTGTCCGCCGTAATATCTTTCGCGCGGAATCTGCTGATCGCGGCTAAGGATAGTGGTGATTTTGTTATCAAGGTTGACGTAAACATTCTGGTTTTCTACGCGATGAACCAGGGCGTTGATCAATTCATTTTCACGATCTTTGAAGGTGTCATACATGATGTCGCGTTCAGCTTCCTGGATGCGTTGGATGATGACCTGTTTGGCTGACTGGGCGGCAATGCGTCCATATTCCAAAGGGGTAACATCGATTTCAATGGTGTCTCCGACCTTGGCGTTTTTCTTGTATTTGCGGCCTTCTGCAAGGGTTACCTGGGTATCCTGGTTTTCAACTTTTTTAACAACTTCCTTGAGCAGGAAAACCTTGATTGAATCGGATTTTTCACCGATATCTACATCGATGTTCTGATCCTTGTTGCCGTAGTCCTTGCGGTAGGCAGCTCGAATAGCGGCCTTGATGGTTTCTACAACTTTATCTTTGGGAATACCTTTTTCATCGCAGAGCTGGTTAATGGCGGCGAGAAATTGTGATTGCATGGTGTTTCTAATTAAGGATTATTGGATAAGGTCTTTTGATGCGCCGGAGCGCTTAAAAAAGCAGGATTTTTAAAAATAAAATCCTTAGCAATATCATAATACAGGTATGGAATTGCCTTGTAAAGGAAATTGGAGCCACTATGACGATGTTTGACCGTGAAAAGGTTTCAGATATAATTCTGCTGAAAAGGGTATGTTTAAAAATAAAATTATATGCATAAAAGGAAAATATTTGGTTTTGTGTTAGCTTCGTTAATTATTTCGGTGTCCCTGATTTGGACACCAAGTGTTTCAGCCGAAATCAAGAACACCCTGCTTCTTAAAAGTGACGCTCTGCTTCCCCTTAAAACCGATTTAAGTACGCAAATCGTAGACGGGAGCACGATAAATACATCCGGAAGCATTGAAAACGCGACTGTTTCTACTTCTGAAGTTACAAAGATTATGCCGTTGATCCGTAACGACCTGTTGAACCGTAAGCCTCCGCTGGCGCAACAGAATAATCAGCAATCTTTGAATTTTGAGGAGTGGTTTTCGGCTTATTGGGTGCAGTTTTTGGCACTTCTGGTTTCACTGATTGGAGTTGCGCTGGCCGTAACCGGATTTACCGTGGCCGGTTCAAAGAAGAAAAAATCTATTTCCAAGCTGATTAATGACATCGATGACACTTTTGATTCTTTTAAATGGAAATCAAAACGGTGTGAAGCTGAACTTTACCGCCTGCAAGACCTGATTGAGGATAAATTAAAAGAAGGGAAAATTGATGAAGGTGCCTATCACCTGCTGAGTAATAGAATTGAGAAATACCTTAAAGAGATAAGTGAAATTGAAGGCAGACCTGACCTGAAGAAAGAAAATCCGAATAAAAAATAATCAAAGCATGGTTTCCTGACCGGTGAGATTTTCGACTGCTTTGATGGCTGCTGACGGGCTGAAACCGCGAGAAAGAAGGAAGCGGTATAGTTTTTGATTATAGCTGCGTGTATCCGTTTTGGAGACCACTTTAGCTTTTTTGGTGAGAGCGGTTCTGGCGAGGGAGAATTCATCGATGGGACTTGATTGAAGAGCCTGCTCGATATCTTCCGGTTTGAAACCTTTTTTTTGAAGACGCAATTTTAGCATTTTTAAGCCCTGTGGGGCGCGGCGAAGTTCCGAATTTATATAGTCTATGGCGTATTTGGCATCGTTGAGAAGAGACATTTCTTTGATGCGTGTAATCAATTTTTCCAGCTCTTCGTTGTCTTTAAGACGTTTGCGCAGTTTGCCCCGGAGTTCTGATTCGCTATAAGGGCGCCGCGCCAAGAGATCGAGAGCGTAATGCATAACTGGTTGTGGGGAGTTCCTGAACATAGTGCGGTGTATTTTTGAGATTAAAGGGCGCCCAGGCTTTGGCTTTTCTAGGGCGTTTTTGTATTGGGCGCCCACCGGTTAAAAATTATTCTTCGATTTCGCCAGTTTCTTCATTGATGACAGATTTGGCTGTGACGTTTTCTGCTCCGGTTTTGGAAGGCCTGCCGGCATGTTTGGCGGATGTCTGAACCGGGGTTGCTGTAGTTTTGGATTCCTCAGTTTTTAGTTTGGCAACATAATCCAGGACATCTTTTTCGATGGCTTTCTGTACTTTTTCATTATTCTCAATGAAGCTGCGTGCGTTTTCACGACCCTGGCCGAGTTTAAGATCTTTGTAGGTGTAGAAGGCGCCGCTTTTTCTGGCAATTTCATAACGGGTTGCAAGATCAATCAGATCGCCGGTATAGGAAATACCTTTGGCATACATGATATCAAACTCTGCCATCTTGAAGGGTGGAGCAACCTTGTTTTTGACAACTTTGACGCGAACGCGGGAGCCAAGAATTTCTTTGGATTCACCGGTACCCTCTTCAATTTTGCCGATGCCGCGGATATCCATGCGGACAGAGGAATAGAATTTAAGAGCATTGCCGCCAGGGGTAGTTTCGGGGTTGCCGAACATTACACCGAGTTTCATGCGGAGCTGATTAAGGAAAATGACGCTGGTCTTGGATTTGCTGATGGTACTGGTGAGCTTACGTAAAGCCTGGCTCATCAGTCTGGCCTGGAGGCCCATGTGTTGATCTCCCATTTCGCCCTCAATTTCGGCGCGTGGAGTGAGAGCTGCAACAGAGTCAACGACGATAACGTCGATGGCGTTGCTGCGAACAAGGCTTTCACAGATTTCAAGAGCCTGTTCGCCGCTGTCGGGCTGGGAAATAAGCAGGTTATCAATATCTACGCCAATTTTGCGGGCATATTCGGGATCGAGGGCGTGTTCAGCATCGATGAAAGCTGCCTGTCCGCCGCGCTTTTGAGCCTCCGCGATAACATGCAGGGACAGGGTGGTTTTACCGGAACTCTCAGGTCCAAAAATTTCAACAACACGTCCGCGGGGAATGCCGCCTCCGAGGGCGATATCAAGTGACATTGAGCCGGTTGGAATGGTTTCGATGGCAATTTTTTTGGCTTCACCCAATTTCATAATGGCGCCTTTGCCAAAGCTGCGTTCGATCTGTGACATGGCCAATTCAATAGCCTTTTGCCTTTCACTCTGTGTGTTTTGCGTACTCATTTTGATTGAGTTAAATGATAATTTTGATTTGGAATTTTTGATCGTCCATATCCTAGGTGAGTATGTACTCACCGTCAAGTGGATTTTTATTAAATTCCAATGTTTTGGCTTAGCCGCAAGCAAAATAAGCGGCAGAAATTAAATCGGAATAAACTAAAATTTAAATTTTACCCCAGGACCGGGTGTTACCCAAAAGAGAGAGAGATCGGGAACTAAAGGGCACCCCCAGCTAAAAAGTTTGAATTCCCGCCAGATTATGTTATGCTGAAGCCCCTTTTTGACATGTAATCAAGAGCAAAATGAAAATTTTATTCATCGGTGACGTCGTTGGTAGACCGGGACGGGAAGCCGTAAAAGCGGTTTTGCCAGAATTAAAGGCTGAAACAAGAGCAGACTTAATTATTGCAAACGCCGAAAATGCGCACCATGGCAAAGGCGTGACTGAAAATGACATCAAGGATCTGAAAGCGGCTGGCGTGGATTTTTTTACCAGTGGAAACCATATCTGGAAAGAAAAGTCGGTTTTTCCGCTTCTGGATGATCCGAAGGTGCCTTTAATAAGGCCAGCCAACTATCCGGAAGGGGTTCCCGGGAAGGGCTGGCAGATTGTGGAAACAGCCTCAAAGAAAAAAGTGCTGGTTATTAATTTGCTGGGAAGGCTGTTTATGAACGTCAATCTGGATTGTCCTTTTAAGGCTGTGGATAAAATTCTGCAGGAAACCGCGGAGGAGAACCTGAATGCCATTTTTGTGGATTTCCATGCGGAGGCAACATCGGAAAAAATCGCGTTGGCTAATTTTCTGGATGGACGGGTTTCGGCGGTGCTTGGCACACACACACATGTAGCCACGGCCGACTGGAGGATCCTGCCGCAAGGAACCGCTTTCCAAAGCGATGTTGGCTTTGTAGGCCCGCTTGACTCAGTCATCGGCGTAGAAAAAGAATTGATTATCAGGCATTTTTTGACTTCAATGCCAACCAAGCATGAAATTGCCGGAGGCCCATCAACCTTTAACGCCACACTTGTTGATATAAACGACCAAAACCGACTGGCAACCAAAATCGATTTCATTCAAAGAATTGTAGGAGCCAAGTAAATAGCCGCTGGCAGTACAGCAAATCTTGATGTATAATTAATTGAAATTAATTCGCCCCATGAAAAAAAGCTCACAAATACTAAAATACCTGGCACTTTTTCTGATAGTTTTCCTGTTTGGATGGGAAAGCTCCAGCTACTATATTGTTCACCGGGCCCAAAGCGCTGAGATAAAAGAAACTGATGTATCGCCAATTGCGGCACTTTCTTCAATTCTTTCCAATGCAGAAACGAACGGTTCCACACAGGAAGAAGAGGCTGACATGAAAGTTTTCTGGAGGGTTTGGCGACTGCTTGGGGAAAAATATGTTGATGAATCCAGTCTGGATAGCCAACAAATGGTTTATGGCGCTATTAAAGGGATGGTTGGGGCTCTGAATGACCCATATACGGTTTACATGGATCCAAGTGAGACGAAAGATTTTGATGAAAACCTGGCCGGGCAACTGGAAGGTATTGGAGCTGAACTGACGGTCCGCGACCAGGCGCTGGTGGTGGTTAGCCCTTTAAAGGACTCCCCTGCGGAAAAAGCAGGATTAAAGCCGGGAGATATTGTTTATAAAATTGACGGGAAACTGACATCGGAAATGACTGTTTTTGATGCCATTATGAATATTCGCGGGCCAAAAGGCACAAAGGTTGTGTTGACGATCCTGCGCAAGGAGGAAAAAGAGCCACTGGAGGTTGGAATTGTCCGTGATACTGTAAACGTGGAAAGTGTTTCGATGGAAGAAAAGAAAAATAAGATTTTTTATATAAGCATTAACCAGTTTAACGATAACACCTTTCCGGCATTCCAGGCCAAGCTTAATGAAATGCTGCTTAAAGATCCCAAGGGACTGATTATTGATCTGCGCAACAACGGCGGTGGATACCTTGATATTGCTGTGGATATACTTTCGGAACTGATAAAGGGGAAGAAAGTGGCGGTGACAATCAAACAAAAAGAAAGCAGTAATGACGAGACGCTTTATGTTAGCGGGAAACCGCTGGTGCCGGATTTACCACTGGTGGTACTGATTAATAACGGATCAGCTTCGGCTTCGGAAATACTTGCTGGCGCCGTGCAGGACCATAAGCGGGGCCTGATTCTGGGAGAACAGTCTTTTGGAAAAGGGAGCGTCCAGGAAGTTGATGATTTGAGTGACGGATCAAGTATCCGGATTACGATTGCCAAGTGGTATACACCAAGCGGTAAAAATATTGATAAAGTCGGCATCAAGCCTGATATGGAGGTGGAACTTAAGGAAGAAGATGCCAAGAAAGACATTGATACCCAGCTTGAAGCCGCCATCAAATATCTGGATGCTCTGGTTAAATAGCATGGCTTTAAATAGCGTCACTTAAGCGATAACCTGTTCTGTAGATGGTCTGGATTAATTTGAACGGATAGTTGTTGTCTATTTTTCGACGTAGTGATGCCATGTGTACATCCAGTGTTCCGCTTTTTACGGATGAGCAGCAGTGCCAGATCTGTTCCAGAATGGTCAGGCGACTAACCACTTTATCTTTGTTTTTAGCCATAAATGCCAGTAGTTCAAACTCCTTGCGGTTAAGACGGATCCTTTGTTGATTGCGGTAAACGTTGCCAGAAAATGTATTTATCCGTAATTCTCCAATCTGGTAATTCTTTAAGGGAGTGACGATTTGGGCTGGCATGCAGTTATGGTTAGGTGCCCCCATTTATAAAAAAGGCGGGTTAAATGATGGTTAACCAAATCTTAAAAAAAACTTAATCTGAAATTGACCGTAGGTCTTTTCTAAATTATATTACATGCGCTTCGGGCAATAAACGGCGCACTATGGAGAGGTGGCTGAGTGGTCGAAAGCGGCGGTCTTGAAAACCGTTAGGGGCGCAAGCTCCTCGGGGGTTCGAATCCCTTCCTCTCCGCCATTTTCAATTCGATATGAAAATAACGATTCGCCCAAACAGGCTTACCGATGCGAAAAGATTCTATGAAATTTTGAACAGTCCGGAGTTTAAATATTTTGGGAAAGGGCCGGAATCCATTAAGGCGGAAGAGAAAATTATAAAGAAAATGCAGCAGCAAAGGAAGAAAAGGATCCATTTTACTTTTGCTATTTTGGCTGACGGTAAAATAGTTGGAGGGTGCGGAGTAAGGGTTTCCAGCGCGCCGGCACGTAAGCACGCAGGTGAGATCGGTTATTTTCTGGATCCAGCGTTCTGGAACAAAGGCATTGCTACAAAAGCGGTGAAACTGCTGGAAAAGTTTGCGTTTGCCAAATTAAAGTTAAAGAGGATTGAAATTGTTATGGTTACTCCCCATAAAGCCAGTGAAAGGGTTGCCATTAAGGCCGGCTATGAAAAAGAAGCGACTTTTAAAAAGTACATCCATAACCGTGACGGGAAATTTTATGACGCCCATGTCTATTCAAAGATAAAATAGTTGGGGCAATGGGTTGACCGTTGGCCGCCGTTACATTAAATTATCGGCGTTTAGTTTTTTAATCGAAAAACGATGAGTGAGCATTCAGCCCATCTGGCCAAAGAAATCTGGGACAAACAGCAGCCGCTTTTTGCCGAATTATACAGTAAAGGAGCTGTTGCTTATTTTGGAGGAATAGAAGCGTTAGCCAAGGCTTTTGAGCTTAAAGACCATTGTGTTAGATGTATGGATGAGGGTACCCCAACCGGGATTCATCTGGCCGGATCAGGCATACTTCTTGGTGTAGATAAAGCCGCTGAAGCCCTGAAACTGGCCGGTTGCGATGGTATTTACAGCCATGCTGAGTGTGGCGCAGCGGGAATATATGCGCGCACTAACGGACTGGACGCGGCCAAAGCAGATGAATATGGAATTGAATACGCCAAGAATGTTGCTGAAAAACTGGGGGTGGAATACAAGGGACATATTGGCATTGATAAAATGGCCAGACCAAGCGGGTTACATGTAGCCCGCATAGCCTATTATGACGGGACAGGAAAATTTGATTTTACGGCTGACGAAAAGATGCCTCCTGGTTTTGTAATAGGCAGACGTTATGTAGATGCCGCTTATGCACTGGAAGAGGTTAAAGTGGCTATTTCAATTGCTACAGGCGGTCATGGTTTTGGAGAACTTATTACAGTAGAAAATCCATTCTTGATTGTTGTAGTGGGAGATAAAACCAATGCGGACTTTGGTCTTGATAAGTTAAGGGCTGAGCTTGCCGAGATAGAAAAGGCCAATGGAAGCAAAGTTAAAGTGGATGGATTTGTTGCCCCGTAGATTTGATTTTTGGGTAAGGACACAGTAATATCTAGTGGCATTTGTTCTTTGTAATCTGGTTAATAACGTACAGCCTGATCGTGCACGGAGAGGTACCCAAGTGGCTGAAGGGGCGGGATTGCTAATCCTGTAGTAGGGTTTCGACCCTAGCGAGAGTTCGAATCTCTCCCTCTCCGCCATATTTTTATAAGGCGGCATAGCCAAGTGGCTAAGGCAGCGGTTTGCAAAACCGTCACCCCCGGTTCGAATCCGGGTGCCGCCTCCATCAATTCCAATCTATGGTTAAAGATAAGGGCTCATCTTAATTTAACTTTTTTGGGCTGTCTGACCTGATTTTCGGGGCTGGCGTTTTTGGCGCTTTTTGATTTTCTGAAAGAAATGTGTTTAGCTGACCGTACTTACGGGTACAAAGAATTTGCAAAACAAATACAAATATTTGGACCACGGCAAGATTATGAATATGAATGCAACTCAAGAAAAAAAAGATTTTGCGCAGATGTCTGACCTGGAATTGGTCCAACAAACATTAAAAGACCAGCAGGCATTTTATTGGATAATGAAAAGGTATGAGACAAGGCTGATGCACTTTATCAAAAGAATATCCAATGTGGATTACCATACTGCGGAAGACATTTTACAGGAAGTTTATATCAAGATCTTTAAAAACCTGAATGGCTTTGACCAGAAGATGAAATTTTCCAGCTGGATTTACCGGATTGCCCATAATGAAACGATTAGTCATTACCGTAAAATGAAGGCCCGCGCCGAAACGGTGAGCCTGGAAAATGATGATGCCAAAGGGCTTATTGCGATTCTTTCGGATTCGTTTGATTTCAAGGCCGAACTGAACAGCAAGCTGGTCGCGGAGAAGGTGCAGAAGATTATATATTCGATGCCACAAAAATATAACGAGGTGCTGATTCTGAGATATATGGAAGAAAAGGATTATGATGAAATTGCCGATATTTTAAAGAAACCTTCCGGAACGGTGGCCACTCTGATCAACCGCGCTAAAGAATATTTTAAGAATGCTGCCAAAAAGCAAAATTTAACTAACTTAATGTAAAGGGTATGAAAGACCTTAGCCAGGAGATCCTGGATACCATTAAAAAGGAGCATATAAAACCACTGCCAAAGTGGCGCTTTGTGCTGCAGAAATCTTTTATATGGGCGATGTTTGTTTTCTGCGTGCTTCTTGGCGGATTGGCTTTCAGCAGCATTATTTTCCATGTAAATGATGTTGATCTGGATGTCTATTCAAAGTTCAACAGCAACTTTATGGAGATGGCCCTTTCGGTAATACCTTATTTCTGGGTGGTATTAATGTGTCTGTTCCTGTTTGCAGCCTATTATAATTTTAAACACACTGACGGCGGCTATAAGTACGGTACAACCCTGATTCTTCTGGCCAGTATTGTGGGTTCTTTGCTGGTGGGATTACTTATTTATTACGTTGATTTTAATGAACCGCTGGAAGAAAACGTGATGGAACATGTGCCTTTTTACAATATGATGATGCCGCCCAAAGCGGTGATTTGGAACAGACCGGAAATGGGATTCTTAACAGGTACAATCAAAGATTTTAAAAACGGACAGGAATTTGACCTGATTGGGGTAGCCGGTGACCTGTGGATAGTCAATTATACCGAAGCTAAATGGCAAAATGGCGCTATTGGTATCCCCGGAATGAGAGTAAAAATGCTGGGGGTCAAGGACGGGGAAAATCATTTTACTGCTTCTGATATACGGCCATGGTTTAAACTACGCACGGTGCAAACTGTAATACAGATGCAAATTCCAGGAAACAGAGGGCAAAAAAATAGTGAAAGAAATTCTCAGCTGGTTCCGTAGATATTGATGGGTAAGGTTTTAGGTTTTGTTTTTTTCAAAAAGGCCGGATCTTTTCCGCCCCAGGCGGAAACAGGGGGATCCGGTTTTTTTGACAGTGAAACTTTTAATCGACCTACATTTTATCAAAAACTGCTATGCCCAAAACGGTCAGGCCGTTGCGCAGGGCGATTGCAGTTGCCTCTACAAGATTGAGGCGTGATGCCCTAAGTTGTTCGTCTGCAGCCGCGAGGACTGAGACCTTATCGTAAAAATTATTGAAGGCGCGGGCGAGATCGTAAAGGTAAGTAGCCAGGATGTTGGGCTTATAATTTTCCGAGGCCGCTAACACGCTTTCGGGCATTTTTATAAGAAAGTGTAATAAAGACTGTTCAGCGGGGGCGCCGAATGGTTTTTCTTCCGGATTTGCAGGTGATATGTCCTCGTCCATAATCCTGGCCTCCGCCAATGAAAAGAGGTCGGTCTGGTTCTGGTCTTTTACGATGACTGGCTTCGTTTTTTTCTCCAGCTGTTGCGACGCACTTTTACGCAGGATGGAGTTGGCGCGGGCCAGGGTGTATTCAAGATAAGGGGCGCTGTTGCCTTCCATGGAAAGCATCCTGTCCAGGTCAAAGGTGATGTTGGTTTCGCGATTTTGAGAAATGATATTGTATTTGATGGCGCTTACAGCCATAGACTGGGCCAACTGCTCTTTTTCCTGCAGGGAAAGGTCTTTGCTTTTTTCATCGACCAGTTTTTGGGCTCTTAAGGCAGCTTCTTTGATAACTTCATCCAGGAGGATTATTTCGCCTTTGCGGGTGCTCATTTTGCCTTCCGGAAGCAGCATTCTGCCAAAGACAACATGTCTGAAGTTAATGTCCGTATAGCCGAATTTGCGGGCTGTTTCGAAGAGCTGGTTAAAGTGCAGGGTCTGGGCAACATCCACTACATAAAGAAGGGTTTTTGCTTTTAACCGCTCGATACGGTCCCTGATGCTGGCCAGGTCGCGTGTGGCATAAATGGTGGTGCCGTCTGATTTCTGAAGGATATATGGCGGGTATTTGTCGTTTTCAAACCTGACTACCCAGGCGCCATTTTCACCTTCGGTGATAACGCCTTTTTCTTTGCCTTCTTTGACTATTTCCCGGGCGGACTCAAGATAAATGTATTCGCCAAGATATTCATCAAAATGGACATCGAGTTTCTGGTAAATCCTTTCCAGTTCACGGATGCTGATCTGGTTCATCCATTTCCAAAGTTCCAGGTTTTCATTGTCCCCTTCTTCCAGTTTTTTAAACTCTTCGCGGCCCCTGTCTTCGAGGGTGGGATCTTTTTCCGCTTCCTGATGGAATTTAACGTAAATCTTAAGCAGTTCATTGAGGGGATCTTTTTCAATAACGGAGCGGTCGCCCCAGGTTTTATAGGCATACAGAAGCTTGCCGAACTGTGTTCCCCAGTCGCCAGGGAAGTTGAGGGCGAAGACTTTGTAGCCGCTGAAACGGAGCAAATTGGTGATGGTTTGGCCGATGACAGTAGAAAGCAGATGATGTACACCGAGCGGTTTAGCGATATTTGGGGATGAATAGTCGATTGCGACTTTTTGTCCCTGGCCAATGCCAAGCCGGCCATAATTCTGCTTGAGGGAGATGATATTTTGAAGTTCTTTCTGGAGGAAATTCTGTGACAAATAGATGTTGATAAAGCCAGGGCCGGCGGTTTCGGCCTTATCAATCAAATCATTTTTGGGAAATAACTGGATGATGCTTTCGGCTATTTCCTGTGGAGATTTCTGCATTTCTTTTGCCAGTTTCATGGCAATGTTGCAGGCATAATCACCATGGTTCTGTTCAGCGGGAGTGTGCAGTTCAAGCTGGTCAATCAACTCATCCTTTAAGGCATTATGGGCTACCAGATACTCTTTTAAAGCAGCCTTGACCAGATCTTTTACCAAATCCGGGATGAGCTGCTGGGGCTTTGGGCTGGAGCCCTGGTCGGCTAAAAAGTCGGGCAATTGCTGGCCTGTAGCTTCATCAAAAACCGGTTCCGGTTTGGCGGCTTCTTTCTGTAAAGTTTCAAGGTAGGCTTTTTCTTTTTCGGAGGTGTAATTCAGGTCTGCTTCCAGAACATCGGCGTTGATGACTTGGGTATTGGAAAGGGTTCCGCCGCAATATTTCTGGATAATTTTGCAGAATTCCGCCGGTAACCTGGCGAACTGGTCTTTTTCCACGGAGCCGATGTCGATTAGCCAGATTACGATATGTTTTGAGGTGGGCAGAAAAATAAAATCATCGGGATGTTTGCCCTGTTTAGGTTTAATCAGGTTAATCTCAAGATCTTTTTCCACTTCATCAAGATCATAACCAAAAACAGGAACCAGATATTTTACAGAAAGGTAATTGAGCAGGCCTTCAAGGTTGTTTGTATTTCCAAGTTCGCGTCCAGCTCCGGCTTTTTTGACTTTGCTTTCGAGAAGTTGAACTTCCTGAAGCATTTTTTCATCTACGCGGCCGTTCTGGAGGATGATGCCGATGTTCTTTTTCTTTTCTTCGTCTTTGAATTCCAATTTGCGCTGGGCGGTAACCCCACGCATTAACTGGGAAATGTTGGAAAGTTTTTTCTCGTTTTTGATGTTATTTAAAACGATAACAGCTGCCTGTATACCCGGAAATTTTTCAACCAGTTCCTGTGAGAGCCTGATTTTCATGTTTTGCTGGGATAAATACTATCTTTCGCTAATAGTATAGCAAGATTTGGGGAGCTGACAATCGAGAAAAAAGGTGATTAGTCGTGAAGTACTGGCTTAAATTGTATTAATTCAATATTCTTATTAATTTTTGTCAATTTAATATCCTGGTTTCTGCGGCCTCCAGTATTCAAAAAAGGTCATTTTTCTGATAAAATAGCATGATACTTAAAAATAAAAATTAAAAACAAATACCATGAAAGAAACAAATACAAACAGGAAAAATCTGTCATTATTGGCTGGATTAACTCTTGCAGTGATTGGACTGGCAACATTAGCTCCAGCGGCTTTAGCAGCTGATATTATCCCTGATGCCAGCAAAACTGTGGCTGCCGCCGATACCGAGATGCCTAAAGATGTTGAAAACGTAAAGGCTACTCCCGGTGACGGACAGATTACGCTCAGCTGGGATGTGGCTACCGACAATGTTGGGGTAAAAGGTTACAAGATCTATTATGGAACAAATCCTGTTGTTAATGATGGGGATACCTATAATTTGGGGACTATCGATGTTGGCAACAAGATCAGTTATGCGGTAACCAAGCTGACCAATGGTACCAAATACTACTTTGCCGTAACAGCCTATGACGCAGCAGGTAATGAAAGCGAAAATTACAGTGTTGAAGTGAATGCTACTCCTGCCCATGCCGCCGCCGATACCGAGGCTCCAAAGGTGGTTAAGGCTGAGGCTACTTATAAGGATCAGGTAAAAGTTACATTCTCCGAAGCAGTTAAATTACCAGTATCCGCACCGGAAAACGCTTTCACCGTTAAGAATGACGCCACGCAGGCGATTCTGACAGTAAAGAAGGCTGAAATGGATAGTACCGACAGCAGCAATAAGACTGTTATCCTTACAACTGCCACCCAGCAGGCCGGGGCCAGCTACCTTTTAATAGCTGGTATCCAGGTTAAAGACCTGTCTAATAATCCTATTGTAAGCGGAACATCTGATACCGGAATTTTTACCGGTGTTGATATTGAACATCCAACCACCCAGACGCAGCAGGTTCAGACCCAACAGACTGCTTCTGCTGACAAGGTTGCCCCTGCCCTGGCTAATGTTACCGTCCCGGATCCTACCCATGTGATGGTTACATTTTCCGAGCCGGTAGTTCTTTCCAGCACTGATCCAACTCAAAACTTTATCATTACCGAAGAAAAGGATTATGAAAAAATCCTTACAGTGAAAAAGGCTACCCAACAGACTGATCAGACTAAAGTTTTACTGGAAACTGATTCACAGAAGCCAATGAACTATAACCTGATTGTGATGGATGTTAAGGATAAGGCCGGTAACGCTGTCAGTATGGATGGAAATGCCACCGTTTTCTTTGGAGGACTGGGAGGCACTACTCCATCAACACAACAGACATCTTCGAATACACAGCAGACATCTTCAGACACAACACCTCCGGAAGATGCTACTGACCTGATTGCAAAGCTGGTAAATTCACTGGTTCATTTAACCTGGACCGGAAGCCTTAATTCGGCTGGCGATTTATCGGGATATACCCTGTATAAGAGTACCGACGGCCAGATCTATGAGAGCGGCATTACGCTTGATCCGAAGACCGTTAATTACGACTTTTCCGATCTGATTCCAGGAATGCGATACTTCTTTAAACTGACGGCACGTGATTCCGCCGGCAATGAAAGCGCCGGTGTAGTTACAACTTTTACCCTGCCGAAAACAGGTCCCGAACTTGGCCTTTTGCTGCTTGGTTCACTGGGACTTGGGAAACTTCTCAAAAAAAGGAAGAAATAGATAAATAAAGGTTTATCTTTAAGAAAAGCTCCCTGCCACGGAAGGGGGCTTTTTTAATGGTGAGTTGATTTAAAGGGTGCGTTCTCCGCTATGCGTTGTTTTCCAGATTGCTCTGGAGCTAACGCATAACGGAGAACAATTCACTTACACTCTTTAAGAATAGTGCTGGTTCCACTGTAGTAGGTGGTGCTGCCGCCAAGCGGCCAAACCAGTTCCGCTTTGATGCCGGCTCCGTTAATCGCTCCGTATCCGGGAATGTATGCGACGGAAAAATCGTGCCACTGGGAGCAGCTGTTGTCGCTGGTATTCGCCCACGGGCCGCCCAGGTTTTGCGATGTGTGGTTTTCATCAACGGGATTCAGGCTGAAATCCTGCGGGAAAGTTCCCGACTGCAGGCAGACCTGGAACTTCCAGCTGGAACCGGAAACCTGCTGCAGATTGAGGCAAATGGTTGGTGTGCCAGGTTTGCCGCTGTTTATAAGGCAGGCGCTTGAACTGCTGGCGCTGTAGGTGTCTGTGCACGTAGTGATGGGTACACAGGAGGCCGTGGAGCCGTTCATCTGGCAGGTTTGACTGCCTGAACAATCCTGATACACACTCCACCCACTCTGCGAGACAGTGCCATCGCACGCTGCTGAATAACCGCTGCAATACTGATTAATAACCTGACGCAAAACGTCGGAGCCCGCGCCGCTGCCGGAGCACTGGAACTGCTCGTAGCCGTTGCAGTAGGTTCCGTTAGCATAGTAGTTGCACCCATTGCAGCAGGCTCCGCTTTGGCACTGGCAGTTCAGCACGCAGCTACTCCACGGATCCCATTGCCCGTTGGCGTTGCAGGTGCGCGTCTGATTGCCGTATTGCCCATTGACAGCGCAGGCCTGGGATTCAACCTGGTTGGGGGTGCACACTGTACCAGTGGCAGGACAAGTTTCGGTGGTTTCCCACTTACACTCGTCATTGCAAATCATGCTTTCGCTATGTACGCCATCGGAGCAAAGAACTTTTGCCTGCTGACCGGGAGTGCAGGAGCCTTCATTTCCACAAGCGGTCCATTGGCCATTTACACAGGTCTTTAGACCACAATTGTTACAGGTCTCTGTTGCCCCATTGTTACATTCTGCGTTTGCCTGGCATGGACCAAAGCTACCCCACTGGCAATCGTTATTGCAGAGTGCGGTTTGAGTCCCCTGAAAACCTCCAATGCTACAAGGCTGGCTTTTACTTTCACCGGCATTGCATATGGGGTTGGTTATACAAGGATCCTGAGGCAAATTGTCGCAGTCACTGCAGGCTATCAAGCTACTGCAGAGGCCCCATTCTCCCCATGTACAGTCTGCCAGACACAACCGTTTTCTGGTCGAAAAGTAATTCCCGTTGCAGAATTCTGATGCTGTCTGGAAGGGCAAGCACTGGAAATTGGTTGAACATGTGTTTGAGGTGGGGGGACATTCTGGCGGTAGGCCGTGCTCACAACCGCTTCCTCCGCATTGAAGGGAGCAAATCCCTTTTTCCATGCACGTGTTATGACTATTGCTGCAAACATTGACGGTTCTACAGCCATCATTGCAATCAATAGTCCTTGAGCCATACATGGGGACAGCGAAGTCGGTGTCGTAAAGTCCGTCCTTGTCACAGTCCCGGCAAGAAAGTCGCCATGAAGGATTGTTCTTCCAGTTGTTGCCGGTTGGATCGGTGAAGCCTGAAGGAAGGATTTTTTCTTCTATTCGAGTTGTGGTGGCACATCCTCTGTTAAACAGAAGCGCCACTGTGCCCTGATTGGGGTAGTTGTCCTTAGTGTCGGGGATGCCAATCAAGTAGGGACAATCACTTACTGACACGCTGCTGTTTTTGTCACGCAGAGTGTCCGGTTGAAGCTTGGCTGTTAGCCAAAAGTACCCCCAGTCAGGATGGACATTGAAATCGCCGATACATCCCTGATCCTCTCCGATTTCAGCTCCGTAAGGTATTTCGGCTGCAGGAACAGGTTTGATGTAGTACTCGTACCAGTATTCTATGTCTTTTTTGAAGTTTTCCGGGCAAGTTGTCCCGACTCCAAAGTTGCCATTGCCATCTTCTGCAGCCTCGGAATAGTCCTGGGCGATTTTCCAGATCCAGTCTTTTTGCGCCTGTGAGAGGGTTTTCCCGTTGTGATTCTCGCACTGCTGGATGATGGTATTGTATAGGTACGACTTGTCACCGGGGATGTCGTAGTTGAAGATATCTCTAAACCTGCAGGGAAAATTGGAATTGAAATCCTCCGTTAATTTGTGGTCAAAGCCGGATTTTGGCTTGGCGAAGTACTTGGGGTTGATGATGGTTGAGATTTCAAACTCATCGCCGGATTTGAATATGTTGGCACTCTTCCAGCGAAAGCTGATGCGGATTTTAGTCCTGCCGACTTCCACTTTGCGATCGTACATGTACTGGACGTAGTCATCAGCATCAACGGTCTTGCTGTATAGAATGAACAAGACTGCTGCAACAAAAAACATCCTGCTTTTCATTGTGTTGTTCCTTTCAAAGCAAACCAATGCGTCACTTGAAAGCTTCTTCCGCCGGAATGCCCTGGGCGTCCACCGGATCAAAGTAGTTGGTTGGCACCGAATCATCAACACCAGCTGCAAGCTGGATCACGCGAACGAACTTTCCTCCAAACTCGGCTTGCGCCATGGTTTCGATATCCTTGAGCTTGCCTATTATGGCGAACCCGCATGTGCGGACGTTCCCTGTGTTTACCGCATCGAGGTATTTCTGTTCAAAGGCAATCGCCTCGTTTCTTGATTGGGGATTTTTTAGCTCCCCATATTCTCGAATATTTCCTTCAAGGCGAGCCCGATCTTCTTTGATCGATCTTTCCACCTCATCATGCAGGGGAAGATTCATGTCCACTTTGAAAAGATGTACTGCCCCCAAGACGCTGAACTGAAACTCTTTCACTTTCAGATTGGAGTATTTTGTGACAAACTCCTCCATCCTGGTGATGGGGTGATAGTCGGTCAGGGAAAGCAAAGCCATTCCAAGTTCTTCCGGCTTGTTTTTGGCCGCTTCTGCCAGAAATTTTCTGTTCCCCTGTCGCATTTCTTCGAACCAGACTTTCTTTTCCTGCATGCGTTCTTCCGCGCTCATGTTGGCGCGGGGATCTGCCTCCTGGCTGTCTCCGTAGACAACCCGGGGAACGTTGCCTCTGCTGTCTTCACACCCTGTGAAGGCAAATAGTGCGGCTGTGCAAATGAGAACTGCGGTGAGCGTGGAAATACGGTGTCCGGTTTTCTTGCTTACGTTACGCATGGTGGTGTGTCCTTATTGGGTACGGGGCCGTTGTTAGTGGCTGTTGTTACGCATTATTTTATGTCTGCGAGTGTAGCTTTGTCAAAACACTCGGCTTGACCCTGTGTAGTGTGAGTACCTTGGTGAAGTTGGTTCCTCTGTAGTAGGTTATTAGTTGTTTTCAATTAAGAAGTGTATGTGTTGTCAAAGGACGCTTCGGTGCACATCAGATTGTACCTGATCACAGCGAAGACGTATCATTTTATACTATTAAAAAATGGATTCGCAATGATTTCTCTGAATTACAGGAAAAAATAAAGAAATTGTTTAAAACATTTTAAGATGAGAAGCTCAAACTGATCGGCATGAAGAATAAATACTGGGTTTACATGTGGGGATTATTGATGGCGCTTTTAGTGGCGGCAGGTGTGTTTATAGTTAAATTGCCGGATGGAAAACTACACTTTTGGGCGCTTGATGTGGGGCAGGGCGATGCGATTTTGCTGGTTTTGCCCGATGGGAATAAAGTACTGGTAGACGGGGGCGCTGATGACAAGGTTGTGCAGCGGCTGGCGGAGGTGCTGCCTTTTTATGACCGAACAATCGAGCTGGTAATTTTAACTCATCCGCATCCTGACCATATGATAGGGCTGATTGAGGTGATTAAGCGTTATGACGTGGGCAGGCTGGTGATGACCGGGATTAAATATGATTATCCGGGCTATGACGCTTTTCTGGAAACGGTGGCGAAAAAACAGGTTCCGGTACTTTTTGCTGATGGGAAGAAGGATCTTAAATTTGGGGAGGTGATTCTTGATTTTCTGTTTCCCCTGGCCCCGATCCAGGGACAATATTTTGGTAATGTGAATAACAGTTCAATTGTGTTCAGAGTACTGTATGGGAACAATGCTTTCATTTTGCAGGGTGATCTGGAAAAAGAGGGCGAAGCACAGTTGGCCGCGAGTGGGCTGGATTTAAGGGCTTCGGTCATAAAAGTTGGCCATCATGGCAGCCGGACGGCCAGCAGCGACGATTATCTGGCAAAAGTGTTGGCGGATTTTGCAGTGATCAGCTGTGGCGCTGGTAACAGGTATAATCATCCCCATATTGAAACAATGAGGGCTTTGAAAAAATACCGTGTAAAGGTGAGGCGTACTGACCTGGATGGGACGGTGGAGTTTGCCAGTGACGGGAATGTGATCGAGATCAGGCCTTTACGCGTTTGATTTTGGCGCCGAGGGCCTGGAGTTTTCCTTCAAGGTTCTCGTAGCCGCGATCAATGTAGTAGATGTTGCTGATTTCGGTGGTGCCGTGGGCGCAAAGGGCGGCCAGAACCATGGCAGCACCGGCGCGGATGTCGCAGCTGGCGATTGGCACTCCGCGCAGGGCGGCGGGGCCGTTAATGATAGCCTGATGAGGGTTGAGCAGCTGGATTTTGGCTCCCATTTTTTCGAGTTCCAGCAGGTAACTTAACCGTCCTTCAAAAAGTGTTTCAAAGACTTTGCTTTGGCCGTGGGCCTGAGTAAGGAGGACGGAGAAAGGCGCCTGCAGATCGGTGGCAAAGCTTGGGTAGACGGCTGTGCGCAGCATGGGTATGGCATTCAATTTTTGGCCGCCTTTAACGATAAGCCGATTGGGATAGAGTTTGTAATTGGCGCCGGCTTCTTCCAGATTTACCCAGAGGCTATCCAGCTGACTGGTTTCAATACCGTCGATTTCAACGGTGCCGTTATTGAGGAGTCCGGCGATGGCAAAAGTGCCTGCTTCAAGATAATCACCGGTAACCGAATAACCGTTTTCAAGCGCGCTTCCGTGCAGGGATTTGACGCCATCAATGGTTAAAAAGTTGGTGCCAATGCCTTTGATTTTGGCGCCCATTTGGTTAAGAAAATTACACATGTCCTGGACGTGCGGTTCGGCGGCGGCCAGACGGATCTGGGTGGTGCCGGGGGCGAAAACAGCGAGCATGACGGCGTTTTCGGTGGCGGTGACACTCATTTCCGGCATGATGATTTGAGCCGCCTGGAGTTTCTGGACTTTGAGGTTAAGAGAATGGGTTTCATCGATGATTTTGGCGCCGAGGGCTTTTAGGGCGAAGGTGTGGGCGGTGACGGAGCGTTTGCCAAGGACGCAGCCGCCGGGGAATGGCAATTTGGCCTGCCCGAGGCGCGCCAAAAGAGGAGCCAAAAGAAGAATGGAAGCTCTCATTTTGCAGATCAATTTCTCTTCGATTTTGGAAGGATCCAGGTTGGACGCATCAATGGTTACACTATTTTTTTTGAACTCGGCTTTTACCTTCATTGAATGGAAAATTTCAATAAGGCTATGGATATCTGCTATATCTGGGACGTTTTTAAGAATGACCGGCTCTTTGGTTAAAAGCGCCGCGCAAAGGATGGGCAGGGCGGCGTTTTTGGAGCCACTGACTGTAACTTTGCCGTTTAAAACCTGCTGGCCTTCGACAATAAATTTCTGGGATGAGGGAGGGATCATGGTGAGGTGCTTAGTTGATGCCGTATTTAAAACGCATACATGGTAGCGTGTTAAATTGAATTGCGGAGGGCATTATATTACTTATCGGATGATGATGGTAGTGGTACTTGCAGCCGGAAAATGGTATAATTAGGGGATTTATAAAGGCTATATGAGACGGCACTATGCGGTACCACAATCAGGCGGATTCCATGAGGCAGGAGGTGTCTGGATTGACCTGGCTTTTATGATTGCCGGTATGCTGGCGGCATTTCTGCTTTGCATTGTGCTGTTTGAGTGGTTCCGCGGCGAAGGCCTGATTAAGACGACCAATGAAAGTATGCATTTGGCGGCAGGAAAAAACGTTAGCATTGAGGAGTCTGTAAAATCCGAAAATAAAGAATCCGGGCGGGGCGATGTGAAAATTTTCAGACTGAAAGAAAATGGATTCGGCTACGTTGGACAGGACGACACGGGACTTTTGAAAATGGAAATAACTGCTGCAAAAGATGCCACGATTAAAAGTCTGATTCTGGATATGAACGGCCGCGCAGATAAAAACGACCTGGTTGATCTGCAACTTTATTTCAACAAAAAGTTTGTGGCGACAGTGCCATGGTTTAATGGCCAGGCTAAATTTAATGACATCAAACTTCCCCTTCGTGCAGGGGAAAAAACGGTGATGGAGATTAAGGGGACGTTGAGTTACGATGCCAAATCGAATGACCGTTTTCAGATTGGTTTTGCGGAAACAGACTCAATTAAAATTGTGGACGGCGATCTTCAAAAGCTTTCGATTGATGGAGAAATTCCTTTTTGGGGCAATCTAATAAGTGTAATCGGGAAAAAGTTATAATAAAAAATCCCGGAACCATGACTGATCCCGGGACTCTTTTGATCTGACTTTGAACGAAAGCTATTTGGCTAACTGGTCTAAAACCTTAATTTCCTTTTCCAGGTCTTTATCGCCAATTGCTTCAATTTCTGATTTGAAGTACCTGCTGAAATCGCTGAAGAGGATGCGATACTGCCGGTCGACGGCAAGAGGCATGGACTGGCGTTCCCATTCACCAAGTACAGGCCATGGGTGCGGCCAGCATGGTGGCACAAATGGGGGTTCGGGCAGGATGATGCCGTTTTCGCGGGTGACGAGTAGGCAGGGATGCGGAGGTGCAATAAATTTTTCTTCCATAGGAATCGGCCTCGGCTGCTTATTTATGCGGGCGTCGATCATCCAGTCTTTGAGCAGGTTGGCATAGCGGACCAGCAGGATCCCTTTGCGGATGCCGCTGTTTTCAAAGAAATCTTTTTGGCCGGATTGACTAGCCGGGAGCGTGACTGTGGCTTCGGAGCTATCCCTTTGGCCGGTGCGGTTAAGGTAACTTACCTTCAGGTTTAAGGTGTTGTCCTCACTGGATGAGATCCTGCTTAATTTGAGCAGGACGATTCCGCCCTTGGTCTGGCCGCCTTCGGTCTTGCTGGGGAAGAGCGTGTTCACGTATATGATTTCACCGGTGGCTTTGTCAGCTTCGGGCGAACCGTAGACTTTGTCGATTTCCCAGCCTTTGGATTCGAGACTTAATTTAAGGTCAAAAACCAATGGGGTAACCATGTAATCAAATCCTTCATCCATACGGTCTTTAAATTCTTTAGAGGAATGGACAGAATAATAGTTGGAGCCTCGGACTTTGGTGAGGCGTTCAATCAGGTCGGTGTTGAAGTCCACTCCGATGCCGATAAAGGTGGTGTAGATGTTGTTATCAGCGTTCTGTTCAACCTGTTTGAACATGCCCTCGTCGGAAGTGTCGCCGACGTTGGGCTGGGCATCGGTGAGGAAGATGATACGGTTTTCGTATTCGTTCTGGTTGGCTTTGGCGAATTCACGGAACTGTTTGGAGGCCATTTCCATGCCTGCAGACAGATTGGTGCTGCCGCGCTCCTGAAGTTCCAGGATATGGTTTTTGATTTTGAGCATGTCGGTTGAGCCAACCAGATTGAGAGGTTTGGCCAGTTCGGCGTAATCATCATAGACGACCATGCCAAAGCGATCATCGGCGTTGAGGTGATCAAGAAGGGCGACAATGGACTGGGAGGCAACCTCGATTTTCTTCTTACTGGCTTCCTCTTTTTCGGCTGCACTTGCGCCTGAAGCCGAATCAACAATCAGCTGGCGGTTGCCGAACTGGTCATAATAGTACTCATCAAAGGGTGAGCCCATTGATCCGGAAATATCCAGGACGACCAGCAGGTTCAGTTTTTTGCGCTGGAAATCGGTTTCCTTGATGCCGGAATTGAGGCCGACGGAAAGATAATACTCATCCTTTTCGGAGACAGGATCTTTGGTGACGGCGTAACCGTAGGACGGACAGAAGAGCTTGTCGCAAGCCTGGCTGGCGCCGGTGTCAAAAAAGTAATCGTAAAAAAGACCTTCATAAGTGACATCTGTCGGGAGAGGCAGGAAATCGTTGGCAATGTTTTCACGGAAGTTGTTGATATCCTTGGCGCCGCCGACCGAAAAACCGATGTTACCGGGCGCGGGCGCAGCGGCTTCCATCATGGCCATTTTGGGGGCGACGCCACCAGTGGCAGTGGAAACTCGGCCTGGAGCAACCTGGCCGTAAGAAGCTCCGCCATATTTGTCATATTCTGCGCTCTGCTGATTGAACTGCCAGTCGTCAACCAGGTTTTTGGGGTTGACCTGCTGCTGTGTATGGGTGACCGGAGGTAACTGGAAACCTGATTCTTCAATGGTTAGGGGTTTCTGGTAGACGGCAAAGAAGACTGCACTTAACAGCAGGATGATTAAAAGGACTATGCGGCTAAGAGGCGGGTTTTTCATAATTTTTATTGTTATGGATTTTCGTTAGGGCGAATTACAAATTCGACCTGTATAAGTTGCATTTTAGGCAGTCGTTACAACAGAGGGAACCAGAAGGCGTTGACAGATTTGGAATGCGGAGCAGGATTTGTGAAGAAAAATTAAGAATCAGTTAAATAAAATTTAATTTCAAAATGTTAAAAAGATAAAAGATCGTTCACTTAATTGGTTTGACGACAACAAAGCATTTTCTTATCATTAAGGCACTTAAATGTTCCATTTGGCTAAAATAGCATTAAAAAACGTGGTCTGGAGAGAAGGGAAACACTATGTTTCCCAATGCTTGAATGTTGATGTTTCCAGCTGCGGAAAGACAAAAAAGGAGGCTCTTAAAAGCCTGGATGAAGCCTTGGAACTTTATTTCAGTGATGTTAAAAAGCCTAAGCTGGTAAAAGTTGAACGACCCGAAATCGTTTCGCTTTTACTAAAAAATGCCTAAGCTTTATTCATCAAAGCATATTGTACAGGTGCTATTAAAGCACCGTTTTTATTTTATCTCACAAAAAGGAAGCCATGCGAAATTCAGAAAGTTTGATGAAGTCGTTATAACAGTAATTGTCCCCATGAACCGCAGAGAGATTCCTTACGGGACTTTCAAATCAATCCTCCGCCAGTCGGGATTGAGGGAGAATCAATTTGAAAAATGAGTACTTTAAGCGCCTTTTACTCCGCTAAATACTACTGTCTTTTCCAATTCTTTGGTTTGATCTATTGCAGTTTCCCTAAACCAGCCTGCCAGGGTTTTGCCATCTATTAACGGACATTCAACGGGAGGAGCGTCGCCATATTTTTGAAAGTGAGGCTTATACCAGGCCATGTAATCCTGATAGGTCGGCACATAAAAATCGGCAACTCCAACAAAGCCTCCCTGACAGGCTGCCTGCTCCATCTGCCGACATAAGGACTGCCTTCCAAACAGGTTCATGTGATGATGTGTATAGGCAGATAAAACCATATCAATATTTCTTAATTCCGCAGGCAGGGTTTCACCGTCACCGCGGTAATAATGGATTCTGGGATTATTACCTTTGCGGTTATTTTCACTTTGAATTAAGGCACCCCTGGTGTGTGCTGTGGGCTTGTTTGAATGATGCAGTTCGTACCATTCTTTGACACCATGCATAACGCCGCTACCCAAAAACTGTTTGTATTTTTCACCTTTTGGTCCAAGGAATTCCAATCCGTACTCACTGATCAACTCATCCGGGACAGTAAATTTGCCAAGAAGCGTCGCCTCCAGGACGTTAGGAACAATGTCCAACAATGCCAGTTCCACTTTGCTTAACAGACCAAATTTATTCAGTGCGCGCAAAGCGAAAAGAGTGGTTATCGCTCCACCGCAGGGGCCGATATCCAGGAGTGTGATCCTGTCCTTCTGCTTCAAGATATCAAGATGATCATTAATGTAGGATTCAAGCTGCAGCGCCAACTGGTTGTTCCCTTCCGAGACCCATTTATCCTCAAAATATTTTTCACAAATATATTTTTCATTTATACCGGAGGGGAACCTGCGCACATTGCCCTGTTCCAGCACCTGCGGATCCATTAAAGGATGAAGATAAAAGAGGTCTTCTTCCAAATCAACAGGGGTTGTATAGATATAATCTGCGCGTTTTTTGCGATGGCGGAAATAATTTTTTCCGCCTGAAAAGAAACGTGGGTCAATCAGATGCGCAAACCTTTTCTGGCGCTCGGACAGATTTTCCGTTTTCAGCCTCATAGATGCAAAACCGACAATTACTTCCAGCGGATTTTCACTTCCATTTTCAATATTTTCCATATGATGATTGGGTAAATTAATTTATAAATTTTCAGGATCGTAATTAACAGTGGTGCTAATAGTTCGGTTTGGAGTATGGAACAGCATGTGCTGCTCAACCCGGTTTTTGATTCCGAAAATACTAAAGGCAAGAGTAGTCCCGCGCTGGATGATATATGGATTTACCCTAAGCGGATGATGTTCCCAGCAGGTAATGATTTTGTCTTCGGGGCTTAATCCACTGGCGAGCGTTTGAATGGCGGCCGCAGTGATGGCTGCACAGTTAACTTTGTCGCCTTCCACGATTTCATTATCGTCGGGATCCGGGATCCCGCATGAAGCCTGGTCGCAGGAGCGTCCTTTTATTCTTCTGGAAAAGCAGCGTTTTTTATTTTCCATATCCATTGGCTGGCTCATGATTATCAGCCGGCAACGGTCTTCGGTTAAAACAGAAATTTGGTCCAAGGCAACGCCGTATTTTGCCGCAAGCGGGGCATAAGCATTTCTGATTTCAGGTAAAAGATGTGAAAGTTTCAAATGTTCAAAAGCTTTTTTATTCTTCTTTTTTGAACCGAAATCCAGAGTTGTATCCAGGAACTGTTTTTTGAATAAGCCGGGATGGTCAAAAAGCAGGACAATTTTTGAGATCTGATCCCTGCAGTCGCTGACAATTTTCATCGCCTCTTCGAAGGCTTTTAACTGCGGATCGATTTGTAATTGGCCGTTTTCATCCATCTCCACTTTGGGATTCCCGGCCATGATTGATATTTTTGGCATAATTGACATTAATTAGATTATATTGTGGAGATGTATTTTATAATCCCTAATGACGCATGTCAATTTTGTTGTCTTATTCTGTTTCTTATTCAGAATTTGATTTATATTTTATGGCTTGTTTTAAAGATTATTTTCATTTATACTAAAGATGTTTATATGTTGTCATAATTATTGACAGTATGAATTTAAGGGACGTTCTGGAAATCAACGGACTGACGGATAAAGAGGCAAAAATTTATCTTTCTTTACTGGAGCTGAAGGAGGCTCTGCCCAGTACCGTGGCCAGGAAAACAGGAGTGAAGCGGCCGACTGCTTACGTGATCCTGGATAACCTGATCAAGAAAGGTCTGGCCAGCCATGTGAAAAAGAAAAAGCTGACCTACTTCCAGGCCCTGAATCCGCGGCTTTTAGTGGAGGACCAATACCGCAAATACAAGGAACTGGAGAAATCCCTGCCGGAACTGATGAACCTGCAGTCCAGATTTTTGGCGATCCCGCAGATGAAACTGTTTGAGGGCAAGGAGGGCCTGATTAAAATTATGGAGGATACCTTAACTACATCCACTGAAATCCTGGTATGGGCTAATGCCGACCTGGCGGCGACAACCCTGCTGGAAGATTACTATCCATCATATATAAAAAAGAAAGTTGAGCGTAAGGTTTGGGTGCGGGCAATTCTGGGCTATGACAAGAGAGCGCTGGAATTTAGGCGCACGGAAAAAGCGGAACTGCGCGAAGTACATCTAATCCCCAAGAACAAGTTCCCTTTTAAGAATGAGATTGATATCTATGACGACAAGGTGGCAATTTTATCGCACCAGGACGGGGTTGGAGTGATTATCGAAAACAAGAATATTGCTGATACCCAGAAGTCTATTTTCAATTTTGGGTTTGAGTACGCAAAGTTACTGGAAAAAGAGCTGCTTACACCAAAAGATCTGGCGTGACTGGCAAAGTGATTGGACAAGGAACAACTGGCATCAAGTGCGGTACTGGATTGATTCGGCAAGATCAGTGATTTTTATTTCTTGGTGGCCATTGAGATCAGCGATAGTGCGTGCGACTTTGAGCAGATGATGGCAGGCGCGGCCGGAGAAAGCGAATTTTTCAGCGGCTTCGGTGAGGAAATCCTGGCTGTCAGAGGTAAGGCAACAATGTGTTTTGAGCTGATCCAGGGATAACTGGCTGTTGAGTTTTTGACGCTGTTTTTGAAGGCGGCGGACGGCGATAATTTGTTGTTGTACAAAGGCTGAGGAAATTGTTTCTGT
>Ga0302253_1000628_pt1 | contig 27100 bp, 18 predicted proteins | sample AAG_RA_Trp_MG_FD_193537 | JGI IMG/M metagenome (GOLD analysis project Ga0302253, IMG submission 193537) | Enriched activated sludge microbial communities from anaerobic digester in WTTP, New Holstein, Wisconsin, United States - AAG_RA_Trp | ecosystem: Engineered > Bioreactor > Anaerobic >...
TAAGTCGGTAAAGAAAATAAAATTTGCGCCCAATGAATCTGTGATTGCTGAAATTAATAAACCAACAAAAAAACTCTTGGAGAAAATGAAAATATCTATTACCTAAAAATTTAGGGTTTGGGTTTAAAATTCAGAAGAAAGCCATGGAAGTACATTATTTCATTATTTTCATCTCGTATTGTCGTTGTTGACGAGATTTGCGACCTTTGCGGTTACTCGTCCTAATAAGACGGGACAAGCCTTCCATATTTTCACAACTTGTCTCGGCATCTCGTCAGAATGACGGGATGACAAGATTTTCATATTTTCACATTTTCTTTTGCGTTCTTTGCGTAATATCTTTGCGACCTTTACGGTTACTCGTCATAATAAGACGGGACAAGCCTTCCATATTTTCACAACTTGTCTCGGCATCTCGTCAGAATGACGGGATGACAAGATTTTCACATTTTCACATTCTCTTTTGCGTTCTTTGCGTAATATCTTTGCGACCTTTACGGTTATAAGAATTTCAGAACCCACTCTCGTCCTCGTTTGTAACGAAGATGTTCTCCTGTCTCGTCCTCGTTTACAACGAGGATGAGGTAGAATAGGCACTTTTTAAGGAACGACTAATTAAATCATTATTTTACTCAATTTAATCATATTAGTACGTCCTTTGGCTTTTATGGGTGTACTTCCAACAAAGACCACTACATCATCCTTCATCAGTAATCCTTTTTCGACAAGTATTTGAGTGGCTTCCTGAATGGATTCATCAATCGTTTTATAAGTACTGGCATAAAACAGGGTAGTACCCCACAACAAAGACAATTTGGGAATTAAGTGCTCGTTATTGGTAAATACATACAGTTCCGATTGAGGACGATAGGAAGCAATCTGGTATGCCGTGTATCCCGAATGACTGAATGCTACAATGGCTTTTGCTTTAGACTGTTCTGCCAGTTTACATGCTGTTACACAAATATCATCCGATAAAAAGGTTCTATCATTTTCTTTCGTTTGATGATAACGATAGTAATGATAATTATTTTGTTCGGTATAAGTAATGATTTGTTTCATGGCAGTTACACTCTCCGCATAAAATTTTCCAACAGATGTTTCGGCACTTAACATCAGGGCATCGGCACCATCGAGCACAGCATTGGCAACATCGGTGGCTTCGGCACGTGTAGGGCGAAATGTTGTAATCATGCTTTCGAGCATTTGAGTAGCAATAATAACCGGTTTGGAATATATCAAACATTTTTGAACAATTTCTTTTTGTATAGACGGTACACGGTCAAAAGGCATTTCAACACCCAAATCACCACGTGCAACCATAATGCCATCACTTACATCAATAATATTATCCAGTTCTGCAAGTGCTTCGGGTTTTTCTATTTTGGCGATTACAAAGGCATGCGATTTCTGCTTCTTAATACGTTCTTTAAGTTCAATAATATCGGTTGATTTACGCACAAAAGACAATCCTATCCAATCTACATTTTGTGAAAGAGCAAAATTCAAATCTTCTATATCCTTGTCGGTAAGGCAAGGAAGCGAAACGGCAGTATTGGGGAGATTTACTCCTTTATGCGATGATAATATGCCACCATTCACTACTCTGGTTTGTACGGTATCTTTTCCATTTGTTGAAATGACGGTCAGGCGTATCTTTCCATCATCTATTAAAATGTCTTCCCCTTCTTTAACATCACATGGAAATTGCTCATACGTCATGTATGCCATAGATTTATTACCGATGCAAGGATGAGTAACAATAGAAAACATATCACTGTCGTTTAAAAGCACTTGATTGTTTTCTATTTCCCCTATTCTGAGTTTTGGACCCTGTAAATCGGCAAGAATGCTAACTTCCAAATTCATTTCACGACTTAATTCGCGAATATTTTTAATTACATGGGCATGTTCCTCATAACTTCCATGTGAAAAATTAACTCTACATACATGGGCACCTGCAGCAATTAATTTTTGCAAATTTTCTTTAGACGATGTTGCTGGACCTATGGTAGTAACAATTTTGGTTTTGGATAAAATCTTCTTCATATTTATTTTTTATTATAATTGTTTTTACTTGATAACCGTAGTATTTTCCTCCTTGGGCTTAATCAACAAAGTACACAATATAGCGGTAATGCCAGCAACAAAAAAAGTCAGTATTCTAGATGTCAACACATTTTCCATTCCTGTAGAAATCCACACCATAGTAAAAACAATACCTATAATGATGGTAATAATAGCAGCCATAGAATGAAACCTTTTCCAGAACAACGAAAATAAAATTATAATAGAAAAGGTACCTCCAATACCAGCCCACACATAGCCAACGAGTGTATAAATCAGATTAGTAGGTGCAAAAAAGGCAGCAAGCAGAGCAAGTAAGGCTAAGATGACTGTAATAATTCTTGATACCAGCAGGGAGTTTTTTTTATTTTTTAGAAAATAAGGTTTAATAATGCTTTCCGACAATTCAGTGGCGGACAAAATAAGCAATGAATCGGCAGTACTCATAATGGCAGCAATTACGCCTGTAATTAGAATTGCTGTAATAACCGGCGGGAATAAATGTACCAGCAACGAAGGCATAACCTGTTCCGAATCGGTAAGTCCATTGGGACCGAAATAAGCAATGCCGAGCCAGCCAATGCTCATTGCTCCTATATAAGCAATCAATGTCCAAATAATACCAACGTTACGAGCAACTTTGGCGTTTTTAGTATCTTTTATCGCCATAAAACGAATAGTTAGTTGAGGTTGTCCACCAAGATATCCGAAAAACCATGAAATGCCACCCAAAAATGTTCCCCATACAAAACCATTGGTTGATGCACCGAGCCATGAAGTATAAGTATCTCCTGCTTTAGTTAAAGCCGATACCATGCTATACGAAAATGCATGCGGTTCCTGTTGCAATGCAATAATTCCTACAATGGGTGCAACAATAAGAATAATAATCATAATAATTGCCTGCACCACATCGGCATAAACCACACTTTTAAACCCTCCATAAACAGCATAGGGAATAATAATACCTGCAATTAATAGCATACCCACATACGAATTGATATGAAAAAGTGAGTTGAACGTTTTACCTCCTCCAAGAAATTGAGCACCTACATAAAAAAAGAAAAAGAAAACAATAACACTACTTGCGATAATTCTTAACAGAGAAGCATGTTTTCCAAAGCGTTTGGCAAGATAATCGGTAAAAGTATCTACCTGATACTTTTCGGCTTCATTACGCAGTCGCCATGCCAATAACCACCATGCTACGATAATACCAATTACACATCCAATGGCTGTCCAAATGCTTGATATTCCTACTGTATAGGCAAATCCCGGTAAACCCAGCAATGCCCATGACGATTCGCCGGCAGAACGTTCGGACAAGGCTGCAACCCATCCAGGCAAAGAGCGTCCTGCAATTGAATAATCGCTTTGTGTTTTTACTTTATGTCCCTGATACATGCCCCATATTAATATGCCTGCAAGGTATAATACAATAACAATGATGTATTGAACTTGTGCACTCATAATAAGATTTTTTAAAATTTAAGCAACGAAAGTAATAAAAAAAATAGAAATAATATTTTTTATATAAAGACACAAAATTTCCATCCCGTCTCGTCATTATTGACGAGATTGGAGTTTGATGAGATTTTTAAACCATTAACTTTAAGTACTCTTTCGTCCTTCTATTCAAAAACAAAAGTGCCAAACTTAATATCTCTACCGTCCTGTGCATAGGTAAGATAACGTCTTCCAATATTTACAACCAATTTGGGAATAATAACAAAACGTTCGTCTTCGGGTTTAAATAAATTGTATTTTTCGTAACTCCCATCGGGGTATATGGAAACCAAGGTAGCAATGCCTTTAGGTGTAAGAACTGGATTATTTTTAAGCGCTTTTGTTTTTTCAGCAATTTTATTGTTCAAGTTGGATTTATTGTCATTATAGACAATCTTAATTTTGTTACTTTCAGAAAATGCTTTGTACGAATGATAAAAACCCTTATCATCGGGGCTTTCCTGATTTTTAGCCACACGAATATTCCATGCCAGCGTTCCGTCTTTGGTAACACCAAAAACTATAAGGTCATTAAAATAATAATAATCCACATGGGTTATTTGCTTGGTGGCAGGGTCTTTTATATTATCTCCTATAGTATAAAAATTTTCTGAAATAACTGAAAAACCGCCATCATCAAAAAACAATAAATCTTTGGGTAAATAATTATAATAATGTTCCGGGGTTGTTCCATTACGTTCCTGTGAACATTCTGATATAAACTCCTTCGAAAAAGCCCGTATTGTTTTTTTAGGGTCTATGACATCTACTTTTTGAGTACGTGGATTTAATTTCATATAATATGCACCCATAAATTCATTGGCAAATTTGGTTGTTTTATTGGCAAAAAAACCAGCGATTACAATATTTTCATCTTTATCTATACCAAATATGGCTGACTGAGCACTGAATTTTCCAGCAGTTACAGGAAATTGAATCATTTCCTTACGTTTAGGATTATAGGATAATAAAATATATTCGTATTTCTCCATTTCTGTAGCAGAAGAACTGGTACCTTTTTTCTTATTAACCATTAAGCATTTTGTCAAAAAATATACGTAACCACTATTCCCAATATTGTATTGGATAACATCAAACGTTCTATCTTTTAAAGGTAAAGTTAAAGCAAAATTTTGTTCTTCGAGCAAATCGGAATTATAAACTTTCAATTTAAAAAGTTCGTTGTTGTAAGCAGCAAATGTATTATGATACAACACAGCAATTCTATTGTTTATCAGTGAAATACAAAAATCGTCTTTGGGCGTATTGGTTACTGGAATACTTCCGATTTCTTTGGGTTTATTTTTCAATGTACCGTCTTGATTAAGGTATTGAATATACAATACTCGCTGTCCATCTACATCTACCTTGGTCAATAAAATTATTTTTTGATTGATGTAGAAAATGTCTGCAAAGTGTGTTTGTATTCCGTTGATACTTGGCATAATAATTTGATTGGTCGATTCCAAGTTATTCGTTACGGAATAGTAATATTCGAGATAAGCATTGTCATCGGATACCTGAATCGGAGAATTTGATTTCAATACATAATATCCATCTCTGTCGTAACCGGCAATTTTATGATACCATGTATTTTTAGGTAAACTTCCATGCTGCCCCCAATCCATTTCAACGGTTTGTCCAAATACTAAACTGCTTGCAAATAAAATTAAACCTAAGGTAGTAAATCGTTTCATATTCTATTTTTTTATCACTTTAAACGTACAAAGATACATTTTTTTTTTGAAAGTTACACATCCTTCAAAAATTTATTTGCTAACTGTCCACAAGCAGCGTCAATGTCCACTCCCCTGCCCTTTCTCAACCGTACCGTAAAATTTTTATACTTAAAAAACGACATAAATTCTTCTATTTTTATAGCAGAGGAAGGTTGTAAATTACAATGGTCAATAGGATTGAAGGGTATCAGATTGATTTTTGCATTTATTTGACTTGCAAAATGTGAAAGGGCTGTTGCATCGGTTATGGAATCGTTCATATCTTGCAACATGAGGTATTCAATAGTTATTTTTTGATGAGTAAAGTAAGTATATTGTTTCAGTGCTGTCTGCAAATCAACCAAGGAGTATTTTTTAGCAAACGGTATTAATTTTTCTCTTTTTTCCTGAATGGCTGAATGAAGCGAAATAGCGAGATTTACACCCAGATGCTCGTTTGCCAGACGAATTATACCTTCGGGAATACCGACAGTGGATAAGGTAATTCTACGGGGCGACCATCTTAAACCCTCGTCAGAAGTAATTTTTTTAATCGCCATTATCGTATTTTCCATGTTTAGCAATGGTTCGCCCATACCCATAATGACTACATTAGTCAATCCCTTTCCAAAACGTTCTTGCGACAGTTGGTTCAAATCAACCACCTGGTCCACTATTTCTCCTGCCGACAGGTTTCGAATAAACTTTAATTGACCAGTCGCGCAAAAGACACATTTTACCGGACAGCCTGCCTGTGTAGAAATACATGCTGTCATGCGTTTATCTGAAGGAATAATAACTCCTTCTATTATAGCATCGTCATAAAGTTTGAACACCGCCTTAATCGTTTTATCTGAAGATAACTGAAACGAAAGTAATTGTGTTCTGTCCCATATAAAAGACTGTTGCAGTTTCAACCTCAACGTTTCGGGGATATTGGTCATATCGTCTATAGCATGTACATCTTTTTGCCAGAGCCAAGACATGATTTGCTGTGCACGAAAAGGTTTTTCCTTATGTTCAGCAAGCCAGTTTTTCAGAGTATCTGGTGAAAGGGTTCGTATTAGTTGCTTGTCATTCATAGTGCATGCAAAGATAGAAGACAATTTTCTAATACCGATATTTATTCAAAAAAATTTATTCGGTATAATATTAAGCCATACTAAACGAAGTAAAAAAATTCATTATCCCTTTTCTGCTAATGATTTGTAATTACCTCCTCCATAGACATGGTTGCTGCTACCGTAACAAAAATTGATATAAAGGGTGCCAAAAAATATCCAAGATAAGGAATCATATAACTTACAAAGAAAATGCTCCCTAAGGCTATAGATGTTCCCTTATTTTTTTGGATGATTTTTACACTTTGCGATACAGAATAATTTTTTCGTTCCAGCGAATAATCCATAAAGGAAAATCCAAAGAAATAAGCATTAATAAGAAAAATAAAAATGGCTGCTACAGGACTGATAATCCATCCCAAGAATGGGATAATTCCCAAAATCAACATCAGCAATGTCCATGCTAATTGAATACATAGATTTCGCAAAGAGATGAACAAACTTCGTTTTACCTGTTTAAACCAAACCGACCAGATAAAAGGGTATTCATGCTGTTTAATTATTTTTTCCGTTTTTTCTGAAAGGTATGAAAGCAACGGCGACATTACCATTAAAATAATATACCCACTGAAAAAATAAAACAGCAAGAAAAAGATTATTTTAAATAACAGAAACAACAAACCTTTCAATACAAGACTTGCTATTTTTCCGAGTACACTTGTAGCGCTGCTCATTCCGATAGCAGAAAATACATACGTTGAAACGTATCCGTAAATCGTATCACCTAAAAAATAAGTTATCAGAAATAAAAGCAGAAACAGAAAAAAAGGAATTAATAAAAACAAACCAAAATGCTTGAAAGTAAAGGGTACTGCTTTAAAAAAAGTAGAAACTCCCTTAGCCACATCGTCAAAAAAGTGCATATTAACGCTTCTTTTTCATTTGTGCTTGCTGTTGACGTGTTATTTCTTCCATACGAGCCTGAAAACGACTTTTCTTAACGGGTTTCTTTTTATTTTCGTTCAGTTGTGCCAGTAGTTTTTCTTCGTTTATTAATCGTCTTGTTACATCGGTTTGAATAAAAGTAATAATATTGGCAAGAAATAAATAATAACTCAACCCTGCCGAGTAATTGTTAAAAATAAATAAAAACATAATAGGCATCAAATACGAAATAAACTTCATGCTGGGCATGGATGTGTTGGGGTTTAGTTTGTTTTGTTGGTAGGTATAAATAAGTGTACTGACAGTCATTAACAAGCAAAATAGACTTAGATGGTCGCCAAATACAGGAATATTAACGTGAAAATCCCAAATTGAATCGTAAGTAGATAAATCCGTAGCCCATAAAAATGATTGTTGCCTCAGTTCAAACGACGAAGGGAAAAACTTAAACATGGCAAACAATATGGGCAATTGAAGCAACATGGGCAAGCATCCACCCATAGGATTTACACCTGCTTTCTTATATAAACTCATAGTTGCCTGTTGAAGTTCCATTGGCTTGTCTTTGGGTATCTTTTTCTGAAGTTCATCTATCTGTGGTTTCAATACACGCATTTTGGCAGTGGCTTGATATGATTTGAAAGTAAGTGGAAACAATATCAATTTTATCAGTATGGTTAAGATTAAAATAATAATACCGTAGTTATGAATAAATCCATTCAGAAAATTAAATACGGGAATAACAATAAACCGGTTTATCCAGCCAAATATGCCCCAGCCTAATGGAATAACTTTAACCAGGTCTTCTATTCCCTGTTTTTTCATAGTATTAAAATGGTTAGGTCCAAAATAAAATCGGAATGTTTTATTTACCTCCGATTGGGGTTCATACGAAAGAGTAATTTCAGCACGCATTTGTTTAAGCAAATGAGATGCGGTATCGGCAAATTGTTTAGTTTCGACCGTAGCATTTAAAAAAGGTTCATCTGCAAGAAATACGGAACTGAAAAATTGCTGCTTAAAGGCTATCCATTTAACTCTGGTTCGTAAATCTTCTTTGGCATCTTTGGTTTCCGACAAATTATTTACTTCATCACCTTCATATTTATAGTAAATAGTAGTATTGGTTTTTTCAAAACTGACATTGCGTTCCAATTGAGGTGCATTTATTTGCCAGTCAAACACCATATAATCTATATTATTACCGGTAAGTTCGTTTAAATTTTTAGAATGAATAGTATATTTTAATTGATACGAATTAGGTTCCAGTTCGTATATAAAGTCAAGATAGCGATGTTCGCCCGCTACCAAACGAAAGGTCAACGTTTGTGCATGCATAGTATCATTGAGCAAGGTATCGTTAGAAAGTGCCTTAAAATAAAATTGCTGTGTTTCGATATTTCTGTTTTGAGCAAAAAAATTCAATCCAAATATAGTAGAATCGCCTTGCCATAATACAACAGGTTCTTTTTGAAAAGTCTTGTATTCCTTCAATTCAATTTTACAGGGACGACCTCCTTTGTTAGTAAAAGTAATACGTACCTTATTATTTTCCATAATATAAAATACTGTATCGCCTTTAGCAGCAGCACTTAACTCACCGTATTTTTCTTTCATCATTTTATTAACTACCGAATCTGGGACAATGGTAGCAGCCGTATCTTTCTGAACAATTTCCTGCTTTTCCGTTACCGATTTTTGTAATGCTACCCTTGCCAACGAATCTTTAATTACCTGTTCTATAGAATCCCTTCGATGCTGTGCTTTGGCTATTTCTTCCTTCGATGGTTTGTTGAGTATTCCAAACAGAACAAAAATCAATACAATTAATACTATCCCTATAACGGTATTTCTATTCATGAATATAAAATTTTGAACGGCAAAGGTACATGTTTATTTCAAAATAAAAGTAGTGTCTATATTTTTTTAACCCAATTATCTCGTTAATCACATTTCTAATATTGCAAAACCTGAATTTTTACAACTTGTCTCAACGAACTATTATTGAAGTTTGATAAGATAAAAAATACTAAAAAAAGATTTTTTAGAAGCCATTATTTACTTTTATCTGGAAATGGTGGTGCGGGTGCTTTTTCAACAGGGTTTTTCTTCAATTCATCTAAAATAACTTCAATGGCTTTATTCAGTTGCGTATCTTCGTTCATATATTCCTTATAAGGGTCATTGTCCACTTCAATATCGGGGTCAACACCATATCCTTCGATTATCCATGATTTACCGTCGTTAGCATAGTGAGCAAATTCAGGTTTCATTAAAAAACCATTATCTACAAAGGGCAACGTTCCGCGAATACCCACTACTCCTCCCCATGAACGTACACCAATAACTTTTCCAATATTATATTTTTTGAACTGATAAGGGAATAAATCGCCATCAGATGCTGAATATTGATTAATCAGCAATACTTTAGGTCCTACTATCATTTGACTGGGTGTAGTTTCACCTTCTGTTTGATTGCGGGCTATTTCCATAAATGCCAGTTCACGTTTTAAACGTTCAGCAATCATGGGCGAAACATTACCGCCTCCATTGCCACGGTCATCAACAATTAATGCTTTTTTTTGAAGTTGAGGATAAAAGTATTTTACAAATTCATTAAGTCCTTCAACACCCATATCGGGTATATGTACATAACCTACTTCGCCGTTGGTGGCTTCAGTTACTTTTTTAATATTTTCCTGAACCCAATTGTAATAATATAGTGGATTTTCATCATCTATGGGAGTCACAATTACTTTTCGCACGGCTGTTTCGTTTGGCTGTATAGAAACAGTCAGTTCAATCGGTGTATTGGCTTTATTTTCGAGCAATTCATATATATCACTATAATTTTTTACATCGATATTGTTGACAGCAATAATATAATCACCTTCTTTAACATTGATGCCGACATCTGTTAAAGGCGAACGTAACGCACTATTCCAGTTTTCACCTTGCAAAATTTTATCGATTTTAAAATATCCAGAAGTATGTTTTGACAGTTTAGCACCGAGTAAGCCCAGTTTTATACGTTCCGGATTGTCTTGGTCGCCACCGCCAACATACGCATGACCAATATTAAGTTCACTGATTAATTCACCAATAACATACGTCAAATCATTACGGTGGCAACATGCTTCGGCAAGCGGTTTATATTTTTCATACATTTTTTTCCAATCCAAGCCGTGCATATTGGGGTCATAAAAAAAGTCACGCATTTGACGCCATGCTTCGCTGTATATTTGCATCCATTCCATTTTTACATCTACCAGCATTTTCATATCCTTAATAGATACGGGTTCGTTGAGTTTAATTTCCTGTTTAGGCAAATCAATCACATAATAGTTATTATCCTTTTTGAGGGCTATATGTTTTAAATCGGCTGAAATTTGAAAATCACCGTATTCGCCCAGTGTTTTCTCTTTTAAATCGGTAAAACTGAACGTTTTCAATTCTGTTTTTTTAGAACCTTGAAGATGAAACGCATAATATATATCGTTATCTACAATAGTTAAGTTCCAATAATTGCCTGCTGATATAGGAAGTGCAACGATACGATTACTGATATTATCAAAATCAATTTTTACCGTAATATTATTTTTTATATTTTTATTTTTAGATACGGTATCGGCTAAATTAATCGGTTTATCGGTAGGTGCCAGTGGGTTAATTGTTTCTTTTTGTAAGGTAACGAAATATATCTTTGACATATTGGAATAGGAATGATTCCATTCGGTTTGGCTATAAGTAGGATTAAAATCTCTATCCGAAACAAAAAACAAATATTTGCCATCCATACTGAATGTTGGATTGTAACTGTTATACCACGAATTGGTTATCGATGATATTATTTTATTTTGAATATTATACAAAAACAATTGCGCCATGGTGTTTTGCAAAGTTCTATCGGTAAAGGCTATCCATTTGCTATCGGGCGACCATGAAAAATCGGTTATTTCCCATGTTTTACTTTGATAAACCAGCGTAACCTGTTTGGTATCCACATCTATCATTTTCAAGTTAAATTTTTTATCGTTGAATAATATTTTTTTACTATCGGGCGCCCATAGCAAATTGAAAATATAAACATTGCTCCCCTGTGTAAGTTGAATGGGAGGCTTATCGGTGAATGCTTCTTTTATATATACTTCATATTCTCCAGTAGCATCGGATAAGTAGGCAATATATTTACCATTGGGCGAAAAGCACGATTCGCGTTCGTGAGTGCCCGAAGTATGAGTTAAATTATACGTGATACCGGGTTTTACAGGAACCATCCATACATCACCGCGTGCAGAAAATAACAAGCGACTGCCATCTGGAGCAATAGTATAAGAATGAATATATTTAGTGGCATCCACCCATTTTTGACGGGCAAATAGTTTATCATTATTAATAAAGATGGTTATTTTTTTAGATTGTTGGGTTGCTATATCGAAAATATAAAGGTAACCGCCTTTTTCGAAAACAATTTTTCCATCACCCAGCGAAGGGAATTTAATATCATAATCGGTAAAGTCGGTAACTTTACGAAATTGTTTTGTATCGGTATGGTATGCAAAAAGATTCATAACACGGTCACGGTCACTTAAAAAATAAATTTCATTTTTCCACCACATCGGAAATATATCTTGTGATGGATTATTCGTTATATTTTCAATATTTTTTGTTTCGGTATTGAAAATGCGGATATCGTCAGCCATACCGCCCTTGTAATATTTCCACGTTCTAAATTCACGCATCACACGGTTAAAAGCCAACTTTTTTCCGTCGGTTGAAAATGAATTAAATCCACCGCTTGATAGTGGAAGTTGTTCAGACAGTCCACCATCAATGGGAACAGAATATAATTGACCCACAAAATCATTCCATGATGCTTTGCGTGAGCGGTAAATAACATGTTTACCATCGGGTGCCCACGAAGTAACAATATTGTTCGGTCCCATGCGGTCTGCAATATCGTCTCTATTTAATGTTGATGTATAAGTCAATCGCTTCGGGTCGCCACCGTTGGAAGGTATAACATATACCTCTGTATTGCCATCGTATTGCCCGGTAAAAGCAATCATTTTGCCGTCGGGTGAAAAATGTGGAAACATTTCATACCCTTTGGCTGATGTAAGTTTTCGGGCAATGCCTCCATCGGTTGATACGGTATATAAATCACCAGCAAACGAAAAAACAAGTTGATTGCCATAAACAGTCGGAAAACGAAGTAGGCGATTTCCCTCATTTTGGGCATTTATTGTTAACGATACAAGTAACATTGCCCACATCCAATTTATTTTTTTTAACATATACTATTTATTTAATAAGGTTTAAAATTAATTTTACTATTTCATTATATTTTGCCATACTCAACTTGTTGGGCAAATCGTCGGGGTGATGATACGGACCTGTTTTTCCTTTGGCGTAAATAAAAATTGCTTTTACCCCTTTTTCTGAAAAAGGGGCATGGTCGCTGTTAAAGGCTTTACCACGTTTTTGAATGCTGGATACCAGTTTCATTTTATTATTAAGACTATCCAATTTATCAGAAATATCTGTAAATACAGAACCATTAACTACAGCAATGCCGTCTTCACCACTTCCAATGACATCAAGATTGACAAGCAACTTTATTTTTTTAAGTGAAAATGTTGGATTGTTGACAAAATAATAGGAACCGAGCAATCCTAATTCTTCACCTGTAAAAAATAAAAATGCAAGCGTGTAATGTGGTTTTGTAGTTGATAATTCCCGTGCTATATCGAGAACCATAGCATCGCCACTTGCATTATCGTTGGCTCCGGGAAAATAACAGGAACCAAGTTCTCCCAAATGGTCGTAGTGAGCCGAAAAAGCAATAACTGTATCTATTTCACCGGGTATGGTAGCAATAATATTTTGAGTTTTATAGGCATCGTAATGTTTTGATTTGATAGTTAAGGTAATGTTTTTTGCTTCCATGAACTTCATAGTGGTTTCCAAAATTACCCATGAATTGGTTTCCGATTGTATTTGTTGCATGATTGGTTTTTCCTTTATCAAAATATATCCTTTAGCATTGATAGGATTTTTTTGAATAAGCAATTGAACATCGGAACTGTATTTTGTATTTTCAGTGATGGAAGTATCGAGCATAATAAACGAATTTCCATTGTTGGGCATAAAGAGAGTTGACAGGTTATTGACAGTAACTTTAACAATGGGAAATGTACCTTTGATAGAACAACTTCCTGAATGAATCATTACTTCGTAACCCGGCATAGCAGAAATTGTATCAAACTTAATAGATGATACCGATTTAATTACGGAGACAGGAATATCAAATTTCTGAATTTGAATGTTGGGAACCTGAATATTTTTTAAAGCAGTAACTATGTATTGTGCGCTTTTATTATTCCCGTGATGTGTATAGCCACGTCCGCAATATTTGGGTGAAGCCAAATCGCTGATGATACGATAGGCATATTCCTTGTCTTGGGCACCTAAGAATGTACAACTAAATAAGAGTATGACAGGCAATAAATGTCGCATCGTTAAAAAATTACTTTAAAAATCTTCTATACATCAATTCCAACAACGATTGCATGGTATCGCTTTCAAAATTATTACCGAATTTTTTTTCAATAATAGTGCATGCTTCATCAAACGTAGAGCAATTATTTAATTGGTGTACCATTGCATTGTATTCGTCCACGTTATTGCCAAATAATTCTCGAATAAACATGATTTTATCGTTAATGCTGATGGCATGTACCAAGTCTGTAACGGGTTTCATTTGCTTTAAGGCACTAACATCCTTTCGCATAAAAATAGAGGTTATATCGTAAATGCTGGCAGATGGTTCCATAGGTTTAGCACTTATATTTTCTGGTTGCTTATCTGTAATAGCAGCATCAGAATCCAATTTTTTCTCTTCAGGTTCAGGTATTGGTATATTGTTTACTTCGGATGAATTTTCCTGTACCGTCGTAGTTTCTTTTTCAGCAGGTTTCATGCTGAAAGTTTCATTACTATTTCCTATCGGTGAAAAGATTGCTTGAAATTTTTCGTTGTTGTTTAATCCCGTTTTATTGATTGCTTCGGAAATTACGGATGTACTTTTGCTTAAAAAGCCTGTTTCTTCATTGGCAAACGTTGTAATTTTGAGTTCAAACAACGTATTGTAAATAATGTTCAATTTTTCCATTGCCAAATCAATTTCAATCATCGGGATACTTTTACCCGTTTCGTTGATGTACTTGGCATCCTGTACACAATCTTCAATTTTTGCTAATAAACTGTACCACTGATTGTTATTTTCCATTTTTCAAATTTATTTTTAAAGAAAAAAAATTATGAATTAACTTTGTAAAGTTACAAAATTGTAAAATAGGTTATATCATTGTATATGTTTTTAGAGAAAAAAAATAATGAAACCATCAAAAGAGGCTGGATAGAAGTTATTTGCGGCTCCATGTTTTCGGGAAAAACGGAGGAGTTGCTTCGTCGGCTGAATCGTGCACGTATTGCCAAGCAAAAAATAGAAATATTCAAACCACAGATAGATGTAAGGTATTCTGAAACGGAAGTGGTATCGCATGACGAAAAAGCCATTCTTTCTACATCGGTAGAAACAGCCTTGAATATTTTATTAATGGTAAGCAATGATGTAGATATAGTAGGCATCGACGAAGCACAGTTTTTTGATGAAACATTAATCGATGTTTGCAATCAATTGGCTAATCGTGGCATTCGTGTCATTGTTGCTGGTTTGGACATGGATTTTTTGGGAAAACCATTTGGACCCATGCCCGCATTAATGGCTATTGCCGAATATGTAACCAAAGCACATGCTATTTGCATGATTTGTGGAAATCTTGCTCATTATTCGCATCGAAAAATTCAAAGCAACAAATTGGTTCTTCTTGGTGAAACCGACGAATACGAACCTCTTTGTCGCGAGTGTTACAATAAATTGAAAGATTAATACATGAAGGACAGTAAATGTTGTTTTAATAATACGGATTAAAAAATAATTTTATTCCATAATTCAACTTTTTGTAAGTTTGCAAAAAAATAGGATGGATATAGATAAAATTCGTAGTTATTTCCCAGTTACACAGAAATACTGCTACTTTCAAAGTGCAGGTATGAGTCCAATGCCTATACCCGTGTATGAAAAAATAACGAATGGCTATAAATCGCTTACCGAACACGGCGATATTTTTTTTAACGATGATGCCACTTCCCTGTTGAAAATATATGAAAAAATAGCGGGAATGGTTCATGGTGATGCCGACGATATTGCTTTTGCAGAAAGCAATTCCATGGCAATGTCGTTGGTAGGGTTAGCATTTAAACAAAAACATACCACATTTAATATGGTGAGTACCGACGATGAATTTCCGTCCAATTCTGTTCCATTTGAATATTTGGGTATTGAGATGAGGTATGCTAAATCAGAGAATTATCGTTTTCCTGTATCATCCATTTTATCTTTATGCAATGCTCAAACTCTTGCGGTAGTAACATCGTATGTGCAGTATTGCACGGGATTCCGTCAGAATTTGGAAAAATTGGGCAGTGAGTTAAAAAAACGGAATATTCTTTTCATAGTTAATGCTACACAAGCATTTCCATTTTTCCCACTGGATATACATCAAATGAATATAGATGTATTGACATGCTCCATACATAAATGGGGATTTTGTGGACACATTGGTACATTGTTTATTACAACTAAGGAATTTAGAAATAAATATCCTTCGCCTATAGCAGGATGGTTATCGGTAGATGTTTCTCAAGAAAATGACTTTATTCATACGGCAAAAAACAAATCTTTCTCTATATGGAATTCTGCCCGACAGTATGATTTTGGAAGTTCAAATTTAAAAGCACGATTGGGTTTGGGCACTGCTCTTGATTTTCTTGAATCGTTTGGATGGGAAGAACTGCGTCATCATCTATTTCAAATGACCGATTACCTTATCTCGCAATTAACGTTACTTCATGTAAATATTATCAGTCCTCATAATACCGAAAATGAACGCTCTGCCATTGTTTCTTTTTCATTAGAAAATGGTAAGAACAAGGAACTGATAGCATATCTTGAAAAAAATAACGTGATTGTTTCGCTGCGAAATAACTATATACGTGCATCGGTAAACATTTTTAACAATAAAAAGGATATAGATATCTTGTGTAACAAGGTATTAGAATTTGATACTTAATACCGAACCGTTAACAGGTTTCGTTTCATACCGATATGCATTCAAAAAAAATGGAGATTATATCAAAATTAAAATATCAAATATCAAATTTCAAATAGAAAAAATCAAGTATTAAAAAAATTCACTATTCATCAACACATTTTCACATTTTCATATTTCCACATTTTCACATTTCCACATTTCCACATTTCCACATTTTATAATTTTCACATTTTATAATTTTCACATTTTATTATACATTTGCAAATAATTTTTTAAGATGAAAATATCATATAATTGGCTTGGTAAATATATAAAGACAGATTTAGCCCCTCAGCGAATTGCAGAAATATTGACCAATATCGGGCTTGAAGTAGAAGCCATAGAGACGTATGAAAACATTAAAGGTGGTTTGAAAGGGATAGTAGTAGGTTTGGTTAAAGATTGTGTTAAGCATCCCCATGCAGATAAACTTTCGCTTACAAAAGTAGAAATAGGCAATAACGAAATATTAAATATAGTTTGTGGTGCACCTAACGTAGCCACCGGACAGAAAGTCGCAGTTGCTACGGTGGGAACGGTTATACACAAAGATAATGAATCATTTCCAATAAAGGAAGCCACTATACGAGGCATAAAATCTCAGGGAATGATATGTGCCGAAGACGAAATTGGTTTAGGTACTTCTCACGATGGCATTCTTGTTCTCGACAAAGAACTTAAACCGGGTACCCCTCTTTCTGAAGTATATAATGTATATGAAGATATTGTTTTTGAAGTAGGATTAACACCCAATCGTATAGATGCCGCATCGCATATAGGTGTAGCACGCGATTTGGCTGCCTATTTGCAACATCGTTCGCCGGTAGTAATGGAAAAACCTTCGGTAGATGATATTAAAAATATCCATCATCCTATTAATTTTAATGTATCGGTAGAAAATCAGGAAGCATGTCCACGATACAGCGGGTTGGTTATTTCCGGTATTGAGGTAAAGCCTTCTCCCGAATGGCTTCAAAATTATTTAAAAGCAATAGGCATGCGTGCTATCAATAATCTGGTAGATATTACCAATTTTGTAATGTATGAAATAGGACAGCCATTACATGCCTTTGATGTAGATGCTATAGATGGGAAAAAAGTTATTGTAAAAACACTTCAAGAAGGTACTCCCTTTGTTACACTGGATGGTGTTGAACGTAAACTTACTGCGGATGACCTGATGATATGCAACGAAACAGAACCTATGTGTATGGCAGGGATATTTGGTGGTTTAAAAAGTGGTATTACCGAAAAAACCACCGATGTTTTTATAGAAAGTGCCTGTTTCAATCCGATATATATTCGCAAATCGGCTCGGCGTCATGGATTGGCTACCGAAAGTTCGTTTCGTTTTGAACGTGGTACAGACCCCAACATTACATTGTATGCACTTAAGCGTGCAGCCATGTTGATTGTGGAATTAGCCGGTGGCAGGGTTGTTACGGATATTATAGATATTTATCCAAAACCAATCTATGATGTAACGGTAGAATTGGAATATTCTTTTGTAGAAGATATTGTTGGTAAAATAATTCCACGCGAAACCATTAAAGACATCTTACGCTCTCTCGAAATAAAAATTGTTGCCGAAAAGGAAAAAAGTTTATTGCTCGATATTCCTTCTTATAGAGTTGATGTTACACGCCCTATCGATGTAGTTGAAGATTTATTGAGAATATACGGATTTAATGAAGTTGAAATTTCATCCAAAGTAAAATCAAATTTGAACTATTCCAACGGAGAGTATAAGGGAAAATGGTATAATACAATTGCCGATATGCTTGCCTATAACGGTTTTTATGAAATAATGACCAATTCGTTGACAAAAAAAAGTTATTATGAAAACAATGCCGTTTATTCACTTGAAAATAATGTATCGATACTTAATCCTATAAGTCAAGATTTGGCAGTCATGAGACAGACATTATTATTTTCAGGTCTGGAATCGATTGCCCATAATCTCCACAGGCAATTAAGCGATATCTATTTTTATGAATTTGGAAAATGTTATCTGTTGCCCACTCCTTCAAAAAACAGCGAAGTAAAAGATTACTTAGAAGAAACAATGCTTGCAATATATATAACGGGCAATAAAGAACCGCAATCGTGGAACGTAAAGACTCCTGTGGTTGATTTTTTCAATTTAAAAAAATGGGTTGAACAAATTTTACAACGCATGAATATTGCCGTAACCAGTGCTTCATCGCCCGAACCTGAAATATTTTCTTATGGTTTGTACTACTTTAATTATAATACGCCGTTGGTATCATTTGGAAAACTTCGGACATCGGTTACTCATAAATTTGATATCAAACAGGATGTATTTTATGCAGCATTCCAATGGGAAAATTTATTAAAATTGGCATCTCATCAGCAACATGAAATTACTGAACTACCAAAATTCCCTTTTGTACGTAGAGACCTTGCATTGATGATTGATAAAAAAGTTACTTATGAACAATTATCCAAGATTGCTTATCACTATTGTCCAGAATTTTTAAAAGACGTTAACTTATTTGATGTTTACGAAGGAGAGCATGTAGATAAGGGTAAAAAATCGTATGCCATGAGTTTCATTTTACAATCTTCCGAAAAGACATTGACCGATGATGAAATCAATGCTATTATGGATAAACTGATGAAGGCTTTTGAAAAAGAAGTAAACGCCGTTATTCGAATGTGATTTTATGGCGTCATGGGCAAATCCATACATTTAAAACGTCCATTTATATTGATAAGCAAACTATAAGAATAATCAAAATAGTTTCGTTTATAATCGTAATAGGCTTCAAATCTTACAAAAAGCGGAATGTGCTGACTTAATGATTTTTTATATTGTGCTTTGAATAAAAACACTTGTTTAATCGGTTCTTCGTAAATTACATACTTTTGTGACAGCGATTGAAACAACGGTTCACCTATAGGTGAAAAATAATATTCTCCGTACCAGTATCCACCATAAATATCAAACAAGAGGGATTTAAAATAAAGGTTACTATAAACACCGTATCCTGCAATGTATTGCTTTATATGTGTAGGGGAATTGTCGAAATACTGAACATAATAACTCATAATACCCCATTGGTTTTTTGAAGGAAAAATTTTATGAATATTCAATCCAATGGCACCATTCAAATAGGTTTGCATTAATTGTGAACTGGTTGTTTGTTGTCCACCTTTGTGCTTTGCTGTAAAGTTAAACGGTATATCCAAGCCAGTATTGTTTTTGTCCAATACATGAAGTTGAGTACTATTACCCAAAACAAATTCCTCTTTGAAATTATCTTGCGGTAAGATAAATCTCTCCCAATTTATCCACAAATCACTGGAAATAATTTTATTTTTTAAAAGAAACTGTAATCCCTTTTCGGGTGGTTGCAGATAAAAATAATCTGTACTAATCAAAGGCTCTATTAATTGATGTTTATCATAACCGTCGATATAACCCATTACAAGTGTCAATGAAGGTGAAATATTATAACGTAGTTTATAAAAGACAGAGTTGACATGTGGTTCATTTCTGCCATCATAAAATCTCCCGTACCAACCAATATTTATGTGAAGAGACACATTGAAAGAGTATGATAAAGAAGGATTTAGATTAACACCTATCCATGTCATACCATCATATAGATTGTTAAAATACTCATTATTCCGTAGAAAAAAATCGGATTGTATATCGAAGCAACGTTGATTTTTTGGGTGAGAAACATTCAAAAAAGATTCGCTGGTATCGGGAGTAAATTGTGCCAGTACTTCATCAAACGAAATAAAACATAAAAAACAGATTTGAAGCAAGCGTTTCATAAAAATTTTTGAAAGACAAAAGTATGAATAAATCAAAAAAAAACATAAAATTTAAACGCGACAGGCAACATTTTTATTTTTTTTTCGTCTTAATTAAAAAATAACGGTTATATTTGCCAATAATTACCAAATATATAAATGTATGGAGATACCATCAAAGTCTGTAATAATTCCGGTTGACTTTACCGAAGGTGCTGAGTTTGCTTTTGAGCACGCTTTAATTATTTCAAAATATATGGAACGTGAAATTGTGTTGTTGCATATTATAAGCAAAGACGATGAATATGCACAGGCATTGGCTCGCATAGAAGACTGGAGTAAGAAGATGTACGAAAAACATAATGTTAAATCAATTCCTATTGTCAAAAAAGGAGATATTTTTAAAAATATCAAATCAACTTCCATTGAAATTAATGCACTCATGATAATAATGGGCTTGCATAATGCTAAAAGAGCATTTAAAACAATTACGGGTTCAACCATTCCGTTTTTATTAGTACAAGACCATCCACGTAGCAATAAAATTAATGATATTATCGTGCCTTTTGATTATAATGAAGATGCACGAGTTCAACTAAATTGGGCAGTATTGCTTTCCAAATATTTTAATTGTAATATCAATATTTTTAAACCTTATATCGAAAGCAATGCCAAAAATGAAAAGATGAAAAAAAATATGTTTTTCATTAAAAAAATTCTGGATGATAAGGAAGTTATTTATGGTGTTAGAACGAGTAAGCGTGAAGATAAATATAACGATGCTGTTTACGATTTTGCCAAGGAAATAAATGCCGATATGATTTTTATCATGTCTTACGATTTTAAAAAATTCATTTTAAAATCTACGAAGTTTAATATGAAATTTCCGATTTTGTGCATTAATCCCGCTGCTACTAAAATTATTCCAGGAAAATTTTAGATTTAGTATTTTGTTTCATAAAAAATCTTTTTTTGATTTTTCACATTCTTGTACTTTTCTTTTTCCCTCTAACAATAATCTTTCATGATTATTAAATAAAAATATATACCTAAAAAAATCATATAGTCTCTTATTGACCTTAGAAAAAATATCATTAACTGTACCATAAAAAAGTAAATGACTTTTTTGGAAGTAACGAAGAGATATCATCTTGTTAATAATGACGATACGCCCTTATTACAACCTTATGCTTACACTAAACCGCTAATCCCGTCTCGTCATAATTGACGAGATTGTCAGGATTTGCGTGTTTTGGTTAATGCCGACAGACTAACAGTTTTAAAACAAAAGCGAAGCGAATGGTTTTAATGAACTTGTTAGCAAGTTGGTATAAACTCACCCCTTTAATTCCCCTCTCTCTATTACATAGAGAGGGGGCTAAAGGGGGTGAGTAATTTATTACTTGAATTTACATTTTCATAAATGGTCTTGATAAGAATTATTTGTATTAAAATCGTTGAAATATGAAATATAGTGGAGGAGCGTTTCGGCTTTTAAATTTAAGGCATCGACGGTGATATGGGCTTTGTTGTAATAGGGTTCACGCAATGCAAGCAGTTGAGTAACCCAATTTAGTTTTTTCTCTTTTTCCTTAGTATTCATTAAAGGTCTAATTTTATTTGAATTAATAATCCGTTGCAATAAGTGCTGAGGACTTAGTTTCAAATATACCGTCAACCCGTGAAAGTACATTAACTCCATGTTGTCATTAAAACAAGGAGTACCGCCTCCCGTAGCAATTACTGCATCTGTATATTTATTAATAATATCTATTAATATACAATGTTCAGCAGTACGAAATCTTTTTTCCCCATCCCATTGAAATATGTCGGCAATGGATTTGCCTTCCGCCTGTTCAATTTCTATGTCAATATCTATAAAAGGCTTATGCATATTTAATGCTAATTGCTTTCCCAACGTAGATTTGCCACAACCCATAAATCCAATTAGGAAAATTTTCATAACGGACAATTAAAAGTCAAGTTTCATTTGTTGTGCCGAATCATCCATCTCTTCTACAAATTGATTTTTTATATCATTTTTATTTGTATGGACTTGGTTATTATTTAATGTTTTATTTTCTGTAGGAACAGTTGTTTCATTTTCCTGTTTCAATGGCTCCATCCAACTTAATTTAGCAACATCCATCGAGGTAAGACGTTTTCCAATGGCTTTATCGTTTTTGATACTGATAAAATTTTCTACATCAATCATTTCTTCAGGATGTTTCTTGTATTTGCCTCCAAAATCGATACGTAATCGTGGATATGGTTGAATACTAAAATCTATCAGTTTTGTTTTTGGGTGTTCATTTATGATTTTAACTAATTTTTCATTTCGTTCGGGTTTAAAACGCTTAATGTAATAAAAACCGCTTTCCCCATCAAAATAGACCACCGTAATAACAGCATTATGATTGAATTTCTCAATATGTATCAAATCATCTTCAAAATGAACGTTGACATCGGGTGGGTATGTTTTGTAATATCCCGACTGCGTTAAAGTGAAGATGGCATCGTTGGGTGAGAAATTGCCCAAAAACGTGCCTGTTCCCGTAATATTTAATCGTTTTACCTGTTCATCATAATAAAAATTTATGCCGGTATCTTCCTGCATTATTTTTTCTTTCAATTGAATTTTATGTATTTCGTGTCGTGTAATCATATTGCCGTGTGCATTTCTGCCTTTTACAGCATAGTCAGCAAAATTAACATCAAGCACCAGTTTTCTCAATTTGGGTTTTGGCTTTAATATAATACGCAACACTTCGGCTTCGTTGCTTCTGTTTGCTGTAAACCAAAGGATTTTACTGTCTTCTTTTCCTTGTGATATATTATATTCCTTGTCGCGTGTAATACCAATAACTTGAAACCGCTTAATATATACGGGTCCTGTTTTGCCATCACGATAAAGTACATGATAAGTCGTTCTTTTATCGTTTTTTTGAAACAATGAAACGTAAATAATGTTTTTTCCTACAAATGTCTTATCACTGACTTTGATAACCTTATATGTTCCGTTACTGAGGAAGATAATAATATCATCCAGGCCCGAACAATCGCATACATATTCATCTTTCTTCAATCCTGTTCCTACAAAACCTTCTTCACGATTGACATACAATTTGGCATTGGCAATAGCAACACGTGTAACCTCAATGTTTTCGAAATTTCGTATTTCGGTTTTTCGTTCTTTGCCTTTACCAAAGGTTTTTTTAATATATTTGAAATAGTTGATGGTGTATGGAACAATATTTTGCAAATGATTTTTGACTTCTTCCATGTCCGATTCTATTTGTTGTATGTGTTTGTCGGCTTCCAACGAATTGTATTTTGAAATACGTTTAATATGCAGTTCAAGCAATTTGACAATATCTTCGTTGGATATGGGTTTTAATAGTTTGGGTTCAAAAGGTTTTAATGAACGTTCAACTGTTTCTATCACACTTCCCCAGGTTTCACATTCTTCAATTTCGCGATAAATCTTCTTTTCAATAAATATTTTTTCTAAAGTAGAGAAATGCCAATCGTTTTGAAGTTCGTTGAGTTGAATTTCCAGTTCCTTTTTCAACCATTGAAGCGTACGGTCGGAACTTCTTTTTAAAATATCCTTAACGCCAATAAACAAGGGCTTACCGTCAGATATAACACAGGCATTGGGATTGAGAGATATTTCGCATTGTGTAAAGGCATACAGTGCATCAATAGTAATATCGGGTGATACACCTGGCGCCAACTGTATGATTATTTCAACGACATCGGAAGTATTGTCGTCTATTTTTTTTATTTTTATTTTGCCCTTGTCATTGGCTTTTATAATGGAATCAATCAATTTGTCGGTAGTTACACCATACGGTAAATCATTAATGACCAGTGTTTTGTTGTCCAGTTGTTTAATTTTGGCTCTAACCTTAATAGTACTTCCTTTAAGCCCATCGTTGTATCGTGAAACATCAACATAGCCACCCGTAGGAAAATCGGGATAAAGTTCAAATTCTTCGCCCTTCAGGTATGCAATAGAAGCATCTATTAGTTCATTGAAATTATGAGGCATTATTTTGGACGCTAAACCTACGGCAATGCCTTCCACTCCTTGTGCCAGCAATAATGGAAATTTTACAGGCAGAGTAACAGGTTCCTGATTACGTCCGTCGTACGAAGGTTTCCATTCGGTAAGTTTTGGGTTAAAAACAACAGTATTGGCAAACTTTGACAGACGTGCTTCGATGTATCGTGGTGCAGCAGCACTGTCGCCTGTATATATATTTCCCCAGTTTCCTTGTGTGTCTATCAGCAAATCTTTTTGTCCCAGTTGTACCAAAGCATCACCAATGCTTGCATCACCGTGAGGATGATATTGCATAGTATATCCAATAATATTGGCAACTTTATTGTATCTTCCATCATCCAAACGTTTCATGGCATGCAGTATTCTACGCTGTACGGGTTTTAATCCATCGTCGAGATGCGGAACAGCACGCTCCAAAATAACATACGAAGCATAATTTACCCACCAATTCCTGTACATGCCCGAAAGTTTTGTCTCAGAAATTAGCAAACGCTGACTTGTTGGAATAGAATCAGGTTCTAACGGCGTTTCAATAATATCATCGTTTAATAAATCGTCAGACATAACACTAATCTTCTACCAGTTGTAAATTGTTAATAATAAAGTCCTGTCGTTCAGGCGTATTGCTTCCCATATAAAACGTAAGCAATTGATGTATGGTATCGTTTTTACTGAGTTTTACAGGTTCAAGGCGGATATCTTTACCAATAAAGCGTTTAAACTCGTCGGGTGATATTTCGCCAAGTCCTTTAAAACGTGTTATTTCAACTGCTTTGCCTAATTCACGAATGGCTTTTTCTTTTTCATTTTCGCTGTAACAGTAAATGGTTTTTTGTTTATTTCGGACACGAAACAGCGGTGTTTGAAGAATATACAAATGACCGTTTTTGATGAGGTCTGGATAATATTGTAAAAAGAAAGTCATAAGCAGTAATCGAATGTGCATGCCATCTACATCGGCATCAGAAGCAATAATAACATTGTTGTATCGCAGGTTGTCAATACCTTCTTCAATGTTTAATGCGGCAATCAGCAGATTTAATTCTTCGTTCTCGTATATTATCCGTTGTGGTTTGCCGAATGTGTTTTCTGGTTTTCCACGCAAACTGAATACGGCTTGAGTATTGGCATCACGTGCTTTTGTAATGGAACCACTTGCCGAATCGCCTTCGGTGATGAAAAGCGTAGAATCAAGATTTTGCTCATGGTTTGAATTATAATGAATACGACAATCACGTAGTTTTTTATTGTGCAAACTGGCTTTTTTGGCTGTTTCACGAGCTTTCTTTTGAACGACAGAAATGGCTTTTCGTTCTTTTTCCGAATTAAGGATTTTTTGTAATAAAACGTCGGCAGTGGAAGGATTTTTATGAAGATAATTGTCCAACTGTTCTTTAATAAAATCGCCAATAAAGTTGCGAACACTGGGACCATCGGGACCAACATCTTTTGAGCCAAGTTTGGTTTTGGTTTGTGATTCAAATACGGGTTCTTCTATGCGAATGCTTAGTGCTGCAATCAAAGATGTTTTTATATCTGCCGAGTCAAAATCTTTTTTGTAAAACTCGCGGATAGTTTTGGTAAGTGCTTCCTTAAAGGCAACCAAGTGTGTACCGCCTTGCGTTGTATGCTGTCCATTAACAAAGGTAAAATATTCGTCGATGTAACTGTCGCCATGCGTAAAGGCTACTTCAATATCATTGCCACATAAATGAATGATAGGATAAAGTGCTTCGGTATTTAGATTTTCAGTAAGCAAATCGGACAAGCCGTCTTTGGAAAAGAAAGATTGACCGTTAAATTTTATGGTTAAACCTAAGTTCAGGAAAACATAATTTTTAATTAATGCTTCCATGTAATCAGAATTGAAATGAAAGGTGCCAAAAAGTTCATCGTCCGGAACAAAAATAACTTCTGTGCCTTGCGGTTCGCGACTTGATTTTAAGGATTCATCCATTAAAATACCTTTTTCAAAAATAAGTTGTTTGCATTGTTTTTCGCGATAAGACCGAATAGTGAATTTGCTGGATAAGGCGTTAACCGCTTTAATACCTACTCCGTTCAATCCCACTGTTTTTTTGAACACTTTAGAATCGTATTTGGCACCCGTATTCATTTTAGAAGCCACATCAAGCAATTTACCCAACGGAATACCTCTACCAAAATCGCGTATGCAAACTTCCTGTTCTCGCAGTTCTATATTTATTATTTTACCATATCCCATGGTAAATTCATCCACAGCATTGTCAATAACTTCTTTAATAAGAACATAAATACCATCGTCACGCAGGCTTCCATCGCCTAGTTTGCCAATGTACATGCCGGGACGTTTGCGAATATGTTCACGCCAGTCAAGGGTTTTGATAGATTCTTCGGAATACGTTTCAACCATTTAAAAAAATTTGTACAAAAGTAATGGAAAAAAAACTCGATTATTCGGGTTGATAAAAGATTTTATGCACCGTTTTATTGACAAATTGAGAGAAGATTATAAGTAGTCGTCCCTTAAAAAGTTGCATTTATTACTTAAATTTACATTTTCTTTTTTCCGCAAAAAAGAACCCTGCATGATTTTTATACCAAACCGCTAACAAAAGAATGAACCCTAACTCCGAATATTAACACGTATTAGTTGATAACTTTATGTTAAAAAACTTGTGAGAAGCAAATTATAGTATTTACTTTGTAATACGTAAACACGTATTATTATGACACAAAGAAGAACCACTT
>Ga0302253_1000630_pt1 | contig 27046 bp, 22 predicted proteins | sample AAG_RA_Trp_MG_FD_193537 | JGI IMG/M metagenome (GOLD analysis project Ga0302253, IMG submission 193537) | Enriched activated sludge microbial communities from anaerobic digester in WTTP, New Holstein, Wisconsin, United States - AAG_RA_Trp | ecosystem: Engineered > Bioreactor > Anaerobic >...
ATATTGATCTTCGAGAAGTGGGACGAGTGAGGTGGGGTGGCGTTGTCGGCAGCACTGACAGAGTAAGAGAGTACTTTCTTCACATCATCGGGACCCAGCCCGGTGTTTCTCAGTATTGTCAGGAAGGGATTTCCTGAAAGGAGGTTCTCAGGGCTCACAGCACCGCCTGTTTCCTCGAGTGCAGTCATATTGACGCGCAGTGTAGCGTCGTAGGTATGCCCGTCCTTGATAATGAGATAGCTCAGGTTCTGAACGGGAGGTGCCGCAGGAGTAATGAGGGTGAGGGTGAGATCGTCACCTGACCTTTTATTGTACACATGATTGGTCAGGGTCATGGTGCTGTCCCCGTCCATGATAATCACGGGCCATGAGGCGAAGGTAGTGATATTCTCTCCAGCCGGATTATAATGGAAGGCAGAGAGTATGTATTCACCGGGGATAGGGGGAGTACCTTCTAAAAGAGTTAGACCTGAGACTTCCTGTGCAACTGTCGGGTGGAATTCTGTGAGCTTAAAATTCGTGATGTCATCTTCATTATGAATCAAGCTATAGGACAGGTCGTTTTCATTAAAATCATTAATACTCCATCCAGAACCATAAAAAATCACATTATAACCAGATCCCTGGGGGATGAATGCTGCCACTCCCTTTGTGCGATTCAGAAGATACATACGCTCTGTTGATGTGAAAAACGTCGAAATATCGTGGAAATGGGTAGTTGCATTGCTTCTTATTAAAAATACATCCCCTATGGCCTCGCCAACCTGGCATTGAATGTCAGGAAGATATGGCTTGATGAACACGGTATAGGTATTCATCGAGCTTCCAGACACAGTTGAATCAGTATTATTTCCAAGGATGGTCAGGGTATGACCGGACCACGTGGCCGTGGGGCTGGAAAAGATACGCCTAACATTCCCGATATTAGGAAGTATAAGATTTTTAATATCGGACCCGTCACCGGCGGTTGAATGGAGCGTGACCTGTGAGAGGGAGAGATCCATCAGGTCAATTGTCTCCACCGAAGAAACCGTCATGTTCCGGGAATAATAGGATTCATTTAAATCAAGTCGTGCAAATGGTGAAGGCGCCGCAATGGTGGTCTGTACGATGACAAGGATTGCAATCAACACACATGCAATGATCAGCGTCCTTCCTTTTCGTAGTGTACAGGATTTCTCCTTGCCCCGGATGTGAATCCCCGGAATTTTGCGGGGTCCATCAGATTCTCCTATATTCATATGGTTGTTTCACCCTCCTCCTGGTCTGCAGAACCTTCTGGTGCCAAAGGCACAGATTTATATATATAAGGTCCTTGATGCACGTTACATTTAAATGTATGGGAATCCTGCCCATTTTGGACCCCCTTATCCGACTCTTGCCCGTGATATGTGACGTTTCACAATATGACCATTTTTCAGCCTCTGTATTTCTGTAAAAGTGGGTTTCATTCTCGCTCAACCTGGTCTGGCTTTTTTCTAAATTGGACAAAAATAGTAGTCTGAAAAGAAAATCTGACAATTTTAATTTGAAATTTAGGAGAAGCCGGAAAGGCCCTGAAAAGGAGAAAAACTATATCTTCCAGCAGAATTTTTGAGCATCAGTACACGCATACGGACGCGATCCGGAAATCGGGTGCGCGCAGAAGCGCGCGCACCGAATTGATATTAATACTGCCCGTACTATGTTGAGTATACCAACCCAGGGGGTTCCTATGGTGAATATATCACGATATTGTATCATCCTTGCAATCCTGCTCCTCATAGAGGGAGTATCAGCACTTGCAGTAACTGTTACGCCAGACCAGATCGAAAAAGGAGATCAGGTCACCATTTCGATCGATGATCTCCCGAACAACAGCACCTTCTCCCTGCAGATCGAGGGGACATTTTCTGCCATCCCCGGTGGAGCTTTTTCCTTTGAGACCAGGAACCTTGTCCTCCCATTCTCCTTAAACGGGGGGTCCCTCTCCGCCACGCTCCGGAATACCGCGACGAACCAGCTGGTAGTCAGGAGAGGCGATACTGAGGTGAAGAAGGTGGGACTCTCCAAAGACGGAGTCTTTACAACAACAGATTCCGGTTCGATCCCTGCAGGGACGTACGATTCCATCTCCCTCGGGGGCACTGCGGCCCAGGATGCCATAACTATTATTGCCAGCCTCACCCTGCAGGGGAAAAAGGCAGGACCGGTCGACTCCGAGATTACATTCCTCGTGGATGGTGTGACAGACGGCAGAGTGGTAATTACCATCACCGTTGATGGAGGGGCTGCGATAACCCGCACTATCCTGGTCGGAAAGCCCGTCACGGTCACACCGACACACACCTCCAGCGGCGGGGGCGGAGGAGGAGGTGGTGGTGGTGGTTTTTATACATCGTATACTACTGCAACCACTACCCTGACCACCGTACCCACAACTGTCCCAACGAGTCCTCCGACAACAATCCTGACACCTGAAATGACTTCAGGAACCCTTACCCCTGAGATCACAAGAGAAATACCTGGCATGCAGGCTCAGCAGACCCCGGCGACCACTCCCGCTCCCTGGGTGCCCCTCCCGGTCCACATCGCGATACTCGCCGTTGCCCTTGCCATCATCATCTGTGCTGTGGAGCGGCGCTGAACCAGGATGGAGGAAGAAGGCGCCGTTCCCCTTATCGGGAGAATGCTCTCGGCATTCTCACCGAAAAACACCCCTGTCGATCTCGCGATAGTCTACCTCTGGACTATCCTCGCAGCACTCTCCGTGTATCTCCCGTTCCTGAACGAGAGCTCGCTCCGCATCGTTCTTGCACTCCCCATGATCCTTTTCCTCCCCGGATATTCCCTTATCGCGGCACTTTTTCCTGGAAAGGGGGAGATTGATGCACTGGAAAGGATTGCCCTCTCGTTCGGGCTCTCTATTGCGGTTGTTCCCCTGATCGGTCTCGTGCTCAATTATACCCCGTTTGGAATTCGCCTCGATCCTGTGGTGATCTCCCTGGTTCTCTTCACCCTGTGCATGGCTGCTGCCGCACAGTTCAGGAGGGCAGATCTTGTGGAGAGCGAAAGGTTCGAGGTCCCTTTCAGGAAGATATGGAATGGCTTGCATGCAGAGTTGTTCCCTGCGAAGAGTTCAAGGCTCGACCGCGCCCTTTCAGCGATCCTTCTGCTCGCAATCATTGCCGCAGTCGCCACCACGATCTTTGTGATTGTGGTGCCGAAGGAGGGGGAGAAGTTTACAGAATTCTATATCCTCGGGGAGAAGGGCAAGGCTGCCGACTACCCGACCGATCTGTATGCCGGCAGGGCGGCCTCTGTCATCATTGGTGTGGGGAACCATGAGTACCGGAACGTGACCTATTTCGTGGAACTGCATTCTGTGGACCAGGAGTTCGACCCCGCCACGAACACGAGCCGGATCCTCTCGATGGAGAGGCTGGACGCATTTCCGGTTACCCTGGCGCACAACACCACCTACCAGCAATCGCATACTTTTCTCGTCAACTCCACCGAGGGAAACCAGCTCAAGTTCCTTCTGTTCATGGAAGAGACCCCCCCGGAATCGGTGACCGGTGCTGACAGGATTAACCTGAGCTATCGCGACCTTCACCTGTGGGTGCGGGTGCGGGAAGCCCCCTGAACACGACCGAGAATCCGCTCCTGATATCATCGAAGCGAATGTGCGAAACCTGCCAGGGGCGGGAGAGTCCCTGAGCGAGGAGGCAGGCAGCAAGGCTGCAGATCCCGCATGGGTGCATGGTGCAGCATTTCGGCGACTCTGCCGCAATCATCCTGCACCCGGGATAGAGCCTGTATCCCCGGACATTCATGATCAACGTGTCCCCCTCACGCACGATCTCTACTTTGTCCGCAAGCTCCAGCACATCCATGCAGATCTCGCGTATACCGGCAACGAGCTCGCTTTCGTCGGATGGAACATGAAGTCCCCCTTTTCTCAGAAGGTACTCGAGTAGTGGGTATGCTGCAGGAATGAGGAGTATCCCCGGGGTTTTTGGGTCTGTGAGGAAGGAGAAGTCCGGGAATGTACCGGGGATCTCCACGCCCTGAACGGGGATGAATTCCTTCACTGCGCCTTTTTCTGAGAGTGCAGGGATAAACCATGCATCACCCCTCACCCCAAGATCTGCACAGATGCGGGACTGGTTCAGCATGCCTGCGACGGGAAGGAGCGATGCGATTTCGGTGTCAACCGGTTCGGCACGGGCGAAACTCAGCATAAAGACTGCAGTCAGGAAGCATGCGACCCCTGAGAGGAGGAGAGTGGCGCTGCTCAGATCTCCTCTATCGGTCAGCACGGCCACGGCAAGGAGGATGAACGCCGCTGCCAGGAGGACTATCCCCGAAAGGGCATAGTCATTCTGAGCCCTGATCTTCATGGAGCATCTCCTTTGGTGTGTGCAGTAGTGCGGTACGCCAGCCCTAAAATCGCGAGCCAGGTAAGCGCGGCAACCGGTATGAAGAGTGAGAGCGGCACGAACACATGCGGCAGGGTGGAGAGCAGGACGGCAATGGCTGCGATGACCATGAGGAACAGTACAGGCAGCGCGAGATTTTCCCCGCCCGAGAGGAGTCCAAGGGAATAGAGGAGTCCAAGGACAAGGACTGTTTCAAGTGCCACAGTGAGGATAGGAGATACATACCAGCAGAGCGCCATGCAGGGTTGCACGATCAGGAAAAGGACCGGATCATTTCGTCCTGCCCTGGACACAAGATATCCCGCAAGGATGCATGCCGCCCCAATAATGATTGCCGCAGGAAGGGTCGGGGTTCCAAGGAGCCCAAGCGGAGGTATGCACGCAGAGGCTACGAGCAGGAAAGGCATGAGCACTCCGGTTCTCATCACACCACCTTCACAAGGGCATAACCGGCACCGCGGAGTGTGCGCATTAGATCGGGGCTTGCCATAACATCAGGGAGGCCCAGGCTAGCCTCAATGCCCATTCTCCGGGCATACAGCCCGAGGGTGGCAAGGTGGCTCACGTCACCTGTGGCCGTGGTAAGCACATGGAGCGCAGTCTCGTTCCGGCGGGAGAGGGCTCTCGCACACTGGATATCAAAAGGCAGGGGGCGCATCTCGGGGATGAACCGTGTGTATATCTCAACCAGCCTCTTCATGAAATCGCTCTGAAGGCCCGCGTTTCCCGCGATACGTGTACGGATCGCCTCGGCGACAACAGGATCAAGGGTACGGTAGCACTGGACGCTTCGCTGCGGGGAATGGAATTCAAAGAGGGCGCTCTCAATCTTCTGAAGCGACCTCTCGTTCGGGAGGAACGCAAGGAGATTCGCACCCGAGATGATCATCAGGCTGCATCCCTGCGGCCCGGTGCTCATGTCCCTTGCTGCCTCGAGTGCAGCACCAAGCACTGTATCGCGGAGATTTTCCGGGCAGGGAACAGCGCTGTCCGGGAGATCCACGACCAGGAGGGGATATTTTCCCGAGGTGCCCGAGTATTCACGAACAAAGAGTTTCCCGTGTTTTGCCGAGAGTTTCCAGTCAATGGAGCGGGGATCGTCTCCCGTGATGTAATCGCGGAATGCCCGTATCCCGTATCCTTTCATCACGGTCAGTTTCTCGAGGTCTTTCTCACCGTATATCCCGAGTCCCTCCCTCCTCTGGTACCTTCCCATGGGGTTGACATGCAGCACGGGGTGCCGGAACGCACCACCGCGGAACGGCAAGGTGATTGAATAAAAGGGATCAGAAAGGACCAGATCAGCACCCCTCCACGTGATACTGCCGCTTGAGAGGCATGTGATTCCATATCTGAGGGTAAGTGTGTGGTCACCAGGTTCCAGTTCAGGGGTAATCGCTTGCCCCTGGATCACGGGTGCCCCGGAGGGGGGGATGTCGGAGATTACGGCCTTTACTCCCGGTGGCACACCGATCTGCAGGGTTGTTCCAATTGAGGATGTTCCCCCCTGCCTGAGTATCTCCGGCTTTGCCACCCTGGAAAGAGTGAGGGTTGCACCTGCGGCTGCAGCGACCCGGAGAAATGCAATCGCCCTGAAGGCAAGGAATCCCCCTAAAAAGACAGAGAGGAACAGTGCGGGTATGGAATCAAGAAACCAGGCACACAGGAGCATCGCGAGTGCCGCAACAAAAATCCCATGGGTATATCGGGTCGCCTCCACAGATCATGGCACCTCGATACGTTCCAGTATCTCTTCCACGACCTGTCCCGGGGAGATATCGCTGATCTCAGCCTCTCTCGTGAGAATAATACGGTGTGCAAGGACTCTCGGCGCAAGCCACTTGATATCATCAGGAATGACGTAGGATCTCTCCTTCAGTGCTGCAAGGGCCTTGCTCCCCCGGACCAGGCCAATCGATGCCCTGGAACTTGCACCTATGTGAACATCGCCGTGGTTCCTTGTTGCGACGATCAGGTCCCGGATGTAGGCAAGCAGCTGCTCCTCGACATGCACGCTGCTGACCGTCGCAATGAACCGCATGATCAGCGTGCTGTTCATCACGGGTTCCAGGCGGAGAAAGAACGAGTCCCAGTCAAGCCTTCCCGAGTGCTCCCTCCTGATGATCTCGAGTTCGTTCTCGGCGTCAAGCTGGGAAAGTGTCATCGAGAACATGAAGCGATCTTTCTGTGCTTCGATGAGCGGGAAGGTTCCTTCGAATTCGAACGGGTTCTGGGTTGCAAGGACGATGAACGGAGGATTGATGGGGATAGTGATACCGTCAATGGTCGCCTGGCGTTCGCTCATGGCCTCGATGAATGCGCTCTGGGTCTTTGGTGCAAGGCGGTTGATCTCGTCGATCAAGAGGAAATTTGAGAATATCGGGCCCGGCCTGAGAGAGAAATCCTTCTTTGCCTGGTCGAAGATCCGGACACCGAGGATATCGGCGGGCTGGCTGTCGACGGCGCACTGGAACCTGGAGAATCCGCAGCCGGTGAGCCGTGCCAGTGTCTTGACCATGGAAGTCTTTCCTGTCCCCGGTGTCCCTTCCATGAGGAGGTGTCCTCCCGAGAGGAGGCCGATCATGCAGAGTTCTACGAGTGCCTCGTTCCCTACAATGAAGTCGCCCATCCGGTCCTGGATCTGCCGGTAATACCGGGCCAGCAGGGTGAGATCCTCATTGATATCAGTCATGGTTTTTCCTTCGTGTGACGATGAGAAGTGAGATTGCCAGGAAGATCAGGGTGACGACTGCCATTTTGTGAATGGTAGATTCCTTGACCACATTAATCGCTCGGATCACCAGCGGGCCCGATGCAGTCCTCGAATGGCTCTGGTCAACAAGGAGGCAGGATTTCCGGGATATGATACTGTCACTGAATGCAGCGTTCTCATTCCCCTCACCCGGATTCTGCATCACGTTGATGAAGATGCTGGGATCTGCAATCACATAAAGGGTCCCGTTTCCATGACGCTCTTCGGCAACGACGGAGTATTTCTGGAGCGGCTCATCGCCGGTGAGACGGGAATTCCCGTCCTTGTCTATCCAGGAGAGGATTGAGGTCTCAAAGACGGAATCGCCCCCCTCGACAAAGGAGGGATTGTTCAGCAAGAGCCTGGATATGCCCGTTCCGAGAGTCCCCTTCTGCGAAGGGAATGCGAGAACCGATGCAGGATGGTCAGCATAGCGATCGACACTGGAGAGGTTCTCGTTGTGGATAGCAATCGTGCTTCCAAGTCCTATGAGGAGCGTGTTCTCATCCTCCCTGTCGGATACAAACACTACTGTGTTTCCGCCTTCGAGGAAGAGGCGGAGGCGGGCGATCTCCTCTGCATCGAAATCTCCTTCAGGGGCGAGAATAAAAAGGAGGCAGTCACCCGAACCTGGAAGTCCATCAAGGCGATCAACCATGATCGCCCCCCTGTCGTCCATTGCCTGGAAGAGCCTTGAGGTGCCGTTCCATTCAGGATTATAGCGGCTGTAATCCATCGTCGTGGCGGAGATGTGCAGGAGGAGTGTGATCACTCCTGCGAGGATCAGCAGGGCCGCAACCCAGGGTGCACGGCTAATGGTCAATCCCCTCCAGATTCTCCATGGCAGCGTTATAGGAGTCAAGAAGCATCTCCCGGTTCTCCTCTGTTACCCCAGAACCCCCGTACACGGCCTGTTCGTATCCCCTGGTGAACCTGCAGATGGCATTGCCGATAGCAAGATCCCTGCACTTTGCGCAGAGCTCCCTGGGAGTGAGAGAACCCGGGTGAAGGAACGCCAGCTTTCTGGATGCTGCCAGTCTCAGGATTGAAAAGAGACGAGTGAGATCCCTCCCGGGCTCAATTCTGCCAGGATCGATCGCATCGGAAGAGATGCGGTCCGGTTCTTCAATCGGGGAACCGGAAGGTAGGTTTTCCTCACTGATCTCTTCATCAGAAGGTCTGATCTCAGGAAGGTGAAAGACCGGGGCAGGAGGGATGGATCCGGGTCTCCTGTGGCGGAGATAGAAGAATGCAGCAACGCATGAAACACAGATCGACGCAGCCAGGATTCCGATATGAACCGGATTGGCGAGGATCCCTGGCTCTTCCCCTGCCGGAGTGGCAGGCTCTGGGATAAAAATTTTAAATTCCTCACTCTCCGAGGGATACAGCGGGTATGAATCAGCCTCAAAGAGGGCTTTTACCGTATGGTCCCCGGGAGGGATCTTTGCTGCAACCCTGAATGATCCCTCCTGGCTGGTGGAGACCGTTGAGACAATTTTTCCATCGGAAAGGATCACGACGGGTGCGTTTTTCACAGGGGTCTTGTCCGTGCGAAGAGTGCCCATCATGACCACCTTGCCTCCCTCATGTGCGGGAGGTTCCATGACGAGCATTGTGGGATCAGTCTTGACGAGAAATGTCCTGATCTCTGAAAACAGCGAACCGGAGTAGACTGCAAATACGGTATGGGTCCCCGCACGTTCGTGTTCCACCACATGCTTAAAGGAGAGAGTTAAGTTATTGCCCATGTGCATGCTCCCTGCCTTTTGAGAGTCAATGAAGAGATCAACCTCCTCCGGCCTGATCTCGTGGGATGTAAAAATCTCTCCCTGAACCTGTACGAACTCCGAATAGGATACCTCGCGGTCGATGATATCTATCGTAAGCCGGGACTCCATCCCGCCAGTGGCGGTGCCATTCCCGGCAGCACTCACTCTTTCTTCCTGGCCGGTCTCAACCTGGCTGACGACCTCGCGGAAATCGCGCTCGCTCTGTAGGTACGTGGACGTGTCAGCGTTGAATTTTTCACCGGTACGGATCATCACATCTTCCTGGTCGAGGTAGTCCCTGTAGAGATCCTCGATCTTTCTCTGAAGTGATTCCCCCTCGTAGGTGATGCTGGTCAGCATCTGGGAATCCCCGCTTTCCCTGTACCGGATCTCGAGGGTCTTTAATTCCTCCCACCTCTGAGTCCCGTTGGACAGCTCGGTCAGGATATGCAGGTTTTCCTGGTTCGCCTTCCGGAATTCTGCAAGCTCGCTCTCGGTCATGTCCAGGTTGATCACGAGCCTGTCCAGGTTCCTGGATACCTGCCGGTACTCCTCCAGTTCCCTTGCCACACCCTCGTAATCGTTTGCCTTGATGGTCAGCACGAGTGATCCAGGGGAGTTCAGGAGGTCCTCGATGAGTGGCAGAACCTGGGCAGATCGGTCCCCGGTGACCCTGGGGAGCGCTGCTGTGTTGACGTGGTCATTCGCTAAGGCATCCGATCGCGGACTGTAAAGGAGGGGTGATCCCGATTGCATCGCGATCAGCACGAGGCATGTGATGATCAGGGCAGAACTCGCCAGAAGTGCCGGCAACCGTCTCATTGCGACAGGATCTCCATGATTTTCCGGGCGACGATCACGCCGAACAGGATCACCCCGGACGCAATGACCATCTTCAGTATTGAAAGATATCGCGGCGTGGCCGTGTGATCAGAGGCGAGCTCTACGATGATGAGGATCCCAATCAGCCAGAGAACGAAGAATATCTCGAGATCCAGAGTCCTGGCAAGCATCATGAACCCTATGACCAGGATGACCCAGGCAGCAAGGGCCGAGATGGCCAGGTGTTTCTTCATCATTGATATGCACTGGGTATAGAAGTGCCAAGTAAAGATAATATCGCAGCGCGGGGCAGAAAGAGGGAGAAAACATTTATCCGGGCGCTTTTAATATACACACAAGTGGAGGCAGATCCCTCATGAAAATGTTAGTATGCCTTATTGCCGCAATGGCATGCCTGACCGTACTATCCCTGCCTGCGACAGCCATGGTATCGGAATCCCTTGATATCAATGTAGGCCAGGGTGGGGAGGCAGATATCCAGTTCCGGTACAGTCTTGACTGGTATGAATACATCGCGGTGTATCTGAGGATGGTAGATCCCGCACGGGAACTCAAAAAAGCACTCGAATCCAACTTCCATAAACCGGTGGAGGTTATCTCGGTCGATAGTCACACTGTCCGTCTCTCTGTGGAATCGTTTGCGTCAGTGAACGAGAAGGACGGGATTACCACGGTCAGAACCCCCGGATTATCCTTCGCAGAGGGTGAACGAATACTCAGGACATACTGGTTTGCCCCGCTGGTGAGAATCGATCTCTCCCCGGCACTCACGACCATACGCTTCCCCGACGGTTCGGTTGCATCATTCGAGGATGCCCTCGAGATTCCATCACTGGTCAGGTCCTGGTAATAAGAACATCCCACAACCCCCACATCCTTCTCCTTTTTACTCTCAAGATGGCTTCGCCATATCCAATGTGAATGGGTACATCACGAAGTGGTTCAAGTATTTTTTTTTTTGGGTATAGTGTTATTGTTACCACCAATCCCGCTCATAAACACGACGAAGAATTAAGAAAAATCCAATTACAAAAATCCGGGGTAAAAAAGTGCGGGTTGTCGGTCTTACTCCTCATATGCGATTGACCCCGCCGCCCCCGAAGGGCGCCCCGGCGGCGATTCAAAAACTATTCACATTGGCCTTGAAAACGAAATTGTCATCTGATATTCATAAAACAACATGGAAACCCACCTCAATGTAACGCGATTATATTCACTGTTTGACAAAAAGGTAGGTGGCTAGAGTGTCACTATACCCTTTTTTTATGCATGCATGCTGCCCCATTATCTCCATGTACAGAGAATAACAGACCATATGGATGTGGAGGAGTATACCCGGAAGGCTCTCGCTGCCGGAACCGGGGAGGATGCAGTGAGAACCAGGCTTGCACGGTGCATCAGCCGGTTTAAGCCTGACGCTGACAGGGCGTATGTCGAGGCGTTTGCGCGTGCTGTGATTACCGAAGTGAAGAATACCACCGGTCTCACAGGAGATCTCTTCACGTACAGGAAAGCCGATGTGAGCATGGGGGAGTTTGGCGTCGGTTCCAGGGGCACGGGAGATTTCTTTGCCCACCGGCAGATCGCCCGCATCATCGGGCATACCGGGGCCACAGTTGGCGTGGACGAAATGGATGATGGTGGCGTAGTCCCTGTGCCCCGGATACCGGGTGTGTCCGGTGAGCCCGGACTCAAAGTCGTCTGCTCGGTTGACGGGATGCATTCAAGGCTCTCCGATTTTCCATTTCTTGCAGGGTTTCATGTCACGAGAGCCACGATGCGGGATGTCTATGTCATGGGAGCCCGTCCCATTCTCCTCTTCTCTGACATTCACGTAGCAGACAGCGGGGACGTGGCCAAGATATTCGATTACACTGCAGGGGTCTGTTCGGTAGGGGAGTCCGTGGGAGTCCCGCTGGTCTCCGGATCCACGCTCCGTATCGGGGGTGACATGGTGCTCGGTTCCCGCATGACAGGCTGTGTCGGTGCGGTAGGGATTGCCTCGCACATCACTGCCCGGCGCGAAACCAGGCCGGGAGACGTGATCCTGATGACGGAGGGTGCCGGAGGGGGAACGATCGCGACGACTGCACTTTATTACGGATACCCCGATGTCGTGGAGCATACTATCAACCTCCAGTTCCTCCAGGCCTGCGAGGCACTCATGGACAGCCCTGCCCTCCTGAAAGTGCATGCAATGACCGATGTCACGAACGGAGGACTCCGCGGGGACGCCCACGAACTGGCCTCGACAGCCGGATGCAGGGTGATCATCGAGGATAATAAGGTACAGAGTCTCGTCCAGAAGGACGTGGGGGAACTCCTCGAACGCCTCTCTATCGATTACCTGGGAGTTTCCCTCGATGCATTGCTGATTACGGCGGAACCTGCTGATGCATCCTCAATTATGGCTGCAGTGAGGAGCGCCAATGTCCGCATTCACGAGATAGGGACCGTGGAAGCCGGAGAACCGGGGGCATTCCTGCAGACTGAAGAAGGTCTGAATGACTTTACACCCCGTTTCCGCGAGGCTGCGTACACCCCGGTAAAGAAAGTCGTGGATACGAACCATCGGGATTTTGCTGTCATGAAACGGGCAGTCGAGGAGGCTGCACAGGCTGCAGTCGAGAAGAAAGAGCGCATGATCAGGCGCCTTACGAAGGACAAGAGGGCAGAGTAGCGCTCAACCACGGGGAAGAAACCTGCGGGAGATCCGGTCAGGGAGACCGGATCTTCGCGTTCCTGCCTTCACCTGAACTGCTTTCCTTAAAAATCCTGCCGCGGTTCGTGCGGGAGAAGCCTGATCATCCGTGCAATGAGCGCATTGAGCTGGACGTATTCGTTCTGGCTGTGTCCGAGGATTGAATCAGTCTCTGCAAGTGCGCATGCTACCGCAGGATCATTGAACTCCCTCTTTGCGACCTCGCGGAGTTCCATCAGCACCTCCCTTCCCGAGAGCCCGTATTCGATCATCAGCGTCTCCACTCTTCTCGTGGCGGCGGAAAAGTCACTCCCCCTCATCGCAGAGAATACTGCCGAGGCAACCTGGCCTGTCTCGGTCCTCGAGAGCGAGAGGAGGTTCTCACCGCATCCGGAGACTGCTGCGACCTGGAGGAGCATCACAGCCTTCCGGAGATCACCGTGTGCAGCTGCCACAAGGAGCCCGATCATATCTTCAGGGACTGTGCACCCGCTGCTGCATTCCTGTGCACAGATGGCTCTCAGATGGGATTCGACACGCGAATCCGTGATGGGGGGGAAGAAGATCGGAAGACACCTTGACGCTATCGCCGGGATGATTGCCGAGGGATGGCTCGTGCAGTAGATGAACCTGCATGTCCGGGATGATCGCTCCATGATCCGCCGGAGCGCCTGCTGGGCCTCCCTCGGGAGTGACGAGGCCCCTTCAAAGGCCATGAGCTTGAATTCCGCATCGAGAGGTTTCAACGATGAATATTCCCGTATAATGCGCTTGAAATTTGAGAGCACGCTCTCTTCAGCCCGGTAGAGATGGGTGTAACGCTCCTCGGACTCAAGGAACTTTTTCCCGAGTGAAAAGAGGTCGCTTGTGGGGATCACGGTGAGGTTTTCCTCAGCATGATCCTGGTAGAGCGCCCGGGCGAGGCACTCTGTGCTCACACTCTTCCCGGTCCCCGGAGGCCCCGCGAGGATGAGGTGGGGAACGGCCATTGTTGCTGCTGCCTGGTTCAGCCGTTCGACAGCCTTCTCCTGGCCGATGATCTCTCCAAATGAGTGCGGGCGGTATTTCTCAATCCAGAGCATGGGTGAGCACCTGTGTCATTTCAACGAGCGCATCTTCAAGAAAATGGTTCCGGGAAACCGTCCCTGCAAGGCGTGTTGCCTCTTCCTTTCCCAGCGTGGAACAGAAGGATGTGATGTGCGGGAGTGCCCTGGTGAGTTCATCGACGATGGTGAGGCTTGCTCTTCGCGCGGTCCTTGAAAGGGGGTTCAGGTCGATTGCGATCACTGTTTTTCCCATGTTGCTGAGTGCCTGGCACCGGTCCCCGTCCTCAAGCGGTACGAGGATCACATCGGCTGCGAAGATCCCGCTCCTTGTGCAGAAAGCCCTGTCATGGGAGAGAGGAAGGAGCCTCTCAGCCTCACCTTCCTCGACGCGGACCCCATGATCTTTGAGCAGTTGGGTGATCTTCTCCATCCTTTCGTCGGTCCTGTGGAAGAGGTTCACCTCGACCTTTGCCCGGGACTTCTCCTGGAGGGCAGGGATGAGATCAGCAGCAAGTGCCGCGGTGTTTCCGTTCACTGATATCACGGGGGCCTCTGCACAGAGAAGAAGCGCAGCAGCGGTCTTTTCTGCGAGAAGCGCACTCTTTGTGGTCTTCTCCCCGAGGAGATAATCGAATGCCTCCCCGCGACCGTGTGCGGTGAGGCCTTCGAGGGATACAATCCCAAGAGCCGCATACCGTGCGAGCTTTTCCCTCGCTATGAGTGACCGGTACCTTGGATGGTCAGTGGGAATCATTTCCGTATCCCCTCCACAAGATGCACCCCTTTCTCAGCCGGGTGAAGGATATAGGTGTCCCCCATGCCTGAAAGGACGTGTAGCGCTTCCTCCCCGAATGCAAAGACACCGTTTCCGAGCATCGTCATTGTCGCAGGAATGCCCGCTCGTTCACAGGCAGAGAGGGCGGAAAGAACCTCAGGCGGCGCGAGTCCGCTCCCGATCGTAAACTTCCTTGAGAGATGGAAAAAATCCATTGCATTCCGCGGACAGCGCCCGGGATATGCCTGGATCACCCGGGCCATCGCCTCCGGTGAACCGAGCACCTGCGGCGACGGGAGTGGCCCGAACACAACAGCACAGAGCGTATCAGGCAGGTCAAATTTCCGGTCAATTACCGCTTTGATCCCTGCACCCTTCCTGCAGTCCCTACCCCCTCCCATGCATGCAGCGACGTCGCCCAGACCCGTTTTATGCACGATCTCTGCCTCGTGGGCGAACGCCCCGCACTCAAATGGCGAGAGATCGAGTGAGAAGAGTTCGTTCACGGCCGTTGCAGTGGAGAGAAGGGCTGCTGCTGAAAGGCCGAACCCCGCTCCAATCGGGAGTGAACATTCTGTCCTTACCCGTGCGGTCACTCCCATCTTCATGAGCATGTACTCGACTGGCGGGGCACTGGTGAGGGCTTCGATGAGAGTGCCGGTTCCCGAATCCCGGCGCTCCACGGAGATCTTCGTGATATCTGAAATCCAGACGGTGGTGGTTACTCCTTCAGATATCACTATCCCTGCACCAAGGCTCCCGGTGCTTCCCGGATCTCTGCCATAGACCGGTCTGAAGTATCCGGAAAGGTGGCCGGGACAACATGCAATGGCACAGGCAGACATGGAAATCACAGGACTTGGCGCGATAGTTCGTTCTTCCAGCAGATTCGTGTTTGAAACTTAAGAAAGTGACCCGGTTGAAAGGGGAGAATTGACCATTCTCCCGCCTATTTCCCTGTGAGGGAAAAGATCTCCATGGCTGATGAGAGGATCTCTTCTGCGACAGACTCCTTACTGCCTGCAACTTCACGGGAGCTCCCGTCTTTCATAAGAATAGTCACTCTGGTCTTTTCCTCTCCCATCACCGACGGTTCATTGGCGACCACGAGCCCGATGCTCTCCGCGAGCATGGCTTTTCCTGCAGGGAGCGGATCGCCGGATACCTTGAACGCGATTGTCGGAATATGGTGACGGTTCACCACCTCGCTGATGATCTTCGGGAGAGGATCCAGATGAATGGTTGCAGGGCCTCCACCCGGGATTTTGCCGGGAATCGGTCTCGGCCGGAAATCTGACACCGCTGCCGCAGACACGAAGAGATCCACCGGATCGGTACTGCATATGCGAAGAACTTCGGACATCATCGTCCCCGCATCACCTGCATGGACATTCTCCACAAGGGGGAAGCGGTCCCGGTGCACCACCGTCACTCTTGCGCCAAGCCGGAACGCCTGCATTGCCAGCGCCCGGCCCATCAATCCACTGGATCGTGTGGTCAGGACACGGACATCGTCGACCGGCTCCCTGCAGGGACCGCTCGTGACGAGCATGTGGCAGCCTTCGAGTGGTTTCCCAAGGAGTTCCCGTTCGCAGATGAGGAGGATTTCATCGATATCTGCTATCTTTGCTTTCCCTTCCTCACGCTTCGGACCGACCGTTACAATTCCCCATTTTTTCATGGTCTCGAGGCATCCCGCAACACCGGGGTGCCGGAACATGCTCTCGTGCATTGCAGGGGCTACGACGACCGGCATTCCCCTCCCGATTGCGGTCGTCGCAAATGTGGTGACAGGAGTATCGTCGATACCTGATGCAATCTTGCAGAGCGTGTTTGCAGTTGCCGGTGCAATCAGCAGGAGATCCGCGGAACCCCCCTCGCCGCAGAACGTCACATGTTCCACGAGCCCCGTAATCGCGGTAACCACCGGCCTGCCCGTGGCATAGGTGAGCGCATCCGGGTGAATAATCCCGCATGCTGCCCTGCTCATGACCGCCTGGACCATGGCACCTTTACGCCGGAGCGCATGCGCGAGCCTGATGCTCTCCACCGCAGCGATGCTTCCTGTCACCGCGAGGACGATCTCGCGGCCTTTCAGCGTGGGGGAGTCATTCATTCAACGGTCACGTCCTGCACGTAATGCCAGGTATGGGCACTCACTTTCTTTACCTTATGGGTCGTGATCGAGGCACGGACTCCCAGGGATTCGAGAACCGATTCAATCGTTTTTGCGGCAATGCCGACTGAGTGAACATGAAGGGTGGTTCCCGGACCTGCATGGGAAAGGGCATCGGGGAGCCGATCCATTGATGAGAAGTGACCCATGATGATCCGGTCATAGGTCCCTGTGAGGAGATCGCGGCAGTCTCCCAGTTCTGCGGTTGCGAGGTGCCCGACATTATTCATCCGGATATTTCTCACAAGGTAAGAGAAGGCATCGGGGTTGATTTCCATGGCGTGGACCCGCGCCCCGGCCCGCGCAACGGGCAGCGTGAAGTACCCTATCCCTGCATACATGTCCGCCACACGCTCCTCCGGGCGGACCAGTCCCCGGATCCGTTCTTTCTCTCCCCGGTTCCCCATTGAGAACATGATCCGGGTCGGGTCGAGCATGTACGTGATCCCGGATTCCCTGTGGAACACTTCGGGCACCGTTCCGGCCAGGACTTCAGTGCGGGGAGTCCTCTCAATTCCATGGCAGCCTTCGACCCACAGGACTCCCTGGGGATTCTTCCATTCCAGGATGGATTGTATCTCCTCATGGCTGGGGCGCTCACCCTGGAGGACTGCCACGCTGCCCAGCATGTAATAGCCCCTGCCAGAGTAGGAGGTACGCGCCGGGAGCGTGGTGGTGAAGGGATACCCTTCCTTCACCGGGACATATGCGGTGCCCCCTTCAACGAAAGGCCGCTTTGTCCTGTCGACCCATTCGGCTCCCTCGAGACTTTCGAGATCCTCTTCCGGAATGATCCTTGCCCTCATCCCGATCACCCGAGCAGCACAAGGGTATCGCCATCCTCGATGACCCTGACGGATTCACCGGCAGGGATATCCCTCCACCGGGGTGCTGCAGTCTCCCTGGTGATTCCCGTCACCGGGTCGAGAATGCCAAGGAGATCGCCGTCGCGGAATGCCACCATCCGCATGGACGCCTCCGCTTTGTGACCTGCCCTCCTCTCTACCTGCCGCTCGGGAACAGACCTCACAAGCCCCGATTCAATGTCCAGGAACCGGACAGTCTTCCCCTCGACTCGGAGCACCTCGGCATACTTCCCGGATACGACAATGATATCTCCCCTGGAATACCGGGGAAGGCGAACAGAATAGGTGATACGGAAGATCTGCTTTCCTGCTTTCTCCCCGATGAGTTTGGGGTGCGTGGTGCACCGGCCCCCGAGTTCCCTGACAATCGCGGCTGCGATCTCCTGGCCAAGCCGCTGCGAACCAACCGTGATATCGAGCCCGTCACGATGTTCGTCGACGTCTGAAATGAAGGAGAGGCGTTCACCGGACGCGATGAGGGATTCTTCCACACTATTGGCGATCCGGGACGCCTCGCTGATCTCTCTTCCGGATGCCCGCCTTCCGGATGCCCGAATCTGGACAACCCCCTCGTAATAACTCCCCGAGATCCTGCTGCAGCGGTCGCACTGCTCTTTCTTCCACTCTATCTCAACAATGCAGGATCCCTCGACGGTGACACCGAAGAGTATCCCCGTGATCCGGCAGTGAGCCCTGCTGCGGTTGGGACTCATCTCGGTAGTTGTTATCGCGAGGGAACTCTCTCTTAGCTGCGAATCGAGGTGGATTGTCCTCCTCACCAGTTCCTGGACGAGGTCGTCCCGGTTGAACGCAAAATCTGACCAGGTACCTGCCTCCTTGCGTGCGCCACAGGTTGGGCATATCACCACCTTTACGCGGTCCGGGCATTCGAGCCAGCGGGTCTCTTTCACCCTGCAGCGACCGCACACCTCGCCCCTTTCCGATGGATTCCCGCAGAGCGGGCAGATGGTCTCGAGAATACTCATGTCAGATCCTGAATACCTGGGCGTGGGGAATTTCCCCCAGCATAAGGCATGAAGAGCGCGAAACGAGCCCCATCTCGATGGCAAGGCCCACGGTGCGGTCACCAATGAGGTTTGCATTCCCTGCCTTTGAGAGGGCCGATCTCACCTCCTCCGGGGTTGCAAGGGATGTTCCATAAAAAGATTCCCTGATACTGATCTCCACCTTTTCACCCCTGATCGTGGTGTTCATGAGTTCCCGGTCACACACTGCCACCACCTCGTCGCCTGCGGGAGAGCGGTGAATTTTGAGATACATGATAGCACATGTGGTGAGGGATCCATATTAAACTGCAACCGGCACGGCATTCAGAGGGAAATCTCAATTCCGTACACCCGTGACGGGGTCAGGACATGGATCCTCTCGACTGCGTCCTCATCAATCTCCCCGGCAAGAAGGAGTTTTTTTGTCATCCTGGGGACCGAACGCGGACCGATGACCGCGCCTGGTCTCGAATGTTCATCCATGTAGTCACTTTCCATCAGGAAATTTCGCCCATCCCTTGCGAGGGCCGGGATTTCCGGGTGCGTTGCAAGGAATGAAGGTACCAGTGAGGTCTCCGGGATGGCATAGTGCTTGACCACACGATCCGGGGAGAGCCCTGCAGCGGCAGCCATCTCGCGCATATCGTCACAGTTCCCGCTCTCGGCGTGGATCTGGACTGCGCAGTCACAGTCAGCCGCCACCTGGAAAGAGAAGGAGAGGACATCGTTCGCCGCATCCCAGACCTCCTGCGGGACCTCGTAATGAGGCCTCCCGGTCTTCAGCCCCACCGCGCTTCCATCAGCAATGAACCGCGATGCGAGTGCAATACCTTCTTTCATGATCTCCACGACCCGCGGAAGTGGGAATGACTCGGAGAGCCTGGTGATTTCTGCCGGGTGAACACCGAGGATCGGGTACACGTGTATGCCAAGATCCGCGATCATCCTTGAGACAGACAGGGTCTCCTGGAACACCGGCAGGAAATCCTCCCCCCTGGTTGGGAGGATCCCGAAAGAACTCGTTGGTTTGCTGACCAGGAAGAGGTGTGTGCCTCCAGACCGCTGGAAGTCCTTTGCCGCATCGATGCCCCTCCCATTCCTGGGATCGATATGGATGTGGTGATCCGTAATCGGGAACTCCGGACCTTTCATCTATTCCACGATCTCCATCAACGGGTAGTCCGCCTGACGTTTCAGCCGTGCCCTGCAGGTTGCATCGTCAACACGCGTCGTGATCTCCACGTCGAGCATGAGGCCCTGCAGTTCGGAGTACCCGAACATATTCGGCTTCATACGCGACCGGTCGAGGCGGACCCTTATCTCCTCAACATGAGGCTGGAGGTTCACGCTCTTCTGGATTGCAGATTCGATCGATGATGCGGTTGCCGGCGACACCGGGGTTCCGACCCATTGGTGATAGAGTGCGCCAAGCTTGATCCCTGCCTCGAATACCGCCTGTTCCCGCGTGGTATACATGCCAGTACCTGGGAACTCCAGGGGTAAATAACTCCGGTATTGCCAACACGGGGCAGGGGAGATGATCCCTGCCTTGGATGCTGCGCTGCCAGAAAAAAAGGGTTCAGATCAGCTTGATGAAACCGCTCTTCGGTTCCATCGCCTCTCCCTCACGGAGGAAGACCTCTATCTGTTTCTTGATCTCATCGCGGGAGAATCCCTGCGGCGTGAGCGTATCCACCAGTTCGGCAATCGCGATCCTGTCATTCCCTGTATCCTTCTGCATCTGACGGATTGTCTGCTTGATCACCCTGATGAGATCCCTCTTTCCCTTCGATATTCCCGTGACGACCCGGTCGATGTCAAATGTTCCGGTCTTTGCATCATACGCTACCTCGCGGAGGCATGCATCAACAATCTTGACCACCCGCTCCGCATCCTGGATCTCAATACCCGGTGAGAGGCGTATACGTGCGCTCGCCTCGGCCAGTCGGACAAGGGCCTCGAGTTGCCTGGCGGTGACCGGGACGGGTTTGTCGGAGCCCGCAGCGAGATCACGCAGCTGCATATAATATCCTGAGAGCACCTCCCGGGCGGCGTCATTGAGACGGGGGAAGCAGGTCCGGCGGGCGTACGCTACATATTTGCGGAAGAGTGCGGGCTCAATATCGGGGGTTACCGGCTTGAGCTGTTCCTCGATATACTCGTCATCCACTCCGGGGATAGGGTTCCTCTTGTGCTGGGCGATGGTCTCCCCGATGCTATGTGCCTTGAGGATATGGGCTGCAATAGCGCTATCCCGGGTATGATCGGGGATGTCGGTCATCTTGAAGATGAGATCGAAACGGGAAAGGAGGGACGCAGGCATGTTGATCTGGTCATTGATGGGGAGGTACGCATCGAAACGCCCCAGTTTCGGGTTTGCTGCACCCAGGAGGGCACAACGCGACTTGAGGGTTGCAGTGATCCCGGCCTTCGCAACGCTGATTGTCTGCTGCTCCATGGCTTCGTGCAGGGCGGAGCGGTCCTCCTTCTGCATCTTGTCCATCTCGTCCACCGCCGCGACTCCCATGTCCGCCAGCACAAGGGCTCCGGCTTCGAGCGTCCACCTCCCGTCCCCGAATTCGTCCTTGACCGCCGTGGCGGTGAGCCCCGCAGAGGTGGATGACTGGCCGCTCGTGTAGATGCCCCTGGGAGAGAGTTTCACGACGTAGCGCAGTAACTGGCTCTTGGCTATCCCGGGATCCCCGATCAGGAGGACATGGATATCTCCCCGGAGATGGCTTCCGTCGGGCATTTCCTTGCTTATGCCCCCGAAGATCTGGAGTGCGATCGCCTCCTTCACATCATCGTTGCCGTAGATGGTGGGGGCGATTGAGTGGACGATTTTCCTGTACACGTTGGGATCCCTTGAGAGGGTCAGGATTACTTCCTCGTCTTTCTCATCGATCTGTACTTCCTCGAACTCCTTCTCGCCGATCTCGATCGAGTTGCATTCCAGGTATATATCAAAGAGGGTATTCTTCTCCCCGTGGGTGACTCTCTGCATAGACCGGAGAATCCCGTTGATTATCACCCGATCACCGGGTGCAACCCTCCCGGTCATATCATCGGTGACGTCAACGTCGAGGGTCTGGGGCTGCTCCCCTCCCCTCAACCCTTCCGGGGATTCCTGGATACGGAGTTTCTGCGAGTCAACGAAGCGTGAACGCCGGGGGATCAGGTCCAGTTTCTTGAAGGTACATCCATCTGTCCCGCATCCTTCAGGCTCCTTGAACCTTCCATACCCCTGCTCTTTCACGGTGATATGACCGCCGGGACACCTGAAGACTGCCTGGACGATTCGGGGGCGCACTTCGGTGGTCTTCCGCAAGATTCCGTCTACGCTGATGAAGCGGTTGATATGGTCGGATCGGATCTGTCGGATACCAATCTTCCTCGGCAGGTTCACAAACCTGACGTTCACATCAGATGTTGCCTTCCCGTCTTTCCCCTTCACGAGCTGGTGATTCTTCAGGGCATTTCGCACATTCTCGATGACAGTCCCCGGGTTGTCGAGGAGCTGATCTGCCATGCGGAGACCGGTCCGGCCGAAACTCTCCAGTTCACGGTAGTCAATCTCAATTGAACGAGTGTAGGGATATTCCCGGGAAAGGAGCGCGAGCTGTTTTTTATACCGGCTTTTCAGGAACCTGCTCCAGTCCGCATCGCTGTCGGTGATGTCGGCGCCGGAATCTACCGCGGGGGGCTCTTCAGTCTTTGCCATGTCTCTTTGCCTGGAGTACGAACTGCGCGATTAAGGCTTCCATCTGGATCTCGGTGCTGGCCCCTTCGGAGAGGCGGAAATCCGTCGTTCCCAGCTGATCGATGAGGGTCACCTTGAGATCCGGGCTCATATCCCGCCTGACGATGGCCCTGTAGCACTGGTTGATCAGCTCATTTGGCGCGATACCCCTGTCGTGAAGGAGGGTGTGAAGGATTGACTCCGCACCCTCGAAGTCTCCTGAAAGAGAGGTTGCCAGGAGATCCTCGATCTCATCAGGACGCGCAGATGCCGTGATTGCGTAGATCATCCCTGCATTGATGGTGGGTGTCAGGATGGCAGCGCCCTGGAGGGCATTGATGGCTTTCCGCATATCACCCTGCGCGATATAGACGATCGCATTGATGGCATCCTCCTCAACCCTTATCTTCTCTTTCCCGGCGATTCTGAGTATCTCCCTCGTGATAGCCTCTCCGGAGAGGCTCCTGAACCGGTATATTGCACACCGGCTCTGAATCGGATCGATGATCTTCGAGGAATAATTACAGGAGAGGATGAACCTGCAGGTCGTGGCGTAACTTTCCATGGTCCTTCTGAGCGCTGCCTGAGCGTCGGGAGTGAGCGCATCGGCTTCATCGAGGAAGAGGATCTTGAATGTCGCTCCTCCGAGCGGCGAGGTCCGGGCAAACTGTTTGATCTGGTTCCGGACGACGTCGATTCCCCTCTCATCGGATGCATTGAGTTCCCGGAAGTTCAGGCTCCAGGAATCCCTGAAGAATTCCCGCGCCAGTGCGACTGCTGCCGTCGTCTTTCCCACTCCCGCGCTTCCCGTGAAGAGCAGGTGAGGGAGGTTTCCTGTCTTTACATATGATTGCAGCCGCTCCACGATATCATCCTGACCTACGATATCCGAAAGCGTGACCGGCCGGTATTTCTCTATCCATATCATCGTCGTCTCGTCCATGCGAAAATCAGCCATCCCCCGCTCATCAAATCCCGGTCTTCTTCTCTCCACAATATCGGGAGGTGGAGAAGAAATGTGTTGTGTTTCCTATGAGGCCTCATGCTTCTCAAGATGATCCATGAAAGAGCCTGGCTCTTTTTTAATTGAATATCGACATGAAGGATCACAGGTCTTGAATCAGGCCATTTCCAGGTCGAATTGACAACGAATCCTTGCGGGAACCTCAACTTTCGAACATGAACAGAGTATATCGACAGGAGAGAAGAGGGTGCATACGGCCCTTATGGTATGGGTCAATTTCAGGAGGGATTGGGGAAATCAGCGTATGGTTTTTAAAAAAAAGGGGAAGTAATCCTGTTCTTATTCCTCGAATAACACTTCCTGCTGCTGTTTTTTCTTCCAGTAATAATACGCGACTGCTGCCAGGATCAGGATAACAACAATAAGCGGGACCAGCCAGTAGAGCGAGAAATGGGATCCGAATGGTTCTGCAGGAGGAACGGTCGTTGAGACAACCGCAATCATCGTTTCCGATTCCTCCGGTGTAATCGTGGGGGTTGGTGTCACGGTTGAAGTTGCGTTGCCTTTCCCGCTTTCGTATCCCTCGGTGTCACTGGTCTGGGTTGTGGGAACCGTTGTGGGAACTGTAGTAGTGGGTATGTATCCCCCGCCTCCTCCGCCACCGCCACCACCGCCGCCACCACCTGGCGGTCCGAACGTGGCGCCAATGGTGTGGTTTGCAATGACATTGGAGAATGTATACGACTGGATTGCTCCCTTGCTGTTTCCATCAACCATCACATTCTTGAGTACAAATCCGGACGTTGCGGCCATGGTGAAGGTGATATTTCCTCCTGCAGGGACACTCACCGTGCCTGACGGCGTGATAATGCCCCCTGTTGTTGCCACTGCGTTGATAGAGAACGTCACCGATCCCTCAGGGAGGAAGATCGCTGAAATGTTGTGGTCTGCGACAACCGACGAGAAGGTGTACACCTCGACAGGAGTCACGCTCAACCCGTCGACGAACAGTCCTGCAGTGAAGAATCCTTCGCTGGGCACGATCTGGAACGATTGACTCTCCATATACGGGACCTCGGTTACTCCCGCAGGGATGATCGTCCCGTTCCCGGGAGGTATCGCAGTGATGGAGAAGTTCATCTTCTGGAATTCGGCGTGAATGGTGTGGTTCGCGGTTATATTGGAGAAAACATAGAGGGGAAGAGTTCCCACCGATGTGCTGTCGACCTTCACGTCTGCGATCCGGTAGCCCTGTGCGGGAGTGATGGAGAACGATTGTGATCCTCCGGTGGGAACGGCAACGTCACCTGACGGGACAATTGAACCATGATCCCCTGCGGTGGCATTGATGATGAGGGATCCGGGAAGCGGCACAAGGGTTGCATAGAGATCAAGTGTCTGGTCCTTGGCCGGGTAGATTGTGATTGGCTGGCTGTTGGGATAGTATCCATCTTTTGCGACGGTGTACTCGGTGTACGGGGTTCCTGTGAGATCGACTGTGACCAGCAGGGTACCGTTCTCAATCAGGCCTTTTGCCTGGCCGTTGAACGAGACGGAAGCACCATTCACGTTGGAGTGGATCAGGAAATACCCTTTGTCGCCACCGATTTCGCCCATGGCCTCGATATAATCAGGCCTGCTGTAGGTTGAGGATCCTACGGAATTCGCTGCCGTGAGACGTATGGTGTAGAAACCTGGCTGCGTGTAAAGATGGGTTGGGTTCTGTTCTGTCGAGTTCGTTCCGTCACCAAAAGTCCACAACCATGTGTCAGGTGTGCCTGAAGACTGGTCCATGAATGCAACTTCGAAAGGAACAAACCCGGAGGTCCGGTTCGTGGAGAAATATGCCGTGGGGGGCAATGGCTGTGGGGAGAGGACGTGGATATACCCTTCCCTGGTTTCCGAATCCGAACCCGTGGCATTGGTCACAGTGAGGTTTACCGTGAACGTTCCCGGCTGGGAATAGACATGTACGGGGTTGTTCGTGGTTGAAGTATTCCCGTCACCGAAATCCCAGATCCATGAGAGGTTGGCGCCCACAGAACAATCAACAAACGCTACATCAAGAGGTGCAGGTCCCGAAGGGGGAGGCGATGGATCGGTGTAGAAACATGCAACCGGCTGTTCCTGGCAGGATGCGATGTGTAATGTTTTCGATATGGTGCCCAACCCGGCCTCATTGGAGGCAGTCAGGGTGACATTGTATCCGCCGTATGCAGAGTAGGTATGGTTGGGATTCTGAAGTGCAGAAGTAGCATTGTCACCGAAGTTCCACAACCACTGGGTGGGGTCCTTCTGGGACACATCGGTGAACTGGACGTAGAGTGGTGTGGGGCATTCCGAGAGATAGGTGAAGTTCGCAACCGGGGGATAGACCGGGGGCGGGCATTCATACAGGCAGATGATCTGGGTTGTGGAATTCGTTCCTGCCGAATTGGACACCGTCAGGGTGACATTGTATCCTCCGTATGCAGAGTAGGTATGGTTGGGATTCTGGAGGGTTGACGTTGCACCATCACCGAAGCTCCAGAACCACTGGGTGGGATTATTCAGGGAAGTGTCAGTGAACTGGACGTAGAGAGGTGTGGGGCATTCAGAGAGATAGGTAAAGTTCGCAACCGGGGGATCAACGGGGGGCGGGCATTCATACAGGCAGATGATCTGGGTTGTGGCATTCGTTCCTGCCGAATTTGACACCGTCAGGGTGACATTGTATCCTCCGTATGCAGAGTAGGTATGGTTGGGATTCTGGAGGGTTGACGTTGCACCATCACCGAAGCTCCAGAACCACTGGGTGGGATTATTCAGGGAAGTGTCAGTGAACTGGACGTAGAGAGGTGTGGGGCATTCAGAGAGATAGGTAAAGTTCGCAACCGGGGGATCAACGGGGGGCGGGCATTCATACAGGCAGATGATCTGGGTTGTGGCATTCGTTCCTGCCGAATTTGACACCGTCAGGGTGACATTGTACCCGCCGTATGCAGAGTACGTATGGTTGGGATTCTGGAATGTTGACGTTGTTCCGTCACCGAAGTTCCAGAACCACTGGGTGGGGTTATTCAGGGAAGTGTCAGTAAACTGGACGTAGAGAGGTGTGGGGCACTCGAAATGGTAGGTGAAATTTGCGATGGGGGGATTGACGGGTGGCGGGCACTCAGTGATATTTAAATTCCTGGTGATGGTGAATGATCCGCATATGTTGGAGACGGTCAGGGTGACATTGTAGTCTCCATACGCAGCATAGGTGTGTATAGGGTGCTGGAGAGGTGACGTTGTTCCGTCACCGAAGTTCCAGAACCACTGGGTGGGGTTATTCAGGGACGTGTCAGTAAACTCGACATAGAGCGGGTTGGGGCATTCAGAAAGATAGGTAAAGTTCGCGATTGGTGGTGCCGGTGATTCATGCTCATCACACAGGGCTACGATAAAACCCCCCTGCCCGCGTGGTTCAAACAGAGCAGGGTAAGGATCGGAAGAGGGGAAGTCGGTTGAATCAGTATACCCGGTCACGTGGGCACAGGTCTTTTCACCCGCACAATCCACACACGCCCGTGGACTGATCGCAATTCCCGCCCCTACATCCTTGCCATTTCCACCGAGGAATGTAATGTATTCGGGTGTTGTATCCCAGGGGACGAACTTCGCCACGAATGCATCATCGATGCCCCCGGAAAAATACTGCTGGACAGGGTTTATCACCGGGAGGTCATAAGACTGGGTAAAACCGGTAATATATGTGGTGCCACACGCATCGACGGCGATGCCGTTCCCTTCCTCGTTATTCACACCGCCGATGTAGGTTGAGTATTCAAGGGAACTGCCATCAGGAGAATATCGTGTATAGAATGCATCATGGCAACCACCTATGTATGCCTGGAATGGCTGTTTCGTCGGGAACACACCTGAGATCGTGGAGCCTGTGACATGGGCACGTCCCTGTGAATCAACTGCGATCGCGTTTCCTGTATCAGAGAGTGGCCCCCC
>Ga0302253_1000636_pt1 | contig 26837 bp, 28 predicted proteins | sample AAG_RA_Trp_MG_FD_193537 | JGI IMG/M metagenome (GOLD analysis project Ga0302253, IMG submission 193537) | Enriched activated sludge microbial communities from anaerobic digester in WTTP, New Holstein, Wisconsin, United States - AAG_RA_Trp | ecosystem: Engineered > Bioreactor > Anaerobic >...
GAGCTGTGCCCTGATCGTTGCGGATCGGACCGGTACGGATAAACCCAAGGCGATGATTGTCTTTGAAAAATCAACATTCATGGAATCGGTCTTCATGACCTCTGCTGCACTGGATACCGATGCCCTCACCCGGTCGGCACGGGCAGCGGCAGCAAAAATCCCCTGATCCGTTTTTTCACGGCAATCGTACCGGTACTGTTCTCCCATAATCATGGCGAACCTCCCCCCGCGGGTTGACCGGCATTTCCCGCATGCAGAGATCCACCTGAAAAAACCTGCCCGGGTCGGGCGCTGCGGCCCGCCTTCAGAGCAGTTTTGTCTCTTCTGTGGGTTTTGGGACCTTTACCACGAGCACCCGGAATACCGACTCTGACACGTTCGACCACCTGTGCGGAATCCGTGCCGGGCTCTCGACCAGCATGTCCTTTCCGACACTCTGCTTCTCGTCCCCGATCTCGCATACGCCCGTGCCTTCCAGTACATAAAAGAAGACATCAACGGGGGTAATGTGCTTTTTCAGGGCTTCCCCGGGCTGGAGCGTGATCACGACCGCCATCGCGTGGGGTGTATCGTAGATTTTCCGTGCATCGACATGGTGCGGGTTGGGGCCCGACACGACCGTGGATACTGCAGTTACCTTCATAGCCTATGCCTCTCTTCTGGATATCGGGCACCGGAGGGATAAAGGTCTGCATGCAGATAACGCCCGGATCGGTCGGACGGGAGACACTCCTCCGTACAGCGGCTATGTCCCCACCGTCTCCAGGTGGTGGGCGGTGCGGTACCGGCCTTTCGGGATCAGGATCTCAAAACGGGCTCCCCTGCCGTATTCCCCCGATTCCTTGATCGAGATACCGGTGATGGAGAGGATCTCACGACTGAGAAAGAGGCCGAGACCGGTATTCTTCCCGAAGCCTTTCTCGAAGATACGTTCCTTGTCCTCTTCGTGGATACCGATACCGTCGTCCTCGTACACGATGGCAAGGTAATCAAGGCCGTACGGGAGCGTAAAGAAGGCAATATTCCTGACCCGTTCCCCGTGGCGAAGGGAGTTGTCGACGAGGTTTTCGAAGACCTTCCCGAGCAGGGGATCTGCGTAGATCTCGATTTCCCCGATGTTGACCGATACCGTGATGCTGTCCCGTGCCTCCCGAGCCTGCATCGCCTGTGCAAGCGCCCGGATGTCCTGCCACTGGGGGGCGCGGACGCCAATCTCCTCATAACTCTTCGTGAACTCGATCTGACGCTGGATGGTGAGGGCCGCTGCCTCTTCCCGCTCGATGTACCCGATGAGTTCGGGATCGGTGGCTTTCATACGCGAAAGGCCGAGAAACCCGAGGAGGGCGAGGAGCTGGTTCCTGATATCGTGACGGGTGATGCTTGACAGGAGGTTGAGTTTTTTGTTTGCAGTTTCGAAAGCAGACTTTGAGGTCTCGAGCTGGTTGTTGGCCTCCTCGAGTTCCCGGTTCCTTGTCACCAGCTGGTCCCGGTAATCGTCCGACTGCTCTTTGGTCATTCCGACGATCAGGGCAACGATCACGAACATGCATGTCCGGATCAGGGCATCGGGAGAGAGTATCCCGGTAATAACGTAGGTATCTGCGGTGTGCATGGCCCCGAAGAAGATCGCGATCAGGACCGCCTGCCTCCCGTACCACAGCCCCGCGATGACGATGATGAGGTAGAAAAAATGGGAATAGACAACGGCGATACCGAACCAGAAATGCACGACAGCCTCGAGGACGATCCCTGCAAGGATCAGCAGGGCAAACGCATAGGGACGCGGGGTATTCAGCGACTGCCACCAGGCTCCTCCAATCGGATACCGCTCCATGCTGTCACGTTCCTGCAAGCCCGCTTTACGGATATCCGGAGAGGCGGGAATCCGGTTTTTTGCCTGTTACTGCGCCGGGGCGCAGGGCTCTTTTGTCGTATCGCCAAATGCTCTCCGGATATTCCGGAAGAACCGCCAGTGCAGGAGGAGATGGATGATCAGCAGGGCGGCAAAGGCAAAGCTCGAGATATCATGGTACAGCACCCAGTCGTGCCGGGTAACTCCCATCCACGTGATCCAGCTGCCCCCCCTCCCTCCCCCCGAAGGCAGGAAAAGGTAGAGGACAATCCCGGAGACAAGCGACGGGATGAATGTCACGATGCAGCCGATGTCGACCAGTGCATTGATAGTGACGCGTTTCATGATACTCCTCATCCGCCTTATGAGCGATACGGGTTTATAAACCCGCGGGTACAGAAAAAACGACAGACGTCCTTCCGCAGTATTTATGTCCGGACCCTGATCAAAGGTACGTGACGATCATGCTGACAAGCCACCGGCTCCTCCAGCAGTACTGGCATGACACCCACTTCAATATACGAGATGTCAGGGTCTGGTATATTGATCGCGGGGCGCCGGAGGACCGGTCCGTAGCGGAGGGACCGGATATCAGCCTTGGACCGTATTACCTGAGCGTGCGGACACGGGACGGGGTAAAACCGGTCCCGTACCACCGGATCCTGGTCATTACGCACCGCGGGGTCGTGACCTTCGAGAACCAGAAAGTGGCTGGGCTCGGGAATCTCATTGCAGGAAATTCTGAAACGTCCGGGGAATCCCGAAAAGAAGAGTATCAGGAGTGAGAAAGGACATGACCCTCCGGTATCCGACCCGGACGGGATATCTGCGGGCGTGGCTGCTCCTAAAGAGCAGCGGAAAATTCATTACCGCCGTCCGGCAACCTACAGTGATGAACCTGAAAGCAGCTGGTATCCTGATTCTCACCGTTGCGGCGCTGGCTGCGTTCTCCGGCTGCACCGCAACAACCGGCCCCACGCCTCCGGCAACGCTCCTGACCCCGGAACCTCTCACGCCCCTCACGACAACCACGCCGATAACCCCGCTTCCTGTCGGGGAGATCGCACGGATCAAGGTGGACCATTTCGGTATGGACACGACCACTGCCACAGTTTACGAGTTCCGCGGGAAAGTCCAGATCCGTGATGGTGCCTATCAAGCTGTCCAGGTTGTGATCCGGTATCCTGACAGCCAGGAATATTCCTTCGAGGCCGGTGGCATGGGCGGGGCTGAACCCGTTATCAGGGAGTTCGCGCTCTTCCCGGATGAGCGTTACAAGGGAACCAATCCCGACAAGATCATCGTGCTTGACGGGAAGCGGTACGCGACAACCTACCGGTACGAGAACGGGGCCATCGCCTGGGTTGCCACAACCGACAATCCCCTGAACACATAACTCAGAATCCTTTTTGGCAGCACCCTTCCCGATCCAGCCATCGCCGGAACAGTGCGCTGGCAGGACCGGCGACGCGCTAATAATCCGCCCCGGACGATCGGGTCTCCACGTGCAGGCCGATGACCGGGCCCACGGGTTTTTTTTCCGGCAGGTCTCTGCAGTCCAGGATGTGAGTCCGCTGGCCGGATCCGGCAGGACCGCTCTCCGCGCCCGGCCCCGCCATGAAAAAAAGTTATGAGACCGGCTCTGCGGGGGCGGCGCTGTCATAGACGATGGTCATGCAGCGGGCCTGGAAGATACCAAAGAACGGAGCGATGATGAGGATGAGGAGGAGCATCAGGCCGAGGAGGGCGAAGAAGACAAGGAGCCCGGCCTCCTTGAGGAGCACGACTGATATCCCGGCAATGACGGCTGCAGCGATGATGAACCCGAAGATCAGGACGAGCATCGGGATGCCGACTACCAGCCCGACGAGGAGGATGGCGATGATATAGTTGAGCCAGCCGATCCGCCCGATCGTGCCGATGATGCCGCTGAAATTGAAGGCTTCGCTGATCGCGTTCGTCCGGGCAAAGCGGATCGAGGCGATCGGCATGAGAAGCGCGATGACGATCTCGTAGACGTACATCGCCATCATCAGCAGGATATTGATCCCGCTCATCGCGATCGCCGCTTCGGCGCTTTCGTCAAACCCGGTGAGGAGCCAGCTCCCGAAGATGAGCATCCAGATGATCAGGATCGGCAGTGCATAGATGATCCCGACGACCAGCAGTTTTATTCCATCGACAAAGAGCGTCCCCCACTGGTCCACATCGGGCGCCGGCCGGGCCCCCCGGTATACTCTCATGACATACCCGTTGAACGGGAGACCCAGGCAGATGAGCGCAAGGATCAGTTTCAGCCAGCGGTCCGTGTTTCCCCAGATGCCCTCCCTGACATACGTGAAGGCATCGGTCAGTAATCCTTCGAAATCCATGGGTTCACCTGGAACGGCGGGAAAGACCGGGTGACAGCCCCGGCCTTCCCTTTTACGGTCTAATATTGCCATGGCCGGGTAAAAAAGGGTATGTGCAGGAATTCCATTTCCGAAATGCAGGGAGGATCTTGTCACCAGCTGCAGGTTTATTACCCGCCTGCCATGAGTATGATATGATATGCCCCGGGGTACCAGGGCGGGTGAAGGGAAATGGTCGGGATTTTCCAGGATGCTGCATGGTCCCCGTACATCGCCGGTGCGGGGATCGGGGTACTGAGCTGCCTGTCCCTTGTACTGGCCGACAGGCCGCTCGGGTGTTCCACGGCGTTTGTCAAGGCGCGGGGACTGATCGGACAGCTTGTCGATGTCAAAAAGACGGAAGCGATGGAATATTACCGGGAGATCGTCCCGCAGGTTGACTGGGCATTCATGATCATCCCGGGGATCGTCATCGGGGCATTCCTCTCCTCGATCCTCTCCGGGACGTTCCATCTTTCGTGGGTCCCGGCGCTCTGGGCGCCGGTGTTCGGCGACAGTGCCATAATCCGCCTCATTGCAGCTCTTGCCGGGGGGATCCTGCTCGGTTTCGGTGCACGGTGGGCTGGGGGATGCACGAGCGGCCACGGGATCAGCGGGTCGATCCAGCTCTCGCTTGCAAGCATGATAACGGCAGCCTGCTTCTTTGCCGGCGGGATAGCGGTTGCCATGCTCCTGTACCGGGTCATCGGGGTGATCCTGTGACATCGCTTGCAGCCGTCCGTGGCAGCCGGCGCTGGCAGGTCGTTCTCGGCCTGCTTGTCGGGATCTGCTTCGGCTTCCTCCTCCAGAAGGGAGGCGCCACCGATTACGGGGTGATCGAGAGCCAGCTCCTGCTTGAAGATTTCACCGTCCTGAAGCTCATGCTCTCGGCAGTTATCGTCGGCATGATCCTGTTTGCGGTCCTGAAACACCTCGGGTATGCAAACCTTCACGCAGCGGACGGGACCGCCGGATCCAATATCGTGGGCGGCCTGATCTTCGGGGCCGGGTTCGCCCTGCTCGGCTACTGCCCGGGGACGGTTGCCGGTGCTGCGGGGACGGGGGCGCTCGATTCGCTCTTTGGCGGGATGATCGGCACGCTGATCGGGGCCGGCCTCTTTGCCGGGGTTTACCCGGCACTGAAGAACGGGATCCTCGTCCGGGGCCCCTTCCCGGCAATCACCGTGCCGGAATTGCTCCGGATGCCGGAATGGGCGGTCATCGTCATCCTTGAGGCCGGGATGATCGGGTTCCTGCTCGTGCTGGAATATGCCGGGCTCTGAATCGGCCGGTCCCTTTTTCATGCATACCGGCCCGGCTGTCCCCTCTGCACGGGATCCCCCTTCGCTACCTTTAAATGAATACCGCGATATGGGTATCATATACACCCATACATATCCGTGTATATGAGGTTTGTAAAAATGGCATCCGCAGTCAAGATACCCATCAATTATACCGAAGCAGCGGAGACACTGAAAAAACTCCTGAAACTCTCCGGCTCACCGGTGGCATTCCGTTTCGCAACAAAGAAGGAGGAGATCCCTTCCGGCATGGAGAAGCTCGACAAGACCATCCGGCACTGTTCGATGGTGGGGCTGGCCCGGAAGGAAGGAAAGATCTTCTATGCCACCGCGGAGAACCACGAGTGCAACGGCGGAGCATGGTCGCTGGGCTTAAAAGAGATCACCGAGACGCTGAAGAACGGCGATTTCTACTTCAAGCTCGGCAAGTTCGAGAGTTCCGCTGCCTGCAAGCGGACCATCGATCGCGTTCCCCACCTCGGGTCGGGGGATACCTATGCGACGATGTATGCACCCCTTGAAAAGGCACCGTTCGATCCGCAGGTCGTGCTTGTCATCGCCAGCCCGTGGGCGATGCTCAAACTGACACAGAGCGCCCTCTTCTGGGTCGGGGGCAGGATCGGCGCGGAATTCGCCGGCATCCAGTCGGTCTGCGCCGATACCTGCACCCAGACCTACCTCAACGGGAAAGTGAACTTCTCGCTCGGCTGCGACGGATCACGGAAGTTCTCCGGCATCGAGGACGGCGAGATGGTCATGGGCATCCCGGCCGAGAGGCTGCCGGATATCATTGCGGCGCTGAACGTTGTCGCCGCAGCCCCGGGATCGAAGCCCGGCGGAAAATAACAACCGTTTGCCGGTGATCCAATCCCTTTTTCAGCGCAGGCCTTTGCCGCCGGACCAGGTATGCCTGTGTAATCTTCATGTTTTCCTCTGTCCGTCTGGCACCCCGCCGGGCTGAAAATATCACCATATACCGGGCAGGAGCCGGAACCGGACATGCTGTGTATATTCCCGGTATCCTTCGAGTTCTTCCTGCAGGGTATTGTCTTCCAGGGATGTCCGTAGTACGAGGACGACGGCAAAGAACACCGCAGGAACGAATGCCCATGGGGATTCGAGCAGGATGGGTGTGGCAAAATAGGTCAGGAGAGCCCCCGCATAACCGGGATGCCTGATGAAACGGTACGGACCGTGTGACACAACCTGCTGCCTGCGATCGGACTGGATACGGACTACTCCGGAGAAAAAGCGGTTCTCATACAGGGCCCAGGCACCGAAAGCGTACCCTGCGGTGATGAGTGCCAGTGCAGCTATCTTTACCGGCAGGCTGAAAACAACCGTCCCGCCGGCAAGTGCCTCGAGCCCCGCAGCCAGAGGTATGAGGGCACCCCCCAGTCCCACGAGCGGCGCAAGGATCCGGTCCCACGATTTGATGTCCTTGTGATCGGTGAAGCGTGCACGTTCCGCGATCAGGTCAGGCCAGCGGCGTGCAACAATGAACCTGCTTGCGACAAAGCCCCCGATGCAGACGAATGCAAATATCCAGGCTTCCCACCAGTCCCAGCGCCGGGACACAAGCAGCGGCAGCAGGGGTACAAGGATAACAAAGACCAGCAGCTGGATGACTGTTTTTGCGGCCCATTTCTGGTTATGATCGTGCATCGTTCACCAGCGGAAACAATATCCTCAGGCAGGGCTGTCCCTTCCCCGGTTTCCCGCGTGTGTCCTGAAAAGTGTATCACTGCCTGAATAGAAAAATCATTATCCCTCAAAAGGTATTCATCCTGAACAGGAAGGAAAAAAGGTCGGATTTGTTTCGGGCAGGAAGTGACCCGGAGGGTCAGAGCGGCGGGAAACTCCAGAGGAGTTACGGGCAAGCAGTGACCCGGAGGATCAAAGTGGGGGGAAACTCTAGAGGAGTTTCGAACCCGCCATGGGCCCGGGCTTGCACTCGTAGACTTCCGTGATCTTCACAATCACAAGCGAGCGTGCGGGAAGTTCCGGACGCTTGCGGTTGATGTTTGCCTTCATCTCGTCGTAATCCGGGCCGCTGTTTTTAATGCTCGTGACACCCCTGATCTGGTAGCAGCCCTTGATTTCCGGCCCCCATACATAGATCGCCACCTTCGGGTTCGTCCGCAGGTTTGTCATGCTTTTGTTCATGAAGTTGTCGGTAATCCAGATCGTCTCGTCATCATGAAGCTCGACCATCGCGAGGGGGACGACGTTCGGCGTCCCGTCTTTTGATGCCGTCGCGACCGGGAAGACCTTCATTTTGGAAAACGACTCTTTCATATCAGCAGTCAGTTTCACCATGGTCATTTCACCCATGTTCCCAATAGCAGCCTGATTATAATATACTTATGTTATCGTTCCCCCGTACGGATCCATCGTCTGCAGGGCCTCCGGGGAAACGGTTCCCGGGGATGCAGTATATTTATACTTCCATTGAATAATGTACCCGTTATCTGATAATGGGTGTTCGTACGACAGGATCCTGCGCATGATCTCGGTCTTGTGTGTCAGCGGGGATGAGCCGCAGCTTATCCTGGCACAGGAAGCGCTCGAGCGGAAAGGGGACATCCGTGCAGGGACGGCCACGTCCGGGCGCGATGCCCTTGCATCGCTCGCCACAAACCAGTACGATGCCGTTGTTGCAGATATGGCCCTCGGGGATATGGACGGTATTGCGCTCATCCACCTTGTCCGGGAAAAACACAACATCCCGTTCATCCTCATCACCGATAATTCAACGGATGGCCGTGAGGACGAGGCTATCACGGCGGGCGCGGACTTCTGTTTTACCAGGATCCCCGATACTTCCCGCCAGTACTTCCGCGTTGCCCGGTGGATACGGCTCGCGGTCAGCAATTACCGGAAAGAGACGATCCTGATAGAGAACGAGGCGCGGTACCACGAACTGATCGAGAACGCCAATCTCATCGTCCTGAAACTCGACAAGGACTCACGCATAACCTTCATCAACGAGTATGCCCTGCAGTATCTCGGGCTGGAAAGGAACGAGCTGATCGGCAGATTTCTCACAGAATCCCCCCTTGCCGCGACCGGTACCGACCCGGTGCGGGACATGGGATATTTTGTCCGCGAGGTGACCAGCCGCTCCGACGGGTATGCGATCCGGGAAACCGAACACCGGAAAAAGAACGGCGAGCGGGTCTGGATCTCCTGGAGGAACAAGCCCCTCGTTGACAAGGACAACATGGTCACCGGCGTTATCAGTTTCGGTACCGACACAACCGAACGCAGGAATGCCGAACAGGCACTGTACCGGGCGAACCAGAAACTGAAACTGCTCAACTCTATCACACGCCACGATATCCTCAACCAGCTGACAGTTCTCGGAGGGTATATTGAGATGTCCCGTGAACTCTCCCGGGATCAGGATATGCTGGGGTATATCGAGCGGGAGAAGAAGGCTACCAAGGCTATCCGCAACATGATCAAGTTTACCAAGGATTACCAGGACATCGGCCTGTACCGTCCCCAGTGGCAGTACCTGCGGAACATCGTCACCCTCCTTGCCACCACCGTGGATTTCGGCGATGTCAAACTGAAAAACGAGCTGGGGCGCCTTGAGATCTACGCCGATCCGCTGTTCGAGAAGGTGGTGTACACGCTGCTCGAGAACGCCATCCGCCACGGCGGGCACCTCACGTACATCCGGCTCTCGTACCAGATTGTCAGGACAGGGTGCCTTGTTATCTGCGAGGACGACGGGGTTGGCATCCCTGACGAGGACAAGGAGAACATCTTCCTGCGCGAATTCGGCAAGCATACGGGGTTCGGGCTCTTCCTGTCCCGGGAGATCCTGGGTATCACCGGCTTTTTTATCCGGGAAACCGGTAAACCCGGAAAAGGAGCCCGGTTCGAGATCCTGATCCCGGAAGGTTCATTCCGCGAGAACATACCTGCGTGAACAACCGGATGGCCTGATCGTTCCTCTTATCATGCCCGCCGCGCAATCATACAGCATGATGCGCGACCCGCCGCTCAAGAAGGTACTCTACTGGTGTGAAGAGTGCAATGTGCCGCTGGTTGCAAAGACGTGCGCCTGCAAACGCGAAGGGAAGCGGATCGAACTCCTCCAGCCATACGATGTCCGCCCGGCGCTGTCAGCGGATATGGCCCTCATCCGCCGGCTTGTGAGCGATCGGTTCGGCGATGTCCAGGTGAAAAAAATTCTCCTGCTGAACAAGACCGGCGGGGCTGACCGGGCCGATCTCGTGATCATGAACGGGGAACGGTTCGGCTGGCTGACCTTCGATCCCGTTGGCCGCACGTTCTCGTTCGATATCGCGCCGGAAGCCCTCCCGTTTTTGATGGGCCATGCCACGCAGGGGATCGTGGACCTTGACCGCGAGACCGATATCCGGAACGAGGGGGGCAGGGTTGGCGGGAAACGGCTGCCTTTGAAAAGACCGGTACCGGATGGCACCGTGATCGTGAAATACCGGAACCGGTTCGGCACGGGAGTCGTGAGGGATGGAGTCGTGAAGGTGAAGGAACTGGTCCCCGTAACGCCCTGGACCCTGCCGGATCCCGGCTGGGACGTTGCGGTCGAAAAAAACAAGTACCATCTCAAGAACCTTGAACGGAACGCCATCCGCCTGATAAAGCAGCACCTCCATGACCGGCCTGCTGCGAATGTCTCGTTCTCCGGGGGCAAGGACAGCACTGCAGTCCTCCATATAGCCCGCAAAGCCGGCGTGACGAAAGCGTTCTTCATCGATACGGGGATCGAATTCCCCGAAACCCTGGAGTTTGTCCGGTCGCAGGGCGTTGAGATCATCGGGAAGGGCGGGGACTTCTGGCAGGCGGCAGAGAAGGCCGGCCCCCCGGGGAAGGACAACCGCTGGTGCTGCAAACTGCTGAAGCTTCACCCGCTCAGGCGGTACCTCACCGGTATCGGCCCCTGTGTCACCGTCCAGGGGAACCGCTGGTACGAGTCCTGGAACCGCGCAGGTCTCGACGAAACAAGCCAGAACCCGGCCAATCCGCTCCAGCTGAACATCTCCCCGATCCGGAACTGGCGGGCGCTCGAGGTGTTCCTGTACCTGTGGTGGCAGAAGATCCCGCTCAATCCCCTCTATGACAAGGGGCTCGAACGGATCGGCTGTTACCTCTGCCCCGCAATGCTCGAGAGCGAGTACGAGGACTTCAAAAGGATCGAGCCGGCAGCGGCCGGGCGGTGGACGGCGTTCCTCGAAGCATGGGGGGCCGGGAACGGGTACCCGGAGGCCTACTCTTCATGGGGACTCTGGCGGTGGCGGGCCCTCCCGCCCAAGATGCGGGAGCTCTGCCGGCAGCACGGGGTTGCGGTCAACGATGATCATACCCTGACGGCAGGCCGTCCGCGGGCGGTGAAGGCAACGGTTGATATGAATGAGATGAGAACCATGAAACCGGCAATGGAGCAGGATAGTGGCGGGGGGCTGGACGTGGATGCGGTGAGGAAGGACTTTCCAATCCTCGGGGATATCATCTACCTCGACAACGCGGCAACGAGTTTCTCACCGGAACCGGTACTGCAGGCAATGACTGAGTTCGAGCACAGCTACCGTTCCAACGTGGGGCGCGGCGTCCACCGCCTCACGCGGATCGCGACCCAGCGTTACTGGCATGCCCATGAAAAGGTGGCGGGATTCATCGGTGCAAAGGGGGGTGTTACCGTCTTTACGAAGAATACCACCGAGGCCGTCAACATGGTTGCCGCGGGTCTCCCGTGGAAGTCTGGAGACCGTGTTATCACGACCATCCTCGAGCACCACTCCAACCTGCTTCCGTGGAGGAACCTGAAGGAGCGGGGGGTTGAGGTTGATGTTGTCGGGATCCTTCCTGACTTCTCGCTCGATCTCGCTGCGCTTGAGGCTGCCATCACACCGTCAACCCGGCTTGTTGCTGTGACCCATGCCTCGAATGTCCTTGGCGTTGTGACCCCTGTTGAAGCAATCGCCCACATCTGCCGCGACCGGGGAGTCCGGCTCCTCGTGGACGGCGCCCAGTCGGTCCCGCATATGCACGTCGACATCTCCCGGATCGGCTGCGATTTCTTTGCCTGCTCCGGTCACAAGATGGTCGGCCCGACCGGCACCGGCGTCCTCTGGATGAAGGAGCCCTGCCTTGCACCGTTTATCGTCGGAGGCGGGATGGTCGAGTCCGTGACCCCGGACGGGTATACCACCGCGGAAGGATACCAGCAGTACGAGGCCGGCACCCCCAATATTGCCGGGGGGATCGGCCTGGGAGCTGCCGCAGACTACCTGGCGGGGCTCGGGATGGATAAGGTCCGGGCTCACGAGGAACTCCTCACAGCCCGGCTCGTAAGCGGCCTGAAGAAGATCAAAGGTGTTCATGTGTATGCAGCAGAACCACCCGTCGAACGGATCGGGGTCGTCTCATTCACTGTCGACGGGCTTCACCCGCACGAGGCTGCCCAGCAGCTGGACGAGTCCGCGGACATCCTCGTCCGATCCGGCCACCACTGCTGCCAGCCCCTCATGGAACGGCTCGGGCTCCCTGAAGGCACGGTCCGGGCCAGCCTCGCCCTCTACAACACGGAAGAGGAAGTCGACATGCTGGTTGCGACCCTTGAGGAGATCACACGGTAAGTGTGCCATTTCCTGACCTATACCGGCACAGAATAACGAAGGCCCCCGTTTTTTCAGCAGCGGTTTAATAATTCTTTCCATCCCATAATACTCTGGAATATCCTCATCCGTTTATCAGACCGGAGCAATGCCATGAAGACAAAATCCTATGCCGATCTCTTCGCATGCGTGCGGGAGAAACGACCGCTTGTTCACCATATCACGAACTATGTCACGGTCAATGACTGCGCAAACATCACGCTCTGTGCCGGAGGGGCGCCGGTGATGGCCGATGCCCCGGAGGAAGCAGCGGAGATGGCAGCGATAGCGGGCGCGCTCGTCCTGAATATCGGTACGCTCAACAAGGCGCAGATCAAGTCGATGATCCTTGCCGGCCGGATGGCGAACGAGCGCGGGATCCCGGTCATCCTCGATCCCGTAGGTGCCGGTGCAACCCGTTTCCGGACAGACACTGCAAAGCGGCTGCTCGATGAGCTGGAGATCACCGTCCTCAAGGGCAATGCCGGGGAGATCGGGGTGATGGCGGGTGTCGAAGCAGTGGTGAGGGGCGTGGACTCCCACGGGCTGTCCGGAGACCCCCTCATGATTGCGAGAGGGCTTGCAAAGAAACTCGGCCTCACCGTTGCTGTCAGCGGGGCGACCGATGTTGTCACGGACGGGAAGCGTGCGCTTCTCATCGACAACGGCCACCCGAGGATGGGGAGCATCTCCGGTACCGGCTGTATGGCAGCATCAGTGACGGGAGTCTTCTGTGCGGTATCGGACGATCCGGTAGTGGCGTCGGCAGCGGCATTCGCGGCGCTCGGCCTTGCGGGTGAACGGGCAGCGGCAGTAGCGCACGGCCCGCTTTCCTTCAAGGTGGCAATGTTCGATGAACTGGCAAACCTGACCCCCCGGGACCTTGCTGACGGGGCGCGGATCCGGGCACCGTAATCCTGCGTATGGACCTCGGCCTTTACGTTATCACTGATGAGACGATTGGCGGCGGGAGATCGCATGCTGCAATCGCAGGGGAGGCTGTCCGTGGCGGGGCGGATGTCATCCAGCTCCGGGACAAGAGCAGGTCCTGTGCCGAGCTCGTTGCCATCGGCAGGGAGATTGCCGCAATCACAAGGGAGGCAGGAGCGCTGTTTATTGTCAATGACCGGCTGGATGTTGCACTGGCCTGCGGCGCGGACGGTGTCCATCTCGGGCAGGGGGACATGAGGCCCGGCACGGCGCGCCAGCTTTCCCCGCCCGGTTTCATCATCGGGGTCTCAGTCGGTACTGCCGGCGAGGCGGTTGAGGCGGAAAGGGATGGGGCGGATTACCTCGCCCTCAGCCCGGTATTCTCCACGGCTTCGAAAGACAATGCAGGGCCCGGCCTCGGACTTGACCGGCTCCGGGAGATCCGCCTGCGTGTCTCCCTTCCCGTTGTTGCAATCGGAGGGATCACCCGGCAGAACGTACGGGACGTGATTGCAGCAGGGGCGGACGGTATTGCGGTCATCTCGGCTGTTGTTGCGCTTCCCGATATCGCTGCAGCTGCCCGGGACCTCAAACGGATTGTAAGGCAGAACAGGAGGGGGAGTTTCCGATGACTGCAGGGCCCGGGCTGCGATTTTCCTCCACGAGCACTTTGCGAGGCACTACCATTCCGGCTTCCGGCTCGGGCATGACAGGGTCCTTGCATGCTGTGCCGTTCCCTTCGGACTCCCAAAGAAGGGTGACGAACGGCGGCTGGCGACTGCTGTCGAAGACCATGTGATCAACTCCCTTGGTTTCGGGGGCATGATCCCGGACGGTGAATGCGGGGCCGGAGACGTGAAGATCCGGGATTCCGGCACGTACGACCTGCTTGTCCGGGACGCTGACCGGATCGGGGTCATCCTTCACGGGAACGACTATCCCGGGAAGCACAACTTTATCCGGTTCAGGAAATCCGGCGAGAACGGCTGGCTCATGGTCAGGAGCCGGTAACCCGGGGGCCGCTCCCATCACCCTTTCCCGGACGGATACAATAAATAATTACCAGCCAGAATACTCACCATCCAGTGCTAGATGCAGGGATGATGTGCAGATGAAAACCATATCTACGACAAATACCCTCTGGCTTTCGGTCACCGCGTTGCTCACCATCGGAATTATCCTTGTCTCCATCTTCTCCTTAAAGAACGGGTACTATGACATCTACCCGTACTTCTATATCCTGCCCATCATCATGATCGCCTATTTTTATCCGCGGTATTCGGTGTACATTACCATACTGCTCGGCTGGATCTTCCTGGGCCTTGTCTACCTGTACGGCCCCCTGGATATCCGGCTGTATACCACGAGTTTTGCGTTCTTTTACGTATTTGTCTCCATCGGCATCGTTATCACTGCCTTCTCCGGCCAGCTGATGCAGGAACGAAGATACCGGCAGATCTTCGAGAACTCACAGGCCGGTATCTTCACGTTCGACCTCGAGCTCCAGCAGATCCGGGAAGTTAACAGCCAGGCAGCCTCCATCCTCGGGTATGCCCGCGACGATCTTGCCTCCATGCTGTTCTCCACCCTCTGGTTTGACGACGACCAGGAAATAAAATTCATGAAGAAGATCCGCATGGACGGCCACATCGCCGACATGGAGATCGCGCTCCGCAAAAAGGACAGGACCGTCATCTGGGTTCTTGTAACCTCAGCACTCACAAAAGAGGACTGGGTCGTCTGCTCGATTGTCGACATCACCGAAAGCAAGCGCATGAAGGACGAGCTCATCGAGTCCGAACTCCGCTACCGCACCCTCTTTGACGGGGCAAGTGATGCAATCTTCCTGCACGATCTCGATGGCAGGATATTCGAGACCAACGTGATCGCGAGCCGCTACCTCGGTTACTCGAAAAAGGAGTTCATGCAGATGCGCATGCATGACATCGACACCCGTCCTGAAGTCCTCTTCACGCGGGAGGTCATGCAGGATCTCTCCGCACGCGGACACCTCCTCTTTGAGACCGTGCACCGGAAGAAAGACGGGACGCATGTCCCGGTCGAGATCTCCAGCCGTATCACGGAATATTTCGGGATGTCGGCGATCATGAGTACCGTGAGGGAGATCTCCGAGCGGAAGAAGGAGTAACGGCAGAGGCGGATCTCTCTTTCCTGTCCGATACCGGTAAAAACCATGCCGTCAGGTTTTCCTGCCGTCAACTGGAAGGGCGCCCTCACCGGCCTCTTCCTCTTTACGGTCCTCTGGCTCGTCTGCTTCTTCATCGCGTTCATGATCGCGTTTGGCAACCCGTCGCCGCAGTCAGATGCAATCCTTGATGTCCTTGAGGTCTTTTTTGCTGTCGCAAACCCCCTCTGGGGTGTCCCGGCAGCCCTTGTCCTGGGGGCACTTTTTATCCGTGGATGAACCATTGAACAGAAAGCACCTGCATATGCCGTCGGGATATCCCCCTGCCCGTCACACACTCCAGCCTTCATAATCTGAAAGGAGTGCCCGGCAGGAATTCACTGACCGTGAGACCTGTCATTCCTGATCCGGTACGTGCTGCGGGGGACCCGGATCATGAACCGTGCGCCGGATCCCTGCATGCCGGTTTCTTCGATTGAGATTCCGGTGATCGACAGGATCTCGCGGGAGAGGAACAGGCCAAGACCCGTATGCCTGCCGTATCCCTTCTCAAACAGGTGCGCCCGGTCCGTCCCGTCAATCCCCTTTCCATCATCCGTATAAACAAGGGAAAGGCCGGCTGCAGTTTCCTCCGGGATAATCCGGATGGTCCGCATCCCCGTCCCGCCGTATTTGAGCGAGTTGTCGATCAGGTTATAAAAGACCTTCCCGAACAGCGGATCAGCATACACCTCAACATCCGGTTCTTCCATCTCAACCGTGATCTCCCCGACGGGCAGCGCACCCTTGGCGCTGATGACCAGGGACCTGACATCCTGCCATGCCGGAGCCTTCAGCCCCATGTCCTGGTAGTCGCGGGTGAAGAGGATCTGGCGTTCGATATTCAGGGTCGAATCTTCGCTTCTGCCTATATATTCGAGCATGGCGGGATCGGTTGTCTTTCTCTTAAGCATGACAAGATAACCCTTGAGGATCATGAGCTGGTTGATGATGTCGTGGCGGGTGATGGACGAGAGGAGGTTGAGTTTTTTGTTCACGAGGGTGAGGGCCTCTTCGGAGCGCTTCTGTTCGCTGACATCAACGTAGGACGCTATCGACTGCTTCGTGCCCGGGATGACGGCGACCACGGCATGCAGGGTCCGTATCTCTCCATCACGGTTACGCATCCGGACTGTGTAACCGGTGGGAACCGATGCGGGATTCGTCAGGCGCTCACGATGGTATTTCCGGACCGTGTCAAGGTCGTCCGGGTGCGCAAGGTGCTTCCAGGACATCTTCCCCTCGATCTCCTCCCGGGAATACCGGGTCAGGTGGACGAACTCTGAATTCACCTGCCCGATGGTGCCGTTCTCTTCGATGATGATCGTCGCCGCCCCCGTATGTTCGAAGAGGGTGCGGTACCATGCCTCGCTCCCGGCAAGAGCGTCCTGCATCTTTTTCCAGTCGGTGATGTCGCGGATGACCCCGACCAGGAACGCCTTGCCGGTAACATCCGTGTAAGGGGCAGAGTTCGAGATGACCGTGCGTTCCTGCCCGTCAGGTTTCGTTATGGTCACCTCATATTCATGGGAAATGGAAGACCGGAAACCATCATCAACCGTCTCACCGTGAATTTCCGCATGGTTCACCGAAAAAAATTCACGGGGTGTCCGTGCGATAATCTCCTCCCGCGGCCGGCCGATAAACCTGCAGAGGCTGTCGTTGACAATCGTGAAATGGTCTTCCCGATCGAGGACATACACCGGATACGGGATGGTGTTGATGACGGTGGCGAGATTCCGCTTTGACTCAACCTCGAGCTCCAGTTGCTGCATCACCCGGTGTTTCTCCAGTTCGCCCAATGTACGGTGGACAAACGTGGCAAAGAGGGTCATGCCGACGACATTAAATGCGATCATGGGGATGGCAACCGTCGTGACAACGGTGAAGAATTCCGCGGGTTTCGTGACAAGGATCAGCGTGTAACATGAGATCAGGGTTTCAGAGAGCCCGATGTAGAGAACGGCGATCCATGTGGGGACAAACTTTCGCCGGTTGGCAACGTACATGATGCCCCCGAGGATACCGGATAGGATGGGTGCGGACAGGCCGGTCCACATGTATGGCCCCCCCTGGGCAAACCGGAACAGTCCCCCGATGATTCCCGATCCAATCCCGATCACGGGCCCGCAGATCAGGCCGGCGGCCATGGGACCGAGGTCCCTGACATTTACGACAGCGCCATAGATAGAGAGCCCGCTGAGCGTGCCGAAAACCGACATGAGGCCAAAGAAGACAGTCAGGACGATCTGGGTCGTCCATGACGGGTTGTGCCCGGTAATCTCCCGGAAGAACCGGCTCTGGAGCAGGACCGAAGCAAAGACAATGATAACGCAGAGAATCTCAAAGAGAGCGACAGAACTCTGGATGACCGTCAGATCCATTGCGCACCAGTACCGGCTTTCTGATAACACTAAAGGAAGATGTTCCGGAAGAAAAAATTTCCCACAGCGCAGCTGTCCGGCACAGATACGGGGGAACACAGCGGAGTTTTCAGACGCATCCGCACAAGAGAGCCGCCGGGGGGACTTGAACCCCCGACCTGCTGATTACGAATCAGCCGCTATACCGCTAAGCCACGGCGGCGCGATACCTCACAATATCGGCTTGTGCGCTAATAAAATGTATGGCTGGAAAAAAGGGCGGGAAACGTTACGAGTACCCGCTCAGGGAAGTCACGTTCTCCTTGCCGGCCTGTTCCTTGGGGGCGATCGTTCCGAACTTGGCCTCGTAGTCCGCCACGGTCTTGGTCAGGACCCCGAGGAGGTTCTTTGCATGGGCAGGCGTGATTGAAACGATAGCTTTTGCCCGTGCCTGGTTCACCTGCGGGAGCTGGTGGAGGAACATGAATGTAAATTCATCGTCCTTGTACGCGATCTGGATCATGTTGCTGTACACGGGATCGAGGGCTGGGGGGATATTGACCGATATTTCCTGTGCAGTCATGCTGATCGTGTTGGACGCCGGGGTAGAAAATGTTTGATGTTCGCCCATATCGCGGGAGGAATCAGCGGGAGGAATTCCGTAAGTATAATTTAGGCAGTCCCCCAAGGATATTTACAGGAAATACCCATGCCGGAGCCTCCGAAATACTATACTATCTCGGACCTCGTCCGGGTCCATACCTGCCCGGTGCGGTATTATTACGAACGCAACGAACCGTTTGCCGAGTCAGACCGGTACGCGGTCTGCAAACAGATCTCCTACCATCTCGGCGATCCGCTCGATGCCGAGGTGATCTGGGCGGAAGTGCTCGTTGTCCGTCCGAAGATCGATCCCTCCCTCCGCGAATTCCTCGATATCTGTATCGCGGCCTGCGACAAGGGGACGTGGCAGCCGGCAGAGGAGACCGATGTGATGGTCCGCTCGGAGAAGCAGGGCCTGACCGGGATGATCGACCGGTTCCTGCCTGACGGTACCTTCTCCATTATCCGCTCTGCCCGTGCCCTGCCTATCGGGACGTTTGCGGCCGATCGGCTTCGGGTTGCAGCCATCGCACTCTGCCTCGAGGAGATGACCGGTGAACCCGTAAAAGGCGGGCACGTGGAGTACATCCCCGACGGTGTGTCGCGCTACCATACCGTCCAGCCCCGCGACCTCCGGCAGCTGATCACGACCCTGTACAAGATCCGGTTCATGCGGGACGGGGATGTGCCGAAGCACCCGCTGAATGCTCCCTGCGTCCGCTGTAAATACATGGAGAAGTGCGAGAGCACCCGCGGCCGCCGGCTCTCCGACCTTTTGTGAATACCCGAAATTCAGCCGTCCGCTATTCACGTGCAGCCGGTTCCTTTCCGCATCCTGAACACCGGTGATGGTGGACATCGATCGTCCCGGAACATTCCCTGCAGGTCCACCGTTCCCGCTCACTCTTCACGAACGCACGGATACCGTCTTTTTTTATCGCGGCAAGGTTGTCCAGCATGCTCATGCGGTATTTTGCGCGGTACCGCTTGTCAAGCTGCTTCAGCCGCCGGCACGGGAACCTGCCGCAGTCATGGGAGTACCTTCCCTTCACATGCTCACAGGTCGCAATCGTGCAGGTCCTGCGGCAGCTGCAGTGTGCGTCAGAACAGCCCCCGCACCGGTTCTTCTCCCGCAGAAAAGCAGAACAGATGGCGCAGTCCATGCCGCACGGGGCAATGAGTGTTGTCCTGAACGGATTCTTTGCCGCCATGCCGGAATGTGGATTTCCGGCAGGCAAATACCTGGCGGGCAGGCAGAGTCTTTGCAAAGGCCGACCTGCCGCGCCTGCCGGCAATGTTAATTAAATCCGACCCTCCCATTCACCAGCGACCGGCCACTGTCCCACACTTTCACCCCGCGTTCTCCTGCTGTTTAACAATGGATTCCTGCAACCCTCCTGATTGCAGTAAACGGACGTGAAGAACCATGACCTCACAGCGTATCGAGACCGGGACAACCGAGGGAGACGCCCTTGGATTTTATGCCAGCCTCTTCTCCGGCTGGCTCGAGCTGAGAACCGGCAGCAGGCTCTACCTGCATTATATCATCTCCCGCTGCCGCGATAACGGGAACACGCAGACCCTGATCCGGGACTGGCTGGACAGGGGCTACGATGTCCGGGTTGTCATGCCCCGGCCGGTTATGCAGCATATCTTGGAAAAACTGGGATTCATCCCCCTGCACGAGTATCTGCCGGACCAGTACGAGGATACCGTAGAGGTCTGGTACCGGCCGGCCAGCCGGGTCATATCGCGGCTCCGGCCTCACCCATTCCCGCGCCCCGTCTCATGATGCCGGACACTCCGTCCAGAGCAGCCAGAGGGTATTGGAGCGAGCGGCTTTTGTGACCGGCACCGGACCGGCAGGGTCAGCGGCTTTATGTAGGTACAGACCAATTTTTTTCCGGCAGTTCAAACAATCGGTTACCGGTGTTCTTTTTATCCGGTCTGGGAGGAATCATGCCGCAGAATGAATGGAAGAACTACAGGAAATACGGCATTGCTGCGCTTGTCGTGGTTTTTTCGCTTTTAGCCCTCTGGATCCGCATTCTCCCGATGTTCAACATGGGGAACGCAGATATCGTCGATATGCCCGCCATGGACGACCCGATGTACAACCTGCGGCAGGTCGAGGTCATGCTTGCACAGTTCCCCGGGTACGCATGGTTCGAGCCGATGACCCTGTACCCGACGGGAGCTCCAATCTACTGGGGCCCCCTGTTCCCCACCATCATCGCGATATTCTGTATCCTGACCGGTGCAGCCACCCGCCCCGGGATCGTCTCTGTGGCGCTCCTGGTCCCGCCTCTGCTGGCTTCAGCCACGGTCGTTGTCATGTATTTCACCGGCAGGGTGTTCGGTGACTGGAAGACGGGTATCCTAGCCTCGGGATTTACCGCAATAATCGCCGGGCAGTTCCTTGCAGTCTCTTTCTATGGGTATATCGACCACCATATTGCCGAGGTTCTCTTCTCGACGATCTTCTGCCTGCTCTACGGGTACACCCTGGTCTCCGAAAAGGACCGGAGGATCGACATCAGGGATCCTGCCGGTTACCGGCAGACCCTTCTCCTCGCGTTCCTCTGCGGCGCAGCCTACCTGACGGGTCTCCTGGTCATGCCCACAATGATCCTTTTTGCCATGATCGCTGCGATCTTTACGGTCGTCCAGTTCACCATCGATTTCCACCGCAACCGGTCCAGCGATTACCTCCTGGTTCTCAACTGCGGGACATTCCTCGTTGCTGCGGCCGGCCTCCTTGTTTTCGGCTTCAAGAGCACCGATGTTAACCTTTCCAATTATTCTGCCGGCCATATCTTTGCATATGCCGGACTTATCGGCGGCACCCTTCTGCTCTGGTACCTTGCACACCTTCTCAAGGGAAGATCGTGGTATTACTATTGCGGCACCATCGCGGGCATCGGGCTTGTGTCGGCGGTAGCGCTCTTTGTTATCAGCCAGCCGCTCTTCACCCTGTTTGTCTACGGGCTGTACTCGTTCTTCGGGCAGCAGGCGATTACGGAAACAGTGCTGGAAGCGATGGGGTGGTCGGTTGAACGGGCATGGTATTCCTTCAACTACGGGCTGCTCCTGATGGGCGGCGGGATCCTTGTCGTCCTGTACCGCAATTTCCGCGAGGAGCACCCTCACCATATCTTTGCCCTTACCTGGGCCCTCGTTATGCTCGTTTCCACATGGCAGCATATCCGGTACGAATACTACCTTGCAATCTGTATCGCCCTGATGTCAGCGATATGCGTCTCGTTTGTCATTGATCTTGTCCGGCGGGATATTCCCGTACTGGTACCGGGCACCTTCCCGGGCCAGGATGCCCCGGGATCTGAAGATCAGGATACCGGGACAGTATCGCGGAAGAAAAAGGCAAAACAGGTACGGAAAAAAACCAGTACCGCGGGTGCGCCTCCATACGTGCGTATCGCTGTCGGGATTCTTGTCATTGGTCTTTCCCTGCTGTTTGGCTATACCTCGGTCACGATGTCGTACGCATATATGTCCGGATTCGGTCCCCAGATGGACGGTGACTGGAAAGAGGCGCTGGTCTGGATGGAGAACAATACGCCGGATCCCGGGGTCGGCTATCTCGCGATCCATGACCAGAAGACCTTCCGTTACCCTGAGCAGTCGTACGGCGTCATGTCGTGGTGGGATTACGGCCACGTGATCACGTACATTGCGAAGCGGATCCCCAACGCAAATCCGTTCCAGCAGGGCGTTGCCGGGCCCAACGGATCTGCTGCATATTTCGTAGCTACTGACGAGGAGGCTGCCAACCGGATTCTCGATAATGTCGGAACGCGCTATGTCGTAACCGACTATGCGATGGACGATATCATGACCGGCAAGTTCCACGCCATGGCGACCTGGTACAACAGTTCTGCCGGCAGGGCGCCGTTCATCGGGATGTTCCTTATCCCGAGCCGGCAGAACCCGGGGCGTTACGAGCCGGCCACGTTCCTCCGCCAGGAATATTACCTGACGATGGTCTCACGGCTGCATAATTATGACGGGTCGATGACCGATCCGCAGAAGGTGTACTACATCGAGTATGACGATTCAGCTGCCGCCCAGTTCGGGATACCGGCGATCACAAGCGGAAGCCTGCTCAACTATACCGAGGCAACAGAAAAATCTGCAGCATTCAATGCCAATGCAACGGCTGGCAGGCATGCAGGGATCTTCAACCGCGACCTGATCAGTCCGGTCGACAGGGTCCCCGCACTCCGCCATTACCGGCTGGTCCACGAGTCCCCGACGAACATCTACAATTCTGCCAAAGCTGACGTGAAAGCGGTCAAGGTCTTCGAGTACGTGAAGGGAGCGCACATCAAAGGCGATGGTATCATCAGCGTGCCGGTGGTGACCAGTACCGGCCGCCACTTCACGTACCGCCAGCAGAGTATCAACGGAGAATTTATTGTCCCGTTTTCGACCACCGGAAATCCCTATGACGTAACTGCAGAGGGCCAGTACCGTATCGATGGGACAGGAAAGACGTTCGATGTGCCGGAGAGCGCTGTGATGAGCGGGGCGACAATCAACTGATTTTCTCCTTATAAATAAAGTTCGGGGATAAACGGCCTTCCCCTCAAAAAAAAGCCGTTACTCCCCCAGCAGCGTCTTCGACACGATATACTCGCCGCGGGCTTCCCTCGTTGTGCCCACGATGAGCCAGTGTTCGTTCCCATGCTGCTCCAGGACACCGCATGCCTCAATGATCTCTCCCGCGAGAGCCTGCCCGCTGTAGGTGTGGGTGAACGACAGCACCCGCGATACGGACTCGTGTTCGATCTCGTAGAGAGCAGGGTTGTCAAACGCAAGTGAGGCGTCCTTCACCCTGGCCTCAATCGTCACCTTCCCAAGCACGGTACCCCTGCCAGAGGGGGCTGTCTTTATCTCATCATAGGAGCGGGTATAGAGGATGTCGAAATACGTCCCCTCGATCTGGCCCCGGTTCCACTTCCGCTGCTCGTGGAGGACGAACTGGTCGTACGCGATCTCGGGTTTACGCTTGTCGTATACCTTGCGCCACATATCAGGTGTGAGTCCCTCGATCTTCCCGTCCCTGACCCCCTGCTCCACCAGCCTCTGGGCCGTAAACCAGTGCTTCCCGTACACGACCATGTCGATATCGGAGCTCTCGTCTGCAAGGCCGCAGAGGAGCGAGCCGGTGCATCCGACCGTGCCTTCGGGCAGCTGGAAGATGCCGAGGAGCTTCTTCACACGGGGATGGTCCCGTGCAATCCGGCCGATCTCCAGGTCGGGTTTGAGCACCCGGATGATGTCGTTACGGGGGACGCGATGGAGGAGGCCGGCGTACTGCGGCTTCTTCCGCTGCACGAGATCGTACGCCTCATCGAAATCGTACTTGGTATACCGTTGCCCCGAGGCATGGATCCTTGCACCCTTTTCATCCGGCACGTACCGGAGAACACAGCCCACCGGCCCGGCATTGTCGTATGTGGAGACGGCGTAGAGCCATCCGTCCCTGTCCTCGATAAAATCCCGCAGGCGTACCGGCATCATCATATGAAACCTCACATGTCCAGAAGGAACCTGGCCACCCGGTCGATATCTGCACCGGCCCGGATGACCTTCTTATCCGCCAGGTCGACAACCGTGCTCGGGGTACCGGCCAGCCTCCCGCCATCAATCAGGTACTCATGCGGTACGGTGCACTCAGAGGGGATGACCGGATCTTTTGCCCCGTGCAGGTTGGCGCTGGTTGCCGTTATCGGCCCGTCGAACCTCGCTATCAGTTCCCGGGCCAGGTCATGCGCCGGCATCCGTATCCCGATGAGGCCGGTACCGCCGGTAAGGATTGCAGGAATCATCCCGCGGGCCGGCAGCACCACGGTGACAGGGCCGGGCAGGAATGCAGAAAGGAATGGCTCCTGCGACGGTTCGACGCGGGCAACGGCATGGAGCATGTCGAAATCGGCAACCGCGATCGAGACCGGCATGGCAAGCGGCCGCTTCTTTGCCTCGTACACATGTGCGATCGCCTCGTCGGAAAGGGCGTCTGCACCAAGCCCGTAGACGGTTTCGGTAGGATAGACAACAAGGCCGTCATGCGACAGGATGGCAACGGCTGTATCGAGCCGGTCCATCCTAGAACTCACGCCCGCGGACCCGGTTGATATCGAAGACGGCTTTCGAGCTGATATGCATGACGGCAAAGACTCCTGCCTGCACCGGGTCGGTCACCACGAGGTCGGCATGTTCGGGGACGGTTCCCGCCATCTTGAGGGCGATGACCGGTATCCCTGCTTCCCGCACACGGTCGACCGCTTTCGAGATGTTGCCGCCCATCAGCGAACCGGCAAGGACGAGGATGGATGCCCGGGGAAGCCGGGTGACCGCGTCCACCGCGAGGGCAAGGTTCTGCTCGCCCACGAGCGGGATGGTGTCCACCGATATCCGCTCCCCGCGGATATTGTGACGATCGGCCTCGTTGACGGCTCCCACTGCCACCTGCGCGACCTGTGCACCTCCCCCGATGATGATCACCCGCGACCCGAAGATGTGGCCGAATGGCCGGTAGGCTTTCACATCTTTTACTGATGGGATGTTGTTCAGGTCCTCCAGCAGCTGTTCGTGGTCGTCAGCGGGACCGCAGTCGTACTCAAAATAGAGTTCTGCCATGCCGGCACACGGTCCGGTATCGAACAGTTCCTGGTTGATTAAAACGATATTTCCCTCGTGATCGGCAACGACGGCTGCAATGTCCCGCAGGACTCCGCGGCGGTTCTCCGCAATGATCCGTATTGCCGAGCGTTCAGGTTCAGCGTCCATAGGCCGTGATGCGATAACCGGGGATCGAACCCGGGTTAGAAGCTTGGGAAGCTCCTGTCCTACCGCTAGACTATTATCGCGTACTCTCTTTGTGTTCTTTAATACTACGTGATTTTCACATAAATAACGTACTTATCTCCCGGCAGGTGGCGGCCGGTCCCGAAGGATAACCCGGGTATCTGGCACACAGTTCCATGTTTTTAAACAGGGCCGTTCCATGTACGTATACGACAACCGGTCATCCTGTACAGATATCCGGCACCGGGCTCTATCAGCCCGCGACCGGATATGGCGGGAAACCGGGCCTTCAACCGGAGAAATAATCCATGTCGCTTCGAACCGTATGTATTCATCTCCTTGCAGCTGCAGTCCTGGCTGCACTTGTCATCCCCGTCCTTGCGGAGACTGACAATACCCCGAATGCGAAAGTGATCTACCAGACACCCTTCTCTTCGGACCCCCGCTGGGAGACGAACAGCCCGTCCTCGGATTACTGGGACCCGTCAACCGGGAGGTACCATTTCTCGATCGAACCCAGCACCGGTAATTACGCGTGGAAGGAGATCCCCCGGACAGACAGCTCCTTCACCTTCGAGTATGACGTGACGTTTGACCGTGTCGACGACGGTGCAACGTTCCGGTTCGGCCTCACCGGTTCAGAGATGGACTTCAACAAGGGCCCCAATGTGATCACCATGTTCTCGAATGGGAAGTACGACAAAATCATGTCCCTGCACCTGGTCACGGTGGCGAGCAAGCAGATGGAGGTGAACAGCCAGAACGAAGATTACGAGACGAGCGGGAATATCGCATACAAGGGTCCCACGGTCCGGTACGAGCTGAACAAAACCTACCATGTTGTCCTCGAGTACAATGACGACATCACAACGGCGACCATGCGGGTCAGCGACAAGGCGAGCGGGAAGGAGATCTGGGTTTACTACCTGAAAACGGTTGAAAAATTCCACGGCATGACCCGTATCTTCCTTGGCTCCAAAGGGGATTACGGGCCGATGTACACCTATGCCCGCGGGTATATCGATAATGTCCGGCTCTCCGTACCTGGCGCGGCCCCGGCTCCTGAAGAGACTGCCGCGGTTATCACGACAGAGTCCACGGTGCCGGTGACAACAAAAACCATTCTCCTTCCGACCGCTCTCCCGAAAGACACCACAACCCCTGCACCCGATTCCCCTTCGGGGATCCTTACCGTGATCCTGGCCCTCGGGATCATCGCTGCCTGCTCCCTCTTCTCCGGGATGAAGAGATCCTGATCCTTTTTTCAAGGGTCCGCCTGTTAAAACCCGGAAGCCCTTTTCCCGTTCCTGCCTGTACACCGGGCGGAACGTTTTCATGCAGAACTGATGATTGTGGTTCTTTAACCGTATGATCGTTCTGCCGGTACTGCATCACCGTATTTCAGGCTTTTATACCCGCATCAAAAAAAATCTGATGAGTCCGGTCAAAGAACTGATGGTCGTTTTCAGCATCGGGACTGATGTCAATCAGTGGTATCCTCCAAAGGTTTCTGATAACAGGAGTTTCCGCATGTCGAAGAACGCTGGCGTGTTCTCCTCCTCCTCACGGTTCGAAGATTTGCCCGACAGATCTTCTCTTCCTCCATGTCCTGAAGGACCTATCGGATTCTGATGAACCGTTCGGGAAAAAAAAGTATTGGCTTGTATGTATGATTACAGGGAGGATTGCAGCTCCCTGTACTCTGGAGTGAGAGCTGGTCCGGTCCAATACC
>Ga0302253_1000638_pt1 | contig 26774 bp, 20 predicted proteins | sample AAG_RA_Trp_MG_FD_193537 | JGI IMG/M metagenome (GOLD analysis project Ga0302253, IMG submission 193537) | Enriched activated sludge microbial communities from anaerobic digester in WTTP, New Holstein, Wisconsin, United States - AAG_RA_Trp | ecosystem: Engineered > Bioreactor > Anaerobic >...
CTATTTTCCTTTGTCACAGATCCCTCGCATGCCCAGTGCCTCCCGGCTCCGCTCATGCTCGCACCCATGGCTCCCCGCCAGAGCGCTCGATGAAACTATCAAACTTCAGCTCTGTTGTCAAGAGCTTTTTTTGCTTTTTGCTCTTTTTTTTGCAGTATTGCAAAGCTGCCGACACAAGCAGGAAATGCTCTCGGCGCGAAAAAGAAAATATTAAAAACTTCTTCGAATGTCAACAGCAAAATCGATAAAAACAATGATTATGCATGTTTTTCTGGCTCGATGTGTACTGTCGTGTCGGCATTGAGTTCTTTCTTGAGTTCCCGCTCGAGACTGGATGATAGATTATGCGCATCCTGTATATTCGTTTCCCCATTCATCCGTGCGTGAAGCGTGATTTCAAGATGGTCGCCATATCGATGTACATGGATGTGGTGAATATCTTTGAGCTGCGGACTTGTCTCAGCTGCAATTCTTCTGATCTCGCCCGAGAGAAAAGCGCCGGCGCTTTCGCCCATCAAGGCGTTAAATGCTGATTTTGCAATATCATATGCAGCATAGAGAATTAATGCTGAAACGCCGATTCCGAGCACGCCATCGATCCACCAGACATATTTGCCGACAACTGCTCCGACAACAATCATGAGCGAGGCAAGCGCATCGCTTCGATGGTGCCATCCGTCAGCGATAAGGGACTGGCTCTGTGTTTTTTTGCCCGCCCATAGCGAAAAGCGTGCGAGCGCTTCTTTGACAAGAACCGATATCGAGAAAACTATGAGGCTGAGTGTTGAAAATGAAGCGTTTTTTCTTTCAATAAGCTGCCTGATCGAATCTCTGAAAAAACTCGCGCCAATTACTGCCAGCAGTGTCGCAATGACGACCGCAGCGATGACCTCGGCACGCCCATGCCCAAAAGGATGCTCTTCGTCTTTTGGCCGACCTGATATCCAGAACCCAAGAATCACTACAAGCGATGTCAGCGTATCGGAAAGGGTGTGCCAGGCATCAGCGGTCATCGCGATGCTTGACGCCTTGATGCCTACCCAGATTTTCAGTCCAAACAATATTGTATTGATTATTGCTGAAGCAATTCCTTCGGCATAGCCCAGCTTGCGAAAAGATTCCTGCATGATGACCTCCGTAGTGCACCTAAATTTGCAGCGCACAGATTATTGCATCTGCGCCATCATAGGTCCCGCAGGAAAGCCATCCTGCTGCAGTATCGCCCGGCTCCATCCTGCTGATACAGAATGGCCTGCTCCATCAAAAATGCACTTATATTCCATCCGATATTCAGGGTCAAGATACTAAAACAAAATTTCTTTGCAAAAATTCTTGATGATTCTATTGACAGAAACGCAATCTTCGGTTAGCTTGCTTCTACTTATAGAAACGCCTGGCCTCATGCCAAGCCAGCACACAACAAAACGAGGAGGATGTATGCGCATAAAAGCAACACTTTCGGATTCCGAGCTTACAAGACAATGGTACAATCTCGCCGCGGATTTACCAGGAACCCCCAACCCGCCACTTGCTCCTGACGGAAGCCCTCTGAAACCGGAACAGCTCTCGGCGCTGTTCCCGGAACCTCTGATTGAACAAGAGGTCTCCAGCGATCGCTGGATCGATATTCCGGAAGAAGTACTGGAGATTCTGGCACGATGGCGCCCAACTCCCCTCGTGCGTGCGCGAAATCTGGAAAAAGCCCTCGGCACGCCAGCTCGCATCTATTACAAGAACGAAAGCCTTTCCCCGGCAGGAAGCCACAAGCCAAATACTGCGGTACCCCAAGCTTACTACAACAAAATCACAGGAACAAAGCGGCTTACGACAGAAACAGGAGCGGGACAGTGGGGCTCTGCCCTCGCATTCGCATCAGCGCAGTTTGGCCTCGAATGCCAGGTATTTATGGTTCGCTCAAGCTATGAAAAGAAGCCATACCGAAAAGTGATGATGCAGACCTGGGGAGCATCGTGCACGCCAAGCCCGAGCCAACTCACACGCGCTGGGCGGGCTGTGCTAGCGGAGCATTCTGATTCGCCAGGCTCGCTCGGGATTGCCATAAGCGAGGCAGTAGAAGCGGCATTGGAAGATCGAACTGGAAAAACGCACTATGCGCTGGGGAGCGTGCTCAACCATGTAATGCTGCATCAAACCGTTATAGGATTGGAAGCCAAGCGGCAGCTTGCTTTGTTTGGCGAGAAAGCGCCTGATACGATTATTGCCTGTGTCGGCGGTGGCTCAAATTTCGCTGGGCTTTCTTTTCCTTTTGTAAAAGATAAAATAGATGGCGCAAATATCGATATCGTGCCGGTCGAACCCGCATCCTGTCCGAGCATGACAAAGGGGCTTTTCGCGTATGATTATGGCGATACTGCCGGAATGACACCGCTTCTTGCCATGTATACGCTTGGACACGATTTCATGCCTTCGCCCAGTCATGCAGGGGGGCTACGATATCATGGCATGGCGCCTCTTGTTTCGCATGCAGCGCGGCATGGGCTCTTGCGCCCTGTTTCTGTTCCCCAGCTCGAATGTTTTTCAGCAGCAGTACTCTTCGCAAGGACTGAAGGAATTATCGTAGCGCCGGAAACCAGCCACGCAGTTGCCCAGGTTATCCGCGAAGCGATTCAAGCAAGAGAAGAACAAAAAGAGAAGGTGATTCTGTTCGGACTATCCGGGCATGGGCTTCTTGATCTGCAGGGATACGAGGAATATTTCGCGGGAGAGCTCGGGGATCTTTCGCTTTCCGAAGAAGAACTGGCTCGCTCCCTTGCATCACTGCCAAAAGCGGGTCCTGCAAAATAGCAGGCTCTGACAGAACAAGCCAGTGCCAGCGCCGCACGGAAAGGTTTTCAGGGGAAAAGTGCGGCGCTGCTGCTTTCGAACTGCGGCCCTTTTATTTTTTGGTCATTTTATACTACCCCTTGACCGCCCCCATGGTCAGGCCTTTGACGACATATTTCTGGAATATCATTGTGAGAATAATAGCTGGAGCCATGATGGCGACAGCAGCAGCCATGACTGCGCCCCAATCGACTTCGGCATACGAAACAAAATTATAGATCGCTATTGGCAGTGTTCTCGTGCGTTCCATGCTCAGAACCTGGGAAAACATAAAATTATTCCACGAAAAAATAAAAGCAAGCGTGACCGATGTCACTATCCCAGGCCCTGCAATCGGCAGAACTACAGAAAGAAACGCGCGCTGCCGTGTGGCTCCATCGACCATCGCGGATTCTTCCATCTCGATCGGGATGGTTTCGAAATAGCTGGACATAATCCACACGATTATGGGCAATGTTATCAACATGTGCGACAGAATCAGCGCTATATAGCTATCCATCAATTTGAGTCTGGAAAAGATGATGTACCAGGGCATCAAAAAAGAAATTCCTGGCATGAGCCTTGCAATCAGAATAAACATGGAAAGACGCTTCTGCTTGTAGCGGGCAATCGAATAGGCCGCAGGCAAGCCCATGAGGAGCGACAAGCTTACTGCCGAGATACCTATAATGGAAGAATTCGTGAAATATTTCAAAAAATTCTGTTCACGAAAGACCCGCTCGTAATTCTGCAAGGTAGGGCTGAATACAAGCCGCGGTGGCCACGCCACAATATCTACCTGTGTCTTGAAGGATGAAGTGAGCATCCAGAGAAAAGGAAACAGCACAGGAACGACAATTGCCAATATCACAAGAAAAAACAATATTTTTCGTATCAAGGCTGCTCTCATTCATGGCCTCCTTACAGCTCGAGGGATTTGCGCATGCGCACAATCAATAGGCTCATGAAGAGCACGAGCATAAAAAGAAATACCAGGATTACAGAAGCCTGGCCCATGCGGAAGTATTCAAAGCTGTACTTGAAAGCCATCACATTGAGAGTTTCCGAGGCATATCCGGGGCCGCCTCCTGTCATCGCATAGATGATATCGAATGTCTTCAAGGCATCGATAGTCCTGAGTATCAGGGCTGTCAATAATGTCGGCGTTACCATGGGCAAGGTAATTCGCCAGAAAATCTGCCATTCACTCGCGCCATCGACCCGTGCAGATTCATATGGTTCGCTCGAAAGGCTTGCAAGCCCCGAAAGCAGAATGAGCGCAATCATGGGCGTCCATTGCCATATGTCGACTATCGCGAGAGATGGAATGACTGTTGCAGCCGAGCCAGTCCATGCCTGCCGCGGGAGGCCGAATCGAGTGAGGACAAAATTTGCAAGCCCGATAGTCGGATCGTAGAAAAGATTGAAAACAATGCCGATCGCTACCGGTGTACTCACAAGCGGCAAAAGCATGATGAGCTTGGTAAATCCTTTGCCTCTGAATTCGCGGTTGAGAATGAGGGCGACAATCATGCCAAGAATTGTCTCAACCGCAACTGCAAGCGCAGTGAATGAAAAAGTCCTGCCGAGAGCCGCAATAAAGCGCGGCTCTCGGAGCACCTTCTGGTAAGATTTCAGAAATACAATTGAAAGCGGCATACCGGAAGTGAGGTTCCAGTTTGTAAAACTCAAGAACAAAGTATAAAGAACCGGGAAGAGCATCATAACAATTACAAAAACCACCGCAGGCAAAGGGAAAATAATATGCAAGTTCTTTTCGAGAAAACTCCCCTTCGGGCGCTTTATTGCCATAATGGTATCTCTCCTGGTTTGCCGCTTTCGAAATCAGTCATTGAAATTATCAGTAAACACCGTATTCGCCAGTATCTTCGAGTAGACTGTTGACTGCAGCAACTTTGTCTCTGGCGAGGCTTTCGAGTTTCGTAGATGCACCGCCAGTATTGATCGACTCGATGATGACTTCGCCAATCAGATCGCGCGCTTCGCCGACTGCGCTCATGTACGGCCTATCATAGGGAATGCCGTATTTCGCTGCATATTCCTGGGTTGCAATGAGTCCGGGGTGAATTTTTGCACGGACTTCCGAATCTTTCCAGGCGGAGTTGCGAGCCATTGTGATGTTGGCAAGCATGCCGCGTTTGGCAAGTTCCTTGCTTGTTGCCCATTTTATAAAATCAGCAGCGAGAGCTTTGTTCTTTGATTGCTTTGCGATTGCCATTCCCCAGGAAACAACGATATATGGGGTATTGCCTTTTGGGCCCGCGGGGAAGTTTGCAATTCCAACATTCTCTGCAGGGATCTGGCTCTTGGTAGGATCGACGATCTGGCCATAGAAAACCGATGCATCAGTCCACATGGCGACTTTGCCTGCCTGGAACAGCGGCATGATATTCTCCCAGGACATGTTGGTAATGCCAGCTGGGCCATAATTGGCGAGCATCTTGCCATAGAATCTGATGGCATCGAGCGCTTCTTTGGAATTGAAGACCGCTTTGCCTTTGTCGAGGTACGTGCCACCATAATTATACACATAGCTTGACAACTGTGTGACTGCCGCAGCACCCTTGCCTCTTGAAGCAAATCCGGCGATATCAGCAGAATTTAGCTTCTTGGCCGCCATTTCGAGCTCGGTGAAATTGGTCGGAACTGAAAGGCCTGCTTTCTTAAAGAGATCGACGCGATAGTACAGAACTTCCCACTCGGTAACGAGAGGCACCAGATAGGCTTTATTGCCAAAAGTAGCAACATCGAGTGCATTCTTCGGGTAATCGGAAAAATCGTAATCGGTCAGAGGTTCATACCATCCGTTCTTGTAGAACATTTTCGCTTCCTGAAGCGGCCTGGTCATGAATACATCTACAGTAGAAGAGCGCGTTGCAAACTCAGTGGTGAGCTTGGTAGTAAGCTGGCTCTCCTGAAGACTCTCGACATTGACCTTGACGCCGGTTGCCTTTTCATATTCGGGTATCGCTGCTTTGAGCAAATCGCCATATGGATGATTTGCGAGCAGAACTCGAATTTCCTTCTGCTGGGCTCCTACAGAGAGCACAGTCAGAACCACCAGGATGACAAGCATCAATTTGCTTTTCATCATAGCCTCCTTGCACGGAACTAGAGAAATTACCAGACAGACCGCCATTCGGTCTGTCCTGTCTATTACTATGGAACAAGAGTGTCCCTTTCGTCAACCTGTGAAAAATAATTTTCTTGCAAATGAATGAAATTTTTCACCAGCAGTATGTACTTTTTTTTATCTCGAGCATACAATAGCAAACAAGGAACCATGTCATGGAGAAGCCGAAATCCTCGAATTGCCTCTATATCATCCATTCACTTATGGAAGATTTCAGCGACAGGGAGCGACGGATTGCGGATTATATCCTCGGCAACCCTGCTAATGCAGTGCACCCCAGCATCGAAGAACTGTCCGATTCGATCGGTGTGTCTGTATCCACGCTTGTCAGGTTTGTCAAGAAACTCGGGTTCAAGGGCTATCAGCAGTTCAGAATATCTCTGGCTTCCGAAGCGCTTGCCCCGGAAGCAAAAATCTACGAGACGATAGTCGATCGGAATGATGATCCCGTGCAAATTGCCTTCAGCTCCGCTCAAAAAGCGCTGGAGCTGACTTCTTCCATGATTGATCGAAGCGCGCTCGCGGCGCTCGCCTCTCGTATTATCGAAGCTGGCTGTGTTCACCTTTTCGGTCTTGGCGGTTCGGCTATTGTTGCAAAAGATGCCGTGCACAAGCTCATACGGACGGGAATTCATTGCGTGAATGCTGAAGACTACCACTTGCAGCTTATGATAGCCTCACAACTTGGCGAGAAGGACACTGCAATCGTTATTTCTCATACTGGCGTCAACAAAGACACGCTCAGAATCGCGGAAATTGCAAAGAACGCGGGCGCATTTCTCTGTGTGATTACTACATACCCCCGATCGCCGCTGGCGAGGATGAGCGATAGGCTTTTTATCTCCGCTTCTTCCGGCTCGTCGATGATATCCGAAGCATTTTCCGCGAGAATCGCTCAGCTTGCAATGATTGATTCACTCTACATTGCCATTATGGAACAGCTCGGGGAGTGCGGCATCCAGAAAGTGGAAAAAATGCGGGCAGCAATTGCGAAGCGCCGCATGTAAATCATACAAGAAATGTGGGAGGGCTCTATGAAAGCAGATATTGGACTGGTCGGCCTTGCGGTGATGGGCGAAAATCTCGTGCTCAACATGGAAAGCCACGGCTTTACAATAGCTGTGTATAACAGAACTGTCGAAAAAGTAGACGCCTTTACCAGCGGTCGCGGGGCTGGCAAACATATTATTGGTGCGCATTCACCGAAAGAGCTTGTTGCTGTGCTTAAAAAGCCGAGAATTGTGATGATAATGGTGCGGGCAGGCTCGGCGGTAGACGAAACCATTGCCCAAATCGCCCCCTTGCTTGAACCGGGCGACATCATTATCGACGGCGGCAATTCCAATTATCAGGACACGATGCGGCGGCTGGCTGAACTGGAAGGCAAAGGACTTTTGTATGTCGGCACGGGTGTTTCCGGCGGTGAAGAAGGGGCGCTCAATGGCCCTTCGCTCATGCCAGGAGGGTCTGAGGCTGCTTGGCCCCATATCAAGCCGATTTTCCAGGCTATTGCGGCAAAGGTCGACGATGGAAGCCCTTGCTGTGACTGGGTTGGTCCTGGGGGTGCAGGCCATTTCGTCAAAATGGTACACAATGGCATCGAGTACGGCGATATGCAGCTTATCGCCGAAGTGTACCATATGATGCGCGACCAACTCGGCATGACGCCAGACGAGATGGCCGATGTGTTCGAAGCATGGAATAAAGGCGAGCTGGACAGTTATCTCGTCGCCATCACTCGCGATATCCTTCGATTCAAGGATGAAGACAGCTTGCCTATTGTCGACAAAATACTCGACGCGGCAGGCCAGAAGGGCACGGGAAAATGGACTGGCATCACCGCGCTCGATTTCAGTGTGCCTGTCACCTTGATAGTCGAAGCGGTGTTTGCGCGCTGCCTATCAGCAATGAAAGACGAGCGCGTGAGAGCGGTAAAGATACTCGGAAAGCCGTCCGGAGCTCGGTTCAAAGGGTCGCGTGGCGCATTCATCGAAGATTTGGGCAAGGCGCTGTATGCCGCGAAAATCATTTCATATGCACAAGGCTTCATGCTTCTTCGGGAAGCGGCTGCAGAATATGGATGGAAGCTGAATTATGGTTCAATCGCGCTCATGTGGAGAGGAGGATGCATCATCCGCTCCAGGTTCCTGGGTAGAATAAAAGAAGCTTTCGACGCGGAACCATCCCTTTCCAATCTGGTATTTGCGCCGTTCTTTGCAGCGCAGGTTCTGGAAAATGAATCCGCATTGAGAAATGTCGTAGGCGAAGCTGTCGCTTCGGGCATTCCGGTACCTGCTCTCTCTTCCGCACTCGAGTGGTTTGATGGTCTCAGAACAGAGCGCCTGCCGGCGAACCTTCTGCAAGCGCAGCGCGATTATTTCGGCGCTCACACATATGAGCGAATCGACAAGCCTCGTGGCGAATTTTTCCATACAAACTGGACGGGGCATGGTGGATCGACGGCCGCGAGCACGTACGTTGTCTGAGATGGAGCAAAGCCGCAGGCTGGGCGGCAAATCGAATGTATGCTATCAGAATTGAACAAACGGAGGAAATATAAATGAGCACATTACAGATTATGCCCGCAGAAAAAGCTGAATTGGATTTTCTCTCAGTCGGCGGGCTTGTGATGAGGATGGATCCCGGCGTCGTGCCGTTCGCGTTCGCAGATCGATATGACGTGCATGTATCGGGGGGCGAGTATAATGTGGCCGCGAACCTGGCTCGATGTTTCGGCAAACGGACAGCAATTGCGAGCGCACTGGTAGATTACCCGCTTGGCGAAAAAGTGGAAGCCTCGGTGCGGGCGATGGGCGTCAGGGGCATCTATAAGCGGTTCAAATACGATGGAGTACGTGGTCCGAATATTGCGATTGTGTGGTCGGACAGAGGCCAGGGGGTCAGACCCCCGGTTGTTTTTTATAACCGCGCAAACGAAGCCGCTGCTCTGCTAAAGCCAGGCGATTTCGATTTTCGCTCAATCTTCGAAAAAGGCGTTCGCTGGTTCCATTCGGGCGGCATTTTTTCGGCATTGTCAGCAACGACTCCAGAACTGGTCATCGAGGGGATGAAAGCAGCTCGCGCTCATGGATCGATTGTCTCATTTGACTTGAACTATCGAGCGAAATTGTGGGCCGCAGCAGACACAGGCAAAAAGCCATCTGATATTCTGGAGCGCATTGTGGAGCATGTCGATGTGCTTCTCGGGAATGAAGAAGATCTTCAAATGGGCCTTGGGCTGCCAGGTCCCGATATCCATAGCGCTTCAAAACTTGACCCTGCGTCATTTCTCGGGACAATCGAGCAGGTTCATGCCAAGTGGCCGAATGTAAAAGTTGTTGCGACCACACTTCGCGAAGTGAAATCGACGAACCGGCACTTGTGGAGTGCGGTGTTGTGGATCGAAGGTCAGCACTGGCTTGCGCCGACGATGGAACTCGATGTGTACGATCGCGTTGGCGGCGGTGATGGATTTGCGGCTGGGCTCATCTATGGCATGCTCGAAGGGCTCGATCCGGAAGAATGCTTGCGGCTTGGATGGGCTCATGGTGCACTCATTACCACGTATCCTGGCGATACGACAATGGCAACGCTCGAACAAGTGAAAACGCTTGCAAAGGGCGGTTCGGCGCGTATCCAGCGCTGACCTGTCAGCGATAACTTGTCAACAATAGCTTGCTGCAGAGCAAAAAAGAGGCACAGCATGAAAGCTTTGGTACTTGAAGATTATATGCGCCTTGAGGTACGGGATATCCCGCAGCCTACGATCAGCGCTCCCGATGATGTGCTGATTCAGATAAAAGCGGCCGCGATTTGCGGGTCGGATGTCCATGGCATAGACGGTTCTACGGGAAGGCGGCGCCCTCCCCTTGTCATGGGTCACGAGGCAGCGGGGGTAGTTGCAGCATGTGGGTCAGGTGTTGCGCATTTTGTTCCTGGCAATCGCGTTACATTCGATTCTACGGTATGGTGCGGCGAATGCTATTTCTGCAGGCGTGGCGAAGTGAATCTCTGCGATGACAGGCGAGTGCTCGGCGTGTCGTGCGAAGAATACAAACGGGATGGCACATTTGCCGAATATGTCGTTGTGCCAGAAAGAATTTTGTATCATCTGCCCGATTCGGTCTCTTTTGAGGAAGCAGCGCTTACCGAACCCATAAGTGTCGCGATGCACGCCTTCCACATTACGAATATGCAGCCGGGAGAGCGTGCAGCGGTGGTTGGAACAGGCTTGATCGGACTCTTGCTCATTCAGATTATACGGGCATATTCGCCCCATCTCATTCTCGCAGTCGATACGGATCCAGACCGAAGAGCTGCGGCTTTGCAGTCAGGTGCTGATATTGCGCTGGATCCAGCCGACCCGTTATCCACCAGCATGGTGCTCAAAGCGACAGATGGCCGGGGCGTCGATCGCACATTTGAAGCAGTAGGCGCAAGCGCTTCGATCGCAACAGCGATTTCCGCAACGCGGAAGGGCGGCAGCGTCACACTTATCGGCAATATCAGCCCAAAAGCGGAAATTCCATTGCAGTCGGTAGTTACGAGAGAAATTTCGCTTCTTGGGTCCTGCGCCATTTCGGGAGAGTACCCTGCTTCGCTTGAACTGATCGCAAGCAGAAAAATCAATCCGCGGTCGGTGATCAGCGCGGTTGCGCCTCTTGAGGAGGGGCCGGTCTGGTTTGATCGGCTGTACAAGCGCGAGAAAGGGCTTCTGAAGGTTGTGCTCATTCCATAAGATTGAGCAGTGCCACAAGAGCCTCGACTCGAATGGAGATATCGGGATGAATAAAAAGCTTCGCTTTGGACTCATTGGCTATGGCAAAGTTGCTGCTCTTCATGCGCGAGCGCTGGCAGCTGCCCCGCATTGCGAGCTTGTTTCCGTAAGCGGCCACAACAAAGAAAAGCGCGATGCATTCGCATCCGAATGGAAACTGGCATCCAGAGATGGTGTCCAGGAAATGGTACAAAAAGATGGTGTCGAAGCAGTTTTGATTACCACGCCACATCCGCGCCATTACTTCGATGCGATGGACGCGTTTTCCGCAGGCTGTCATGTCCTGGTCGAAAAGCCGCTTTCGTTATCGGTGTCCGAAACTGAAAAGATGATGCGCCAAGCGCAAGCGACTGGCCGCCTTCTAAGCGTGGTAGCGCAGAGGCGCTGGTATCCCGCCTGCATCCGCATTCGCGAAGCAATCGATCAGGGCTTGCTCGGAAAGCCTTTGCTCGGTCAGCTCACCATTCTCGGATGGCGCGATGAAGAATACTATCGCTCCGATCCATGGCGAGGATCATGGGAGCGCGAAGGCGGTGGCGTCATCGTCAACCAAGCGCCGCACCAGTTCGACCTCTTGTGCTGGTATATGGGAGAAGTCGCTGAGGTCTACGGCGCATGGGCAAACGTCAATCATCCATATATAGAGGTCGATGATTCGGCTGTAGCGACAGTCCGCTTCAAGTCAGGCGGCCTTGCTTCCATTTTTATTTCGAACTCTCAAAAACCGGGCATTTACGCAAAAGTGCACATCCATGGTTCATCGGGAGCTTCCGCAGGCGTCCAGACTGATGGCGGCGCCATGTTCATAGCGGGGCGCAGCGGAGTGCTCGAGCCGCCGTACAACGATCTCTGGACTGTTCCCGGGCAGGAAGCCTTGCGCGAACAGTGGCATAAAGAGGATAAAGCCTTCTTTGCGGGCATCGACGCGACCTGGCATTTCTTCTCCCTGCAGGAAGAGGATTTCGCTACGGCAATTCTTGAAAGCAGGCAGCCAGCGGTATCCGGTCGAGACGGCTTGCAGGTCGCGCGCATTATCGAAGGAATCTATCGCTCGAACAAGGAAGGCAAGCCGGTGCGGTATTGAGATAAAGATTATCCCGGCCAGATCGCATCTCCATCGCCAAGCTGGCGGTATTCTATCGCCTCTTCGATTGCCGATTCGCCGATTTCCTGGCGTCCGTCGAGGTCGGCTATAGTGCGCGCCACCTTGAGAATACTGTGCCCAGCCCTGGCAGACAAGCCGTAACTTGATACTCCAGAAAGAAATAGCTTTTCTGCATTTCCGGTAACCTTGCATAATTCGGGGATATGGCCTGGCGGAATTCTGGCATTCGTGCGTGCATTTCTTGCATCGGCTCTTTGCAAGCGTTCACGCTGCCGAATGCGCGCATTCAGCACCTTTTTTTGAAGATCAGAATGTGATATCGATTGCGCGCGCAAGAGACGTGAAGGCCGCGGCGGCACTACAGCGACTCGCATATCGATTCTGTCGAGCAAAGGACCGCCAAGCTTTTTCCAGTAGCGCCGAATCTCTTCAGGAGTACAGAGACAGGTTTTGCCCGGTATGCCAAGGTTTCCGCAGGGACATGGATTTGCTGCCATTATCAGTTGGAAATCTGAAGGAAACCGAATGACCCGACCCGCCCGGACAATATCGACATAGCCGCGCTCGACCGGTTCACGAAGCGCTTGCAGCACATCTCGTCTGAATTCTGGACATTCGTCGAGAAAGAGAATGCCATGGTGAGCAAGGCTTACCTCGCCTGGGCGCAGAGGTTTGGAGCCCCCCAAAATACCTTCAAGGCTCGCCGAATGATGGGGCGCGCGAAATGGCGGCCTTTTCGTAAATCGAGCCTGCTTCTGTCCCCACAGCGAATAGAGCGAAGCCGTATCAAGCGCTTCTGTGGCCTCCAGATCCGGCAAAAGAGATGGAAATCGGTTTGCTGCCATTGTCTTCCCAGCCCCCGGAGGCCCTGCAAGAAACATATTATGCCCTCCGGCAGCAGCGACCACCAGCGCGCGTATAAATTTCTCGTCGCCCTTGAAATCCCGAAAATCGAGGCTTTGCTCATGTTCCCACGCGCCAGGGCTATAATTCATGTGAGAATCAGGCATGGAATCCGGCGCGGAATCCGCTTGCAAATCATGCCCAAATCCATGCCCCAACAGGGTTCCGTCCAAAAACATGCCAGGCTTTTCTCCTTCTCTCAGCGCGATCAGAATCTGCCGCGCTTGGGAAAGATGGGAAATTGGCCATACCTGCATGGAAGAAACAACCATGGCCTCGCTTGCATTCTCAATCGGAACAATACAGGTTTCTATGCCTTTTTCGGCCGCGGCGCGCGCTGCTGGCAAAATTCCTCGTACAGGTTGTATTTCGCCCTCGAGCGTCAGCTCTCCCATCGCAAGAACCGGAAAAGGTACATCCGCAATCTGTCCTGATTGAGAAAGTATTTTCAGTGCAATAGGAAGATCGTAGGCAGAACCTTCTTTTGGCAGGTCTGCGGGGGACAAATTGACGAGAATTCGATCCTGTGGAAATTCAAAGCCTGCATTCCGCACCGCAATCCGCGCCCGTTCGCGCGCCTCACGGACCGATGTCGATGCAAGGCCCACAATTTCCACCGCCGGGATGCCATTTCGTATATCAACCTCTACGCGGACAAGAAAACCGTCGAAACCCAAAGGCTCATGTGCATAAATTTCCATACCGCCTCTTGCTCCGTCATCTCATAGGAATGACGCGGCGGATGAGGCGGTTTGATTCAAATATTGCCGGCTCGCGGCCGAGCTTGCAGCCCGGGCCAACCCAGACCTTATTCTTCGATCAGCATATCCAGATCGAGCTCGCCGGCGGCACAGGGCATCATTACCCCAAAGGCCTCGAGCACCGCCGGATGTACTTCGCCGAACACGCCGGCTCGCTTTCCGCCTGCAAGCACTTCGACCTGCCTGCCCGGCACAAACCGTGGATCAGAAGCTTCGCGTACTGTATATTCTTTGCCCAGGAAATACATGAGCGCCGCGACATGCGAAGCGATTTCGTTATAATCAGCCTGCGCATGGCTCGTCAAAAATCCGATGTACTGCCGCGTTACAATGCCGTAGTTTGCGTCCACATCCTTGAGCGCAACCTTACCGACTTCGAATGTGCGGTGCGGATACGATGCTTTGGAAGAAACGCTCTCGGTCTGCAAAAGCCCTGGAAGCGGCGAATTGCGGACATACTCGTAGTTCTCGGTCATCGGATTGGCAATTTTCACAAGCGCGGAAGCAGGAATCTGCATTTTCTCCGCATAGTCCTTTCCCGAACCAAGGTAGTTGTAAATCATTTCCTGATAGCCGAGTCCGACCATGATGCCTTTTGCCTTGCGCGAGAAACGCTCAATCGGTGTAAGCCGGCCGATCGTAAAATCCCTGGGCCTTTCCGGCGGGAAATTTTCCAAGCCATGGCCGATCATAATGTCTTCGACAATATCGACAGGATGCAGAAAATCGTTTCGGTATTCGGGGGGAGCGACGCGAATTGTCCGGCCGTCCTCAGAGTATGCGCACAAGCCCATGCGGGTAAGGGCATCGATCGCCTGGGCGACATCGAGCTCAGAGCCGAGGAGCTTGTTCGCTTCTTCGATCGAAACCGAAATCTCTCCCTGAAAATAATATGGAAACACAATCGAAGAGCCAAACGGCGTATCGTACTCGTAATCGACCTGGACGTTTTTGATCTCGAAGCCCATATCAGCCAGATCGCAAGCCATTATCGAGCTCGAAAGCGCGACAGACGGATAGTCGGAGCCTGTCACTTCGATAAAGACTTCAGTATCGCCGACCTGCACTGCTCCGAGGTCTGCTGAATTGATGATCGGCGGATACGAAAGCACCCTTCCTTTTGAATCGGTGAGGAGCGGGTGAATGGGTTTGCCTTTGAGGATCGAGGCATATTCAATGCCCTTCGGATGTTCCTCGAGTATCTGGCTCAGCGTCATACGACGTGTTTCCTGCAAGGGCACAAAAGAGACTTTGTCGGGGTCAACGCCAAAGTAGCGCACAGGCCATTCGATCAAGGAAATTCTGTAAATGCCGATGGACACACCTTTTCGCTTGCGCCCGAAATTCCATGCAAGCTTTTCCTGCGTCTGAATCATGTCGCGCAGGAGCGCATCGCTTATCGCCGGGCCTTTGGCCACAAAGCCAGCAAGCCATGGACGCACTTCCTTCACCGATCGTTCGACGACCACACGATAGGGCGCTGCAATTTTTTTCTTTTGGGAAGCAAAAAATGGATACGAAGGGATGTTGTTCGTCCGATAGATTCTGAGCTGACGGGCGAGCCCCGCGGTCGACCAGAGATCGGGCCTGTTGGTGTCGTTGAGCTCGATTTTTATTGTTCGCTCGCTGTCTGCGGGAAGACTGGTATCCCATTCGTCGAGCTCTGCCTTTGCGACCGTGAGATCCTGTTCGAATGCTTCTTTATCTGACCATGTCTTCCCCGCGAGGCGGAAGAAAAGTTCTTCGTTTACTTCAATTTTCGGCATAGATTGTCTCCGCGCTCACTAGATTTTTGTCACTGGATTTTGTACTGCGAGCGGCGCATGCGCACGCTCTCGAGGTCGGGGCTGAACAGCTCGCGAAGATCGTTGAGGCCAAGCGCCATAAGCGCCATGCGGTCAATGCCGATTCCCCACGCGAGCACCGGCACATCGATGCCAAGCGACCGTGTCACTTCCGGCCTGAAAATTCCCGAGCCGCCGAGCTCGAACCAGCCAAGCACCGGGTGCTTGATGTGCACTTCGATCGAGGGCTCCGTGAAGGGAAAGTATCCCGGCACATATTTGACTTCTTTGGCGCCTGCTACTTCCACCGCAAACATTTCCAAGAATCCCAGGAGGGTTCGCAAATTTACATCCTCGCCGAGCACAATGCCCTCAGTTTGATAGAAATCCGAAAGATGCGTCGCATCGACGCGGTCATAGCGGAAACAACGAACAATGCCGAAATACTTACCAGGCACCTTCGCCTTGGGAAGCTGGCGCGCCGAGAGTACGGTTCCCTGGCTGCGCAGAATGAGTCTTCGCGTAAAATCGCGGTCAAATTGGTACTGCCAGCCACGGCTTCCGGTATTGCCGCCGTTTTCGTGCGCGGCTGCGACGCGCGACAGGTGCGGCTCTTCAATAAACTTCGCATGTGTCGGCTCGTCGATGTAGTAGACATCGTGGATATCGCGAGCGGAATGGAATTGCGGCATGAAAAGCGCATCTGAATTCCAGAATTCGGTCTCCACCATGTTGCCGTCGAATTCCTCAAAGCCGAGCGATACAAGCTTGTCCTTGACGCTATCCAGGAACTCGACATATGGATTGCGCCGACCGGGAATAACGCGGGCTGGAGGAATCTGCACGTTATACGGTCTGAATGTACCCAGTTTCCAGGTACCCTTTTCGAGCATGTCGGGAGTGATCGCGCCGAACTCTTCTCCTGTCATGCCAAGTGCGGTCACCGCCTGGCGATAATCTTCTGCGAGACTGGTCAGGCGAAACAGCACTTTTGCACGCTCGGCGATGCGGAATGGTGCGTCCTGAGCGCCGCGCTTTTTGGCGATTTGGGCCATGAGGGCTTTTTGCTGCTGCGTGAGTGATTTTTCGGGAAGGGAGCCAGCGTTCGCTGCGGCAGCATTGAGCAAGGCTTCGATGTCAAGAAGGGGCTGGGGCAGCGCTGATTTGGTGAGAATGGCGCGGCGCGCCTCATCCATTGCACATACGCCTTCTTTCGATAGCGAGCCGAATGCCGAACCAACAGTTTTTTGATCGAAGCCGAGCGCTTGGGCGATATCCGGAAGGCTCATTGGCCCGATTTCTTTCATGAGCGAGAAAATCCGCCTGATAGGCGTACCCTTTTCCAGCCATTCCTGGCCGAGCGGCGTGAGTTCATAGAAGACTTCTGTCTGCCTATCTGCTTCCTCAAGCACACCTTTCGCCATAAGCCATGAAAATGCCTGCTGGTCTTGGCCTTCCCTGAAACCCAGCTTCTCTCTGACGAGGGCGCTGTCTATGGTATCGCCAACCTTAAATGCCAAAAGTATCTTCACCTCGAGGGGATGAAGTGCACGTGCTGCACTTTGATCAATCATCTTTGCCTGCCTTGTCGTTTGCATGAGTATTGCCGGAAAAGGCTGCCCTGGTCAACGGCTGGACCCATTGTTCGATAAGCCAGCTGACTTTATTACCGCTCCAATCCCGCTGCGCCCGTCAAACCGCAGATCCATCGGCGATTCAAGTTCGGTCAGCGCACAATGCTTTGTACGAATTCGGGTTGGCATCTGGTACAACCATTCCCAATCGACAAAATTGTCCGCTGAGGATTGGGTCACTTTTATATACTTGATCCGCATAGTTGTGAGATTGTGGAAAAAATGGGAGCCTTGGGAGCTTTCGACTGCAAATCCCGGCAGATCTGCCTCTACAATGGCTTTTGCATGCGAAATCTGGGAAAACGAAACGGGGATACCAAGCCACCGATCGCGAGTACCCCAGCGTCCCGGGCCTATCAAAAGATAATTGAAGCTCTCCTGCCTCGCGATTGCATCGAGTTCGTCAATTTCCGCAGCAATTTCCAGAGTTTCCGAGCGATCGAATGTACGCGGATCGACCCAGATTATATTTCGTATACTTACATCCCGGCCATTGCCCATGCAATTGCGCGAAAGAATAAAGCACGCCTCCGGCAAGATCGAAGCCGGATCGATTTCAATGCGGTCCTCGATATGGATAAGCGGCTTCAGCTGCAAAAGATAGAGTACTGGTTCCTCTTTGCCTGCATCGAAATTGAACGCATATTCGATTTCTACCGGGGTGCCCATCGATTTGCTTGCAACATCGAGAACAACCTCGATCGCCTTTGCGAAGGGATATGCGTCATATTTCAGCATATTTGCAAAATCTATGACTCTGGAGCCCTTTGCTTGCACACCGGGTACAAAGCGCTGATCGGCGCTATCCCACGTCGACGCGAGCAGCGGAAAATGCCTGTCCTTTTCCGCTGCGCTTACAGGCAGTTCTGAAAGGCTCGCCATCTCTCCTTTTAGGAGGTCAGGAGCTTTGTCTTCGAGCGAAAGGGCATGAAAATATCGCTGGGTACTTTCGAGCGCATGGTCCGGGGAAAGCACGTCGAGCTTAGGATATTTTGGGCAGAAACGGTATGCCGACCCGCCGCCGACTACATAGGTGCCAAGGCCGAGCGCGGCGATACAGAGCCCGTCTTCAGGTTTGACATATGAGACGGGATAGTAATTGTATGACTGAGCAACGCCAGCGGCATGAGGATAAAAATACCCGCCATGCGGGCTTCCGACCAGTTCCTGTATCACTACCGCCATGCGTTCTTCTTCGAGATTGTAATTCGCTGCTTCGAAATAAGCACGCGCTTCTTTCGAAAAAAGGCTTGCATAGATGAGCTTTATTGCGTCGCAGAGCTGCTTGAGCCGTACTTCAGGATCCGGGTGGTTGTTTGGAAGAATGTAGGTATCGTATACACCAGAAAAAGGAACCATGAGCATATCTTCGAAAAGACCACTGGAGCGAACCGCGAGCGGCTTGGTGCTCACCGCAAGGAACTGCCTCAGGCGATCCTGAAGCTGAATGGTAAGAGATTTTTCCACAAACACCTTGCGCACTTCCGAAGCACTGTCGCCATAGTATGCCCATGCCCAGAGGCCGTTCAGCTCGAGAAAACGCTCGAATTCATCGATGCCCACAAACACGGTGTTCGGCATTGAAACGCGCACGCCCTGGATGTACTGAGAAAAATCCAGATTCTCCAGAAGCGAGTGGATAAAAATGAGGCCCCTGCCCTTTCCGCCCACTGATCCGTCTGCAATTTTGCACAGATACCGCTGGTATTCGACCATTTCCGGATCGAAATACGGAACCATGCCCCTGGATCGGGTCGACCGGATCTGATCGATCATGCGGACGATAAATTGTCTAAGCTGGACGGGAGAACTGAAATCGGTGATTTTGTATGGCCGTAATATCTTGGCTACATGTATTTCACCGCGAGCCATGAGCCATGCGGAGAAATGGTTATGTTCCGCATGGTACAAAAGGCTTTCAATAGGAATTTCATTGAGTTTCTGGACAAACTCGTTCATATTCCGCGCACGGGTGATTTCTTTGCCATCGGGCAAGCGGAAAATGAAGTTTCCGAATCCAAGATTTGTTTGCAGAAAGGAAGCAAGCTCCATTTCGAGCGATTCCGAATTTTTGTCGATAAAGGATGCTCCGACCGCAAAGGCTTTTTCGCGTACGTTCGGTTCGCTCGATTGCACGAGCACCGGCAGGTCCGGCAATTCCTGCTTGGCAAATCTGACGAAATCGAAGCCTGCATTTTCGTCGCATGCGCCATTCCGGTTGAACCGGATATCAGTGATGACCGTGAGCAAATATGGCTTGTAGGTCTCAAAAATACGAAGCGCTTCCTCGTAAGTGCTTGCAAGAAGAATCTTGGGGCGCGCCCGGATGCTCATGAGCTTGTAGGTTTCGGTAATATGCTCTTCTTCGACAAGGGCTTGTGTCTGGCGGAGCACCACTTTATAGAGTACGGGGAGATATCGCGAATAATAGCGGACAGAATCTTCTATAAGAAGAATAACCCGCACTTCGCATGCGCGCGTATCTGCCTCGACATTCCGCCAGTCTTCAATATATTTGATCATTCCCACAAAGAGCTTGGAATATCCGTTCCAGACGAAGATTCGATTGAAAGCTGACAGCTCAGGCCTTTCCATGTCGAGCATGGCAAGGCTCGAATTGTTGGTAACCATCAGCAATAATGGAATATCCGGCCAGATGCTGCGCATCAATGCAGCAAGCCGCAGTGGCATATCGAAATCCAGGCTCGCCATTATGATAACCAGGTCGAACCGGCCTTCCCGGAAAAGGTCGAGTGCGGATTCTTCGGTATATGCGCAGGTTACGCGTGGAATTGTATTCAGATTCAGCTTGAAATACTCGCCGTAGATCTGTTCGGTGAGCACACCATCGGATTCCACGACAAATGAATCATACAGACTCCCCACGAGCAGCACTTCCCTTACGCGGTCACGCATGAGATCATGGTAGATGTTCCGCTCGCGGCGCTGGCGATCATACGCCGAAACAAGTTCGTTGAAATACATACTGCTATATTATGTTGTTTTTCGACAGAAATGAATATTCATGAACCTTGACCGCGTTTCTATGCATAGGTATGATTGCCAGAACCTGTACATGGCTTTGCACGGATGAGCCATGCATGAAAAGGAGTCTGCCGTGATTAAAAATATAAAACTCGCAGCGCGAAAACCCGGGCAGAAAACAACGATTATCGACGTCAATGGCATACGAGTAGGTGAAGGTCTGGTCATCATCGCTGGCCCATGTTCTGTAGAAACCGAGCGCCAGACCATTGAAACCGCAATTGCCGTTAAAAATGCGGGTGCGCATATGCTTCGCGGAGGAGCATTCAAGCCTCGCACTTCGCCGTATGCATTTCAGGGGCTCGGCCTCAAGGGCCTCAAGATTCTCGACAAGGCGCGTAAGGAAACAGGACTTCCTGTTGTGACGGAAGTAGTGGATACGCGCGATGTTTCCTGGGTCGGAGAATATGCGGATGTGCTGCAAATTGGAGCGCGCAACATGCAGAACTTTTCACTTCTGCGGGAAGCAGGCAAGTCCGGCAAGCCCATACTTCTGAAACGCGGCATGTATTCCACGCTCGAAGAATGGCTCAATTGTGCGGAATATATTCTGGCGGAGGGCAATCCCAATGTGATCCTGTGCGAGCGCGGGATTCGCACTTTTGAAACCTACACGCGGAACACGCTTGACCTGTCGATGATTCCTGCGGTCAAGCACGAAAGCCACCTCCCAATTCTTATCGACCCCTCGCATGGCACTGGTATTTTGTCATTCATCGAACCCATGAGCCTGGCAGCTGTCGCGGCTGGAGCAAATGGGCTCGAAATTGAAGTACATATCGATCCCGCATCCGCTCTGAGCGACAAGGATCAGCAGCTCACTGTGCCCATGTTCGAATCGCTCATGAATAAACTGAGGAAGCTCAGAGCTTTTATGGATGAGCCGGAAATGTCTTCTGCATTGCAAGAAAACATGGATACTCCAGCTGGCAAATCTGCAGTGCAAGAGAACAGTGCGCAGAATACCGCTCCTCCGCTGCCCGGCGCCTTTTCCGAAGCGGTCGATTAGGAGCGCTGCATGCAAACCGACCGCACAGAGATACTTTTTGCCCCATTCTCGTCCTTAATGGAAATTGTCCCTTTAGACAAGGCAATCTTCATTACAAGCCACGCTCTTAGGCAAAGAGCCGAGACTCTGCTTGCAAGCAGCAATGCGACACACGTTGCTTCTTCGTTTCGGGACATGCCCCACGCAGCCCAGAAGGAGAGCGGCTTACGCTGGATTGAAGTGCCCGATGGAGAGCCATGCAAGACCTTTCCTGTTCTTGAGTCGGTATACCATGCGCTTCTTAATCTCGATGCGAACCGCGATACAGTGTTGGTTGCGATTGGCGGCGGGTCGGTGAGCGATCTGGCAGGTTTCGTCGCGCACACATGGATGCGGGGTATACGGCTTGTGCTGGCTCCTACGACTCTTCTTGCAATGATCGATGCATCGATCGGCGGAAAGAACGCGATCGATGTGGGCTACGCGAAAAATGTCGTAGGCAGTTTTCACATGCCTTCGCATATTCTCTGCGATGTTGCCTGGCTCCGCAGTCTTTCGCCGCAAGACCTCGCTTCGGGCATGGCCGAGGCAATAAAGCATGCGCTGCTCGACAGCGAAGATCATGTAGAATTTCTGGAAAGGATTGCCATGTCAGGGAAAGCGCTGCCGGAACTGGAAGCTGGTGCATTCAAAGAACTGGTACAGCGTTCTCAGCAGGTCAAGCTTCGATATGTCCAGGCGGATTTTCTCGATGCGCATGCGCGGCATGTTCTCAACTACGGGCATACCTTCGGACACGCAATCGAGCTTCTTACAGGATTGCCACATGGTTTTGCCGTTTCAGCTGGCATGACAGCAGCGAATCGTTTTGCCGTGCAGCGCGGAGCGCTCTCTTTGGCGGCAGCCGAACGAATCGAACGCCTACTTGCGCGCTTTGGTCTTCCGACAAGCATGCAAGCCGCATTCAATCTGGCGGACCGGCCGATAGACAAAAAAGCGCTGTTCGAGCTCATGCGTGCAGACAAAAAGCGCCGTAGCGATATTGTTGATTTTGTTATGCCGCATGCGATCGGCGATCTGCGTATCGAAGAAGTTGCTTTGCCCCAACTCGAGGCAGCTCTGGAATGGCTTACCAAGTCTGCCTCAGAGGACAGCACAACAAGGAGTGCTCTATGAATACTGGCGGCACTATATTTCGTGTTTCGCTCTATGGGGAATCGCATGGGCCAGCAGTTGGCGTAATTATCGACGGCTGCCCTGCGGGGATTTCTTTGTCTGAAAATGATTTTGCTGCCGACCTTGCGCGCAGGAAATCAGGAGCCGAAGGCACAACCCCACGCGTTGAGTCGGACGCACCCTTGCTGCTGTCCGGCGTATTTCGAGGGCGAACAACAGGCGCACCCATCCATATCGAATTTCGCAACGAAAACACGCAATCCGAAGATTATGCGGATTTTATGCATATCCCGCGCCCGGGCCACGCCGATTACAGCGCAATGATGAAATATGCCAGCTGGCACGATCCCCGCGGTTCCGGGCATTTTTCGGGCCGCATTACTATCGGGCTTGTCGCTGCTGGCGTTATAGCGAAGAAAATCCTGGCTCACTGTGCGCCCATCTCCATCGATACAAGAATCATCGCCGCTGGCGGCTCTGAACAGATCGCAGAAACCATTCGTGCTGCCAAAGAGGCAGGCGACTCCGTTGGCGCGCTTGTCGAAATCCGCATTGCAGGCGTCCCCGCTGGCTGGGGAGAGCCTTTTTTCGATGCTGCCGAAAGTGTGATCGCTCACTTTATTTTTGCCGTGCCGGCTGTCCGCGGCATCGAATTTGGCGACGGATTTGCTGCCGCTGCCATGAAGGGCTCCGAGCACAATGATCCCTTTATCGACCAAAACGGAAAAACTGCCCGCAATGGTGCAGGCGGCATTAATGGAGGCATCACCAATGGCAATGAGCTTGTGATCCGCGTCGCGGTCAAACCCGCTTCATCCATCGCAAAGCCGCAGCGTACCCTGGACTTTTCCCGCAATGAACCGACAGAACTGGAAATCAAAGGGCGCCATGATGCCTGTATTGCGCTTCGAAGCGCAGTTGTCCTCGAAGCCGCTGCTGCTTGTGCGCTTGCAGACCTGGCGCTTGTCGCCCGCGCACGAAAATCATGGGAATCCAATATTCCATGGAGGAAATCATGAATCTCGATGATATTCGAACCGATATCGACCGCGTCGATGCGAAAATTCTCTCTTTGTTAAACGAGCGTATGGAAAAGGCGATCCTGGCACGGCGCTTCAAAACCTCTACGCTGGACACCGCGCGCGAACAGGCAATTCTCGACAAAGTGCGCCGATCGAGCCAGTGTCTTCTCGACCCGGCTTTTTCCGTCAAAATGTATGAACAGATCATGGCAGAAAGCCGGCGCATTCAGGAAGCGGGCCTTCAGACTGTCGCTTTCCAGGGGGAGCATGGAGCATATTCGGAAGTTGCCTTGCGGGTGCTCATGCCCAATGCCGCCACCATACCCTGCCGCGAATTCTCCGATGTCTTCGAAGGTGTCGAAAAAGGCATCTATGATTACGGGATCGTCCCGGTGGAAAACACTCTTGGCGGAATTGTGGGGCCTGTCAATTCGATCCTCATCTATACAAGCCTGAAAATCGTGGCCGCTATCGACATGCCGATCCGTCACTGCCTCTTGACTTTGCCCGGAGCAGATCACAGGGAGCTGAGAACCGTCTGGTCCCACACGCAAGCGCTCGCGCAGTGCCGCAATTTTCTGTATCGCAATCATCTGGATCCGGAGCCATACTACGACACCGCAGGAGCGGCCAAAGCGCTTGCCGAAAGCCGTCCGAAAGGCATCGCCGCAGTCGCGAGTAAATTCGCCGCCGACCTCTATGGCCTCGAAATAATAAAGGAAGATGTGCAGGACACACCGCATAATCGCACGCGCTTTTTTGTAATTTCAACAAAAGAAAGCGATGCGGAAGGCGACAAATGCTCTGCTGTTTTTACAGCCGGGAACAAAGCTGGCTCGCTTTTCGCCGTCCTCCGTGTGTTCGCCGATGAAAAAATCAATCTCACCAGAATCGAATCCGTGCCCGATACTCCGGGGAAATATGCGATTTTCATCGACTTTGAAGGCGCGCTATCATCGGCGGCTGTGCAGAAGGCAGTCAGCAAAGTCTCGGCTTTGGCGGAAGGCTTCAAAATCCTCGGCTGTTACAAGGAAATGAGGGTAGAAGAATGAGAATCGCAATCTTGGGCGCAGGACGTATGGGCGCCTGGCTCACCGAAGAACTGTGCTGGCATCATGATGTCATGGTGCACGACACTGACCTTCTGAAAATGAAGTATTTCATCAAAGTGCACCGAGCGCTTTCAATCGAGGAATTCGCCGAATTCGAGCCTGAGCTCTTTATCAACTGTGTACCTCTTGGCTATACACTCGAAGCGTTCGATAAAACCCTTCCCTATCTGCCGAAAACCTGCATTATAAGCGACATCGCGAGCGTCAAAACCGGCTTCAAGGAATACTATGAGCAATCGGGGCGCGCCTTCGTTTCCAGTCACCCCATGTTCGGTCCAACGCTTGCCAATATCCGCGATCTGCATGAAGAAAGCGCGATTATCATTTCGGAGTCAAGCAAAGAAGGTGCTGCCTTTTTTAGAAATTTCTACGCAGGCCTGAAAATCCGCATTTTCGAATACAGCTTCGAAGAACATGACAAGACCGTCGCCTATTCACTCGCAACACCTTTTGCATCGACTATGGTCTTTGCAGCCTGCATGAAAAAACAGGATGCTCCCGGGACTAACTTCAAACGGCACTTGAGCATCGCCAAAGGCCTTCTCTCAGAGGATGACCGGCTTCTTACCGAAATTATGTTCAACCCCTACACCATCCGCCAGCTCGAACTCATCAACTCGAAGCTCGCCTACCTTACCCATATCATCCGCCAGCGCGACTACGAAGAGATGAAAAAGTTCCTGGACAGCCTCAGGCGCAATATAGGAGAATGACCCCTGAAACTTGAGAAAAGATGACACACAGGAGCGCTCAATGACCGGAACGAAACAGGACGCCAAGGTTTCTCAGAAAAGTGCCATTAAAATCGGCAAAAAGGCCTTTCTCCTCTCTGCCGGAATCATTCTTGTGCTTATGCTCGTCTCCGGCATATTGACCATTGTGCTTCCTTCAGGGGAGTACCAGAGAGTCATTCAGGATGGCAAGACGCTAGTGGTCAATGGTACCTACCATGAGGTCCCAAAGCCGAACTACCCTGCCTGGAGATGGCTGACCGCTCCTGTAGAAATCCTTTTTGCTCAAGACAATGTCGCGCTTATTACGATCATCATTTTCATTTTCTGTGTCGGCGGCTCAATTTCCATCCTGGAAGGTGCAGGGATTATGGAGGAACTAGTAAAGACGCTGGTTCAGCGCTTTTCGAAAAGGAAATACCTGCTCATTGCGGTGATAATCTTTTTCTTTATGGCGATTTCGAGCTTTATCGGCGTGTACGAAGGAATGGTCCCCATGATCATCTTCATTGTGCCGCTCGCTATCTCTCTTGGCTGGGATTCGCTCACCGGCCTGGGGCTAAGCCTTTTGCCGCTCGCTTTCGGATTTGCTTCTGCCGTCACTAATCCTTTTACTATTGCAGTGGCCCAGAGGATAGCGGATTTGCCGCTCTTTTCCGGCTCATGGCTCAGAATTATATTTTTCATTATTGTATATGGAATTGTAACTGCATTTGTGATCCGGCATGCCAAAAAGGTCGAGCGCAACCCCGCATCCTCCCTTACCTTCAAAGAGGACGAAGCGATCCGCGCCTCGCTGGCTGCGGGCGAGGCAGAAGCGGCCCACAATACCGCTGCTCCGAATGGCGGCAAACATACCGATACCGCATCATCGCGCGCCAAAACGAAAGGGCTTATATGGTTTGCTTCCTGCGTCGGTGCTGCGATGGCAATCGTGCTCGTGACTGCGCGCATGCCGGGCCTTTCTGACCTCGCGTTCCCGGTTATGGCGCTGCTGTTCCTCATTGGCGGCATAGGCGACGGGCTTCTGGCTAAGGTTCGGCCAGGCGACATCGGAGCGACATTTATTCGGGGAGCAGGCAATCTATTGCCAGGCATTGTGCTTATCCTCATGGCCTACAGTGTCAAACACATTATCATATCCGGCAAGATCATGGACACGATACTGCATGGAGCCGCGACGCTCATCAGCCAAGCACCTCCCCTTTCCGCAGCTTTCCTTGTCTATCTGACGACGCTGGTCATGAATTTCTTTATCGGCTCGGCGAGCGCAAAGGCTTTTCTCATGATGCCGCTGCTCACGCCATTAGCAGACCTGGTAGGGATCACCCGACAGACTGCGGTGCTCGCTTTCGATTTCGGCGACGGTTTTTCCAACATGATATTCCCGACAAACGCGCTGCTCTTGATTGCTCTTTCGTTCACTGTCGTGAGTTACCCGCGATGGATGCGCTGGACATGGAAACTGCAGGCGATAATTCTCGTCGTGACGTCGATTTTTCTTGCAATTGCCGTCGGAATTCGGTTCGGGCCTTTCTAATTGGTAGTGCTTCCAACCTTGTGCCAAGCGAACAGCGCGCACTACCAAGCATGCACCTCTCTATTTCTCATCTTCCCTTCAGATGCGCGAGACCAGCGCATCCTTCTTTCTTCACTCCCGAAACCATTTTATGCAAGCGCATACTTCGGAATGTACTCAGCCTTTGTTTTCCCTGGCGTCTTCCAGCGCTTCTCCCAGGTCCGCCGCATCGTCTCGGAG
>Ga0302253_1000640_pt1 | contig 26756 bp, 22 predicted proteins | sample AAG_RA_Trp_MG_FD_193537 | JGI IMG/M metagenome (GOLD analysis project Ga0302253, IMG submission 193537) | Enriched activated sludge microbial communities from anaerobic digester in WTTP, New Holstein, Wisconsin, United States - AAG_RA_Trp | ecosystem: Engineered > Bioreactor > Anaerobic >...
ATTAAAAGCGTGCGAATGGCGCGGATTCTGTCACGGCCTTCCGGTGTCTGTAAAAGACTTTGAATCTGAGTGGGGACCATGGCCGAGAAATCACACGCTTCGTTGTGACCCCGGATGGTGGAAATTTGTGGTGCAATGACCCTCAGGTTCAAGCCTCCGATCAAAGCGCGTACGATCATCATTTTCCCGGCAATGTATTGGGGTGACAGGCACAGAAGCGCCCGGTCACCCGGCATGAGCCGGAGGAATTCCAAGGTCATTTTGGCGCTGTTTCGAAAAAACGCCTTGGGGATGCGCAGGGTTTTCGGCGGCCCCGTGCTGCCGGAAGATTGTACGGACATGACGTCCGTATTATTGAACCATTCGGAAAGAAAACGCCAGAAAGCGATTTCCCATTCAGCGGTGTTCCGTGCCGACGATTTCTCCCGCGCCTGTTCAAGGAGAGCCCGCTGGTTCATCCAGGTGCCGTTGAGGTGCAGCCCATCAACCATGGTGCAATCCGGACAGATCAAATTCCCCGTTGCGGTTCATCCATAACCGGGCATGACGAGTGTACAGGGGAGCCGGAAAGTTATTTTCAAAGAGTTGTCCCGTGCCCAACCCCTGGGGAAGAGGATTGTTCAGCGTTGAAGTCCACTGGGCGATGGCATTGAGACCGATATTGGATTCCAGGGCCGATGTGATCCACCAGGCGATGTGGGTCCGGTCTGCAATTTTAATCCAGTCTTCGCAACCACTGAATCCGCCGTGGAGAGACGGCTTCAGAACCAGATAGGACGGCCGAATTTCCTGGATCAGGCTTTCTTTTTCTGCCGGATTATCGATACCGATCAGTTCTTCGTCCAAGGCAATCGGGACCGGGCTTTCCCGGCACAAGAATGCCATCTCCCGCCATTGGCCGACTTGGATGGGTTGCTCGATGGAATGGATGCCCAGTGCGGCTAAAGCCTCAAGCTTCCCCTTGGCGTCGTCCACTGAAAAAGCGCCGTTGGCGTCGACTCGAATCTCCATGTCCTCCTGAGAATATTGAGTTCTTATTTCACGGATCAGATCGCGTTCCGCTTGAAAATCCATGGCACCGATTTTTAGTTTAAGACAACGATAGCCCTCGGCGATTTTTTCCCGGACCTGTTTCTGCATGAAAGCTAAGGGGCCCATCCAGATCAAACCGTTGATGGGAATGCCCGTCTCGCCACGGCAAAATCCGGTGTCAAAAAAGAACTTGCCGCCCTGAGCCTGGTAATCCCAAAGGGCTGTTTGAAGACCCATTTTAATGGAGGAATAACCATCAAGATAGTCGGATGGCCATTGATCATAATGACGGATATCCTTACAAATATCCCGAAGTATTTTCTCATAATCTTTGCCGTATTCGGGACTTAAATCCGGTAGCGGCGCGCACTCGCCTAAACCAAAACCCTGTAAAGGGTCGGTGTCATAAATCCGGATAAACCAACTCTCGCGAAGGGTATAGGTGCCACGGGAGGTGGCAGCAGGCAGCTTGAATTTTAAGCGATACTTTTGAAAATCTGCTTTCAACATGGGGATCTGTTCTCTGAATTTGTGATATCCCTACCTAAAACCGACCTGTCATTGCAAGTTATTTAAAAAAGAAAGGCCGGAGCCAAACAGCATACCGGCCTTGAAAGGTAATATGTCGGTGAAGTGAGGCTGTGGAAGGCTATTCACCGATAAGCGCGTAAAGTTTCTGGCGGTCGCCGGCCAGCGCTTTCGCCTTTTGATGACTTTTGGGCGGCAGGTCGGACGCGGCAATATAGCAATTCTGGAAAGCGTCGGGATTACCGTTATCGTAGGCGAGGCTGAAAAGCGCGTAAGAGATGATCAGGTCTTTCGTCACGCCCTTGCCATTGTAATATAAAAAGCCCAGATTATTTTGCGCGTCTGCATATTCTTGCTTGGCGGCCATTTTGTACCAGCGGGCGGCTTCCTGATAATTTTGCGGGAAACCAAGCCCCTTTTCATTGAGCACACCCAGATTGAACTGACCCGAAGGATCCCCTTGCCTGGCGGCCAGATCAAACCAGGAAGCGGCCTGTTTGTAGTCTTTCGTTTTGCAGAGTCCATCCGTATAAAGAAGACCAATGGCCGTTTGTGCTTTTGCATATCCTTGCCTGGCGGCCAACTCATAGTAATACAACGCTTGGTTGTAGTCACGTGGTACACCCTGACCTGTTTGATAGATCATCCCCAAATCGTATTGTGCGGCGGCGGTGCCGTTTTTTGAAGCCAGTTCAAACCAGGTCTTGGCCTGTTTATCGTCTTTGGCCACGCCCTGTCCTTTTTGGTACATGCAGCCAATGGCATGTTGTGCCTCCGAATGTCCCTGTTTGGCGGCCATTTCATACCAGTAGGCCGCCTTGAGTAAGTTTTTTTTGACCCCTTGGCCGTTGTGGTAAATTGTGGCCAGTTTATATTGAGATTTGGGATTGCCCTTTTTGGCATCCCATTCAAAAAGCAGGATGGCTTTTTTGAAGGCCTTCTTATCCATAGCCGTCTGGCCTTCTTCGTATTTTCCAGCCAAGGCCGGAGAAGACAGCAGAAAAAGGATTGTCAGCGTCAAGAATAATAATTTTAATTTCATTTTTTAACCTCCACAGATTCAAAACTGAAACAGCTACCGGCTACAGTTTTGAACGTCGCAAAATTCGCTACAACTTTACATCAAGCCTGCTTTGAAAGTCAAAGAGGAGTTTATGCATGGGAAAGCCCCTCTGAATGAACGTACTCAGCACCGCCTATCCGCCAATCATTGCATAGAGCTTTTTGCGATGCGACGAAAGATGCTTGGCCTTGTCAAAATTCTTGAAAGAGATGTTTGAAGCGGCTATGTAAGTATTCTGGAAGGCATCGGCATTGCCCCGCGCGGCGGCGATATTGAAAAGTGCCAAAGAAATGACCAGGTCCCGCGGGACGCCTTTCCCATTGTAATAGAGAAACCCCAGGGCATTTTGTGCCAGGACATGGTCCTGCTTGACCGCCTTTTTATACCAGTAGGCCGCTTTGTCATAATCCTGACGTACACCCTGACCTTTCTCATACAGCATGCCGAGTCGATATTGGGCCTCGGCGTCCTTGCTTGCGGCAGCCTCCTGAAAGCAGAGGAATGCGGTTTTGTAATCCTGACGGTTCAATGCCGAAAGACCGTCGTCTCTGCCGGCGGCATGGGCAGTGAAAGAGAAAAGAAAAACGGAAAGGATTAAAAGCATGAAATTTTTCATCAATCGCCTCCAGGATTGAATTTTTGCTTGAAATATATATCGGCTCGTTGGGTGAAGTCGAACAGGGAAATCGTGAAATTCCGTGAAATATTCACTGAATGATAAAGGGAAAGCGCGTTTGTTCGAGACGTTTTTTTTAATGTTTCGGAAGATCGTGTCCTCCTTATCTTTTGTTGATCCGAATCAGGGAAACTTGGGATACTTTTGGAAATCAGGGTCTCTTTTCTCCAAAAAGGCGTTTTTCCCCTCCTGTGCTTCTTCAATCAGATAATAAAGAAGGGTGGCATTGCCGGCGAATTCCTGAAGCCCGATCTGGCCGTCGAGGTCGGCGTTCAACCCGAGTTTCAACATGCGCAGGGCCAAAGGGCTGTGCTTCATAATCGTCTTCGCCCAGGCAACCACTTCGTCTTCCAGTTTGTCCAGGGGGACCACCTTGTTGACCATTCCCATATCCAGGGCCTCCTGTGCCGAATACTGGCGGCAGAGAAACCAGATTTCCCGCGCCTTTTTCTGGCCGACGATGCTGGCCAGATAAGAGGAACCCAGGCCGGCGTCGAAGCTGCCCACACGGGGGCCGGTCTGGCCGAAAATCGCGTTTTCGGAGGCGATGGTGAGATCACAGACCACATGCAGGACATGTCCGCCGCCGATGGCAAAGCCGTTCACCATGGCGATGACCGGCTTCGGCAGGGACCGGATCTGCTTCTGGACATCCAGAACGTTCAAACGGGGGATGCCATCCTTGCCGATGTAGCCGCCGGCGCCCTTGAGATTCTGATCGCCTCCCGAACAAAAGGCCTTGTTGCCGGCACCGGTCAGGACCACGACGTTGATGCGCTGGTCTTCCCGGCAGATGCGCAGGGCGTCGCTCATTTCGGTAGTCGTGGTCGGCGTGAAGGCGTTCCGGTAGCGCGGACGATTGATCGTTATTTTGCCGATACCTTCCCAAAGTTCAAAGAGAATTTCCTCGTAATCCTTAATGATTTGCCAGTTTCTTTTCTTTGTCATGGTGTGCTTATCCTTTGAGATCATGAAAGTATTGCGTAAGTATTCCGGCGTTGACATCGGCCGGTGTTTTGACTTCCAGAACAGCCGGTTTCTGAAAGGTCGACTGATACAGCCACGTTAAACCCTGCTTCAATTCTTCTTCCGTCTGTGCGACAAAACAATCCAGACCGAATGCCCGGGCGACCGGCTCGGCCGACATGGCATGTCTGGCCTCGAAGTGGCTTTTCAATGCCGGCATAGATGAGGGGCCGTCGATAATCCGGAAGATACCGCCGCCCTGGTTGTTGATCACGATGATGCGCAGGTTCGGCGTCGCGTGTCGGATCCAGAGCGCGTTTGAATCGTAGAAAAAGGCCAGGTCGCCGGTAATCACCGTATTGATTTTAGGCGAAGTGAAGGCAAAACCGGCAGCAGTGGAAACAACGCCGTCAATACCGCTGGTGCCGCGGTTCGACATGCATGTCAGAGAAACAGGGTATTTAAAAAGCTGGGCGTAACGGACCGGTGTGCTGTTGGACAGGTGCAGGCAGGAATCAATCGGCAGCATACCGAGAATCAAAGCGAAAGCCTTGAGATCGGAATAGGGGCATTGTTCGAGGTAAACCATTTGCCGCGCCTGTGTCATATGATCCAATTGGCGCCATTTCTCCCCATAATCCGATTTTCCGGGCGTTAGGTATGGTTTCAGCGACGCAAAGAAAGAAACGGGGTCGACGGGAAAGACATCCGTCAGGGACATGAACGTGTCCGTGTGTTCGGAAGACAACGAGAAATGCCAGTGCGCCGCCGGACGGTATTTTCTTAAAAAGGTTTTGATCCGCTTGGAAACGATCTGCCCGCCCAAGGTGATCAGAAGATCGGGTGCGTAAGGCTCTTCCTTCTCCATAGCGCTCAGTGCGTTGTCGATGCAGGAATTGAAACGCCTACCGGATAGGTTGGATAGGGTTTCCGAAAGGACGACGAGCGACGGATTGTCCGTGAGGCTTTCCAGAGTCGCATTCAATTTCGGATTAGGCGACAACTGGCCCGCCAGGATCATGATTCGGGAACAAGAATTCCATAAGTCCGCGCACTTCTGGATACCGTCATCCAGGGGACGTTTTGCAGCCTGATGAACCTCGATATTTTTAATTTCAGGCAGGCTGCCCTCAACCAGCTCATAAAGCGGTTCGCTGAAAGGAATATTGATTTGCACCGGTCCCGGTTCCGGATCAAGCAGGCGATGGCAGGCCTCGTTAATCTGCCGAACGACAAACCATGCCTCCTCGTCCGTTTCAATGCGGCCCGGCAGGTTGCAAGCCGCCTTGATGAAATTGGCGTACACGTTTTCCTGTCGGATGGTCTGGCCGTCGCCCTGGTCAATCCAGGCCGCCGGACGGTCGGCCGTCAATACCAGAAGAGGGATTTTCTGATAGTAGGCTTCTACGATGGCCGGTGCGTAATTCAGCACGGCGGAGCCTGAGGTACAGGCCACAGCCACGGGACGCCCAAGATGCATCGCCATTCCCATGGCAAAAAAAGCGGCCGAGCGTTCATCAACAATATTCAAACAACGAAATCCGGCTGCGGCCGTGAAGGTATTGATGAGGGGCGCATTACGGGAACCCGGCGAAAAGACGATATCCATCACACCCTTTTTCAGGAGGGTGGCTGCCAGGTATTGTGCGCTGCGTTTTTGGGAAATCATGGATTGATCACATCAGGATGGACAAGAGTGTTTTGGCCTTGTGGTTCGTTTCTTCCCACTCGTTTTCCAGAACCGAGTCTCCCGTGATACCGCCGCCCACATAAAGACATGCCCGGCGATCGAGCAATTTCATGCACCGGATATTGACGTAAAGGTTCAACCGGCCCGCCAGGTTCCACTCCCCGAGGAAACCGCAGTAGTACTCACGGTCATGCGTTTCCTGGGTCAGGATGTAATTCCGGGCTTTTTCCCGGGAGCTGCCGCAGACGGCGGAAGTCGGATGAAGGGCCGTGATGAAGCGTCCCAGATCGTTGTGAACCTGGGTATCCGGGAAATCGAATTCCGTTTTCAAATGCGCAACATTTCCGGCAAAAGAGGTGAAAGGCCCCGTCTTGTTGTAATCCGCGATGCCGAAATTCTGTAATTGCATCTCAATGAATTCCGTGACAATTTCCTGCTCCCGGATTTCCTTGTCCGTCCAGGGGAGTTCGGTATGATCGCCGGACACCGGTAATGTTCCCGCCAGGGAAACCGTAGAAAAACGTCCCTGGTTTTTTTTAAGCAGCAGCTCCGGCGTTGCTCCCATCCAGGTGCCGATTTCCGGCAAATGCACCAGATTGACAAAAGCATGGCCCAGTCTGGTTTTCAATTTCAGCAGCATGTCGCCCGGCGACGCGCTTCCCGTTAGATCGACGTGCAGGGTGCGCGAGAGGACGACCTTTTCGCATTCCCCCTCCCGGATTAAGCGCAGGAGGGGTTCCGCCATTTGAATATATTCCGCCTTGTTCATTTCCCTCGGCAGATTATGAGCTTGCTCCGGCTGGGAAGGGGCTTGCAGGGTATGTTCTGCAACGTTCAATGCGGAGATTGCGGCAAAACCCTTGATGTGCAGATCGGGCCGGATGACGACCAGAGGCGTGCGGGCGCTTATGGTGAAGGGAGCAAAGACAAACCCTGACGTGTCGTTTAGTTCTTCATAGGAATTTGCCTTGAACAAGGCACCCTGGGTTTGTACAACCAAGTCCGGTTCTTCCTCACCGGGAGCGTAATACAGGGCAAAGGGCAGGTTCTTGCTGATCAGTTGGTTGACCGTATCGACAAAGCCGTTTCTTCTCATGGACCAATAGTTAACCTAAACAAGTGTATTAACGCAATATTTCTTCCGGTAAGGGTGATCTGCAGGCCAGGTAACCTCCTCACACGGGTTACGGACTATAAGGGAACCCTTTGGTTGTGTCAACCCAAAATAGTCTTGACAAATATCTCAAGATGAAAAATGAAACATCAAGGCATTGGCTTAACAGGTAAAAAAAACCAGAAAACCGCTTCTGTGGGAGGGTGTCGGCATGGGAAAAAAGATGGATATGCATGATCTGGCTCGGGTTAATCAGCTCTGGGCAAAGGTTTATCCTTATCTTGCAGATCAGATTTCGGATTATTATGCCGAAACCGAGGGGGATGTCCTGGAATGGGGGCCCTTTTCCGGAGGCATATCTGTTGCTCTCCAGAACAAGAAGCCCGCGCTAAAGATAACCATCGCGGTTGAGGAAGAAGACGTCTATGCGCTCATGCAGAAGACGTTAACGGAAACCGGACACACCGGTCAAATTCAGCTTGAAAAAAGCCCTCTTGTTCCGCTTCGCTATGACGACCATGCCTTCGATCTGGTTGTCCTGCGCGGCGCCTATTTCTTTCTGGATCGAGAAGGAAAAGCCCTCCGGGAAATCTATCGGGTTATAAAGCCGGGCGGGGTCGGCTTCATTGGCGGCGGATACGGGAAAAACATACGCCAATCCGTGATTGAGGAAATATCTGAAGAATCCCGAATAGTTAACGACAGCCTGGGACGGGTCCGGGTGACGGTGGAGGATCTGATGGCGATGATTGGAAAAGCCTGCCTGGGAGATCACGTTCGGATTATCATGGACGGGGGCTTGTGGCTCCTGTTGCAGAAATGACCCGCCGTATTATTTTCCGATACAGAAGGTGGAAAAGATCCGGTCCAAAATGTCTCCGGGCAGGGTGCGCCCTCCGATTTCATCGAGTTGATTGAGGGCGTCCCGCAGATCGAGGGAAACGATTTCCGGCGGCATACCGGCCAGCATGTTGTCCCGGCCCCTGGTGAGAAATTCCGCTGTCCGGGACAGGGCATGGACATGGCGGATGTTGGTGATACAGACCGAGTCGTCAGGGGAAGATTCCTGCGTGGCTGCCAGACGGGACATTTCATCCTTCAGATTTGAAAGGCCCGTTTTGAATTTCGCCGAAATGGTGATGGTTTTCAGCCGCGGCCGATCCTTGAGCAGGTCCGGGATTGCCCACTGCAAGGGCAGATCCTCCTTGTTGATGACGGCGATCACCTGTTCCTTGTCTTTCGTCTTCTCCAGGACAAGGCGGTCGTCGGCGTCGAGATTACGGCTGCCATCAAAAACCAGCAAAACCACATCCGCATCCTGAAGCTTCTGCCAGACCAGGGCGATCCCCTGTTCTTCAATCATATCGGCGGATTCCCGGATGCCTGCCGTATCGATGAGGGCGACGGGAATACCGCCAATCCGGATCGATTCCTCAATGAAATCGCGGGTGGTGCCCGGAATGGGGGTTACGATGGCCCGCTTGGCACCCAGCAGGGCATTCAAGAGACTGGATTTTCCCACATTCGGTTTTCCGACGATCAAAACACGGAGACCCTCCTGATCAATTCTGCCGTTGCGAAAAGTGGACAGGAGGTGCGACACTTGACCGAGACAGGTCTCCAGCCTGGCTGCGGTCAGGGAGAGCTGCTCCTCCGGGACGTCTTCGTCGGAGAAGTCAATCGAAGCCTCCAGTATGGCCAGAACGTCCAGAAGGGCGTCACGGATGCTTGCCGTTTCCCTGGTGAGGGACCCTTTCAAACGATTGACCGCCGCCGAGAGACCTCTTTCCGTTTTTGCCTGGATCACGTCGAGAATGGCTTCAGCGCGAGAGAGATCAAGACGGTTGTTCAGAAAGGCGCGTTTGGTAAACTCACCCGGTTCGGCAAGTCTTGCGCCGAGAAAAGTCACCGCATGAAGGATGGATTTGATGATCAGCAGGCCGCCGTGACAGTTGATTTCAACCGTATCTTCCCCGGTGTAGCTGTGCGGTTTCTCCATGTAGCAAAGGAGCACCTCGTCGATCACGGCGCCCGTTTCCGGCGATACGATATCGCCGTGATAAAGCTTGTGCGATTCAAAATGTTCACGGGAATGGGAGGCGCGGAAGATGCGGCGGGCGATGTCGAGGGACCGGGGGCCGCTGAGGCGGATGACACCGATGCTTCCATATCCCAAAGGCGTGGCCAGGGCGGCTATGGTGTCACCTGAATCGGTCATGGCCTTCCCCGTGCGGCAAGAGTTATTTCCGGTCCGGAAGGATCACAATTTTCCGGAAATCACCTTCGCCGCGGCTTTTCGTGGTTAAACCTTCCTCGTTTTGCAGGGCCATGTGAATGATACGCCGGTTGTGGGCATTCATATGGCTCACCGTGATCGGTTTCTGGGTGCGCCGGGCCTTTTCCCCAAGTTCCTTCGCCATGGCCACCAGGGATTCTTCACGGCGCTTGCGATAGGTTTCCGTATCGATGATGACCATTTTCCGCGTCTCGCTCTGACGGTTAATCGCCTTGCTGACGATATACTGAAGGGCATCCAGGTTTTTACCGCGTTTGCCGATGAGCAGGCCGCCGCCGTCGCCGCGGATGTTGAGAATGATCCGGTCGTCCGTTTCCTCAACCGTGACGGGCGCTTCCAGGGACATGCGTTTCAGAATGCCTTCCAGGATTTCCCGGGCCTGCTCGGCGAGAATTCCTGCCGGGACTGCTGCCGATGCCGGTTTATTTTCGATGATTTTCACGCATGGCGCTTCAACCGGTGCGGGTTTCTCGTCCTGGGTATCGGGTATCGCCTCAAATCCGTGGCTGAGGGTTGTCGTTTCAAAAGAAAGCAGAGCGGCTTTAATACGGGCTTTTTTCGAGCCCAGGCCGAAGAATCCCGACGATCCTTCGGAAAGAATTTCGATCTTCAGCTTCTCTCTGGGCACATTCAGGATTTTACAGGCGTTTTCGATGGCCTCGTCGATTGTTTTTCCTTCGTATTCTTTCAAGTGCATCATGTTTCACCCCGTGCTTAGGCGTGCTTGTTGATGTAAACCTGCTGTCCGATACTGATGATGTTGTTGAAAAGCCAGTACAGCACAAGACCCGACGGGAAGTTGAGGAAGAGGAAGGTAAACACGACGGGCATAAGCAGCATGATTTTCGCCTGCATCGGATCACCCATGGTCGGGGTCATTTTCTGCTGAATGAACATGGTCGCACCCATGATAATTGGCGTGATGTAATAGGGGTCCTTGGCGGACAGGTCCTGAATCCAGAAGAAAAAGGGCGAATGCCGCAGCTCGATCGCATAGAGCAGGACCTTGTAAAGGCCAAAGAAAACGGGAATCTGGATCAGAATGGGCAAACATCCCCCCAGGGGGTTCACCTTGTGCGTTTTATATAAGGCCATCGTTTCCTGGCTGAGCTTCTGCTTGTCGTCTTTGTATTTCTCCCGCAGTTCCTGCATCTTGGGCTGCAGTTTCTGCATTTCCTTCATGGATTTGTAGCTCTTGTTGCCCAGGGGCCAGAAGATGATCTTGATCAGGATCGTTAGAATAATGATCGCGATACCATAGTTTTGCACATACTGAAAGATCCACTTCAGGACGATCAAAAGCGGCATGGCCAGCCATTTGATCCAGGAGCCGAAGTCGATGGCATTCTCCAGACCGACATTTAAGGCCTTCATGATGGAGTAATCTTTAGGGCCCAGATAGAGCGTGTAGGCGAACAGGCCGTTCTGCCCGGTCGGAATGACGTTTTTGGGTCCTTTCAACTGCACGGAAACAACATTATGCTGGTCCCGATTCAGGGTCAGGGACGTCAGGGCCGGATTCTGGGGAATCATGGCGGCGATGAAGTATTTGCTTTCGTAACCGGACCAAGACACATCGGGACCATGGTGTTCTTCGGCTTTTAAATCTTTCAGGTCCGTTAGATCCACATCCTTGTCCATGAAATAAATCGGTCCATCGTGGGTGTAGCTGTCCTTTTCAACGGCCGGATCGTCATAATGGAACCAGGTCAGGGTGGCGTTCTGCTGAATTGTCGCCGGTGACAGGTTATGGACCTTCACCTCCATCTGGATGGCATAATCGTTCGGATTGAAGGTGAAGACTTTCTCGATTCGCACTGAACCCGGGTAGGTCTGGCTGAAGGTCAGGCTGGTTTTTTGATCGGTCTTGCCTAAGGTGACAGACTGGCGGTCCGTCTCATATAAGTCGTTGCCTGCCACCAGAATACTGGAATCGACAAAGGATACGGACAACGGCAGCGGCATATTCGGTATGTAATTGACCAGTTCTATCAAACTCGCGTTTTTGTCGAGTTTTGTCTTAAACTGTTTCAACTGAAAAGACCGGAGGGTTCCTCCCCGTGTGGTGAAAACAGCCCGGTAAAGCGGCGTATCAACCGTAACGTCTTTTTCCACGCCCGCCTTCTGGACGGTGGCCGTCTGGGTGCTCTTCTCCGTCGGAGTGGGCGTTGCGGCGGCGCCGGCTGCCGGAGTGGGCGTTTTGGCCTGCTGCTGGGGCGCTTCGATGGCGCTGGGCGTCTTAGCCGGTTGCTTGGGCGTTGGTTTCGGTGCGAAAAAGAATTGATAAATGAAGACCACCACGACGGATAGGGCGATGGCGAGAAGGGTCCTTTTTTCCATAAGATATCTCCAATAAGCAGTCTACTTCACAGGGTCATAGCCGCCGGGATGAAAAGGGTGACAACGGAGTAGCCTGCCGCAGCCTTTGAGCATTCCAGCGAAAGGTCCGTACATCCTGATGGCCGTAATCATATATTCTGAACAGGACGGATAAAAACGGCAGCTCTGTGGAAAGAGTGGCGAAAGAAAAAGCTGGTAAATCCTGACCAAGCCGATAAGCGACTTGCCGAGGATCAAATTAATGACATGATTGATCATCTGCTCTGATAATGAGATGGTCTTTCAGTTCCTGACAGACGTCCCAATAGGTCAAGGTATGCGGGATTCCTTTTTTCGTAATGATGATGAAATCCTGGGAACCGGTGATCGTGCTTTTGTGAAGTCGAAAGAACTCTCTGATCAAACGTTTGAGACGATTCCGTTTTACTGCGCTGCCTGCCTTTTTGGAAACTGAAATGCCCAGCCGATTCACTCCTGTTTCGTTTCTGCTTTTCACCACGACGAAGTTTCTCGTATAACTCCGAAGGCCACGCTGCTGGATGGCCAGATAATCTTTTCTTTTGAGAATTTTCTCCGCTTTCCGGAAGGTTTCAGAACCCATAAAGGCAATGTGGTTATAACCCGAATGAAGTTTGTCCGCTGTGAGATCACGGCAGGGGGGTTATACGGTCAGTCTTTTTCTGCCTTTGGCCCGTCGCCGATTCAAAACCTGGCGCCCTGATTTGGTTGCCATTCTCACCAGAAAGCCGTGCGTTCTTTTTCTCTTTGTATTGCTCTTTACCGTCAGATTTAATTTCATTTTAATGCCCCGTCAAATTATTGAGCCGCTCTTTTAATCACAAGGGGTAGGGTTTGTCAAGGCGAAATTCCTGCAGGAGAAAGGCAAAGCAATCCAAAACAGGAGGAAATCCGGCAGACGTACGGGAATTGAACCGCCAATCGTCCAACCAATTATTAACCGTAGATGCAACCCTTGCGGTTGCCCTGATCTTTGATGGCCAATTTCAAAGATAAGAGTGCAGTTTAATATGAAAATCGTGCCTTAAGTTCATGGTATACTAAATAAATACTGATATTTAAATAAGTCCAACATTAAATAATCCCATGCTTTTGTTCGCTTAAGGCAAAGGTAATAAGGAAAAAACCCGTCCATGCTTTCATATCCAATTCATCAGTTTTCAACTATCAAGACCATTGTTTTATACATAAGTTGAAATATCTTATTTCTAAACATTAATATGTCCATTTAAGATTAAGTGCAAAAAAGTTGAAACTTGTGTTTCCGAATTCGCCCGCAACTCTGCCCGTCAGGGGGCCGCTATTTTGGTCGACGGACATGTCACCCAGCCACGCGAATTGGTATGCTGCCCCCAGAGTCAGGTTCGGAGAAAGGGCATATTGTGTTCCAAAGGCGACCGATTTGATCTCGCCAATGGGAACGGATACCGTGCGGTCCCCGTCACTGACTGCCGAGCTGTCATAAGCAATACCGAAAGAGAACTTCCATGCCGGCGAGTAAGTATACTGGATGCCCAATGCGGTATGCCAGGTATCCTTGTAATGGCTGTCCACAGTCAAAGACGTGGGATTTTCCGTGTTAACGCCTACATCCACCTTTCCAAAACGGGACCAGTCCTGCCAGCCCAGATTGCATAGAACGGCCCACTTAGGGTTCAATTCATGGTAAGCACTAAACATGACCATCTGGGGCACAGTCATGCTCAAGTCGAGGCTGCTTGAAGTAAGCCCATGATTGGTCAGCCATAACTGCAGCACGGGATTCAATCCGCTGAAATCAGGGACATCGCTGAAATCGAGTTTTACTTCCGAGAGATACGTGAGTCCCAGGCGCGTCCCCTTCTTCGGCTCAACCAGGATGCCGAGATTTATCCCGTAGCCCATTTCGGTGTCCTTGTATTTCATCTGGCCGTCGCTCAGAGAAAAGGGCCTGTTGTTGATGGCTACTTCGTTTTCCAAATAACCGTACATCATATTCAGGCTGACTCCTATCGAAAGCCAGTCATTCACTCGGTAGCTCACAGCAGGTGTGAATGTCATACCGACCAGGGTCGATTCTTGAACATAGTAGCGCCCCAGCCAATTGTCGTCGAAGCTCTCGCTCAGGCCGAAATACGACAGGGCCCCAAAACCGATACTCAAGGCTTCATTAATTTTGTGCACAAGGAAAAGGCTTCCTCCGGGAGCCCAGCCAATGGCATTCCCGCCGTCGCTGCCCCCTCCCGGTACATTGGTTGAGGAATCGGGGTCAAATTTCACATGTGCATACAGGGCTTGCATCGCTATCAGGGACTGAGAGGATGCAAGACGGCACATTCCCGCTGGATTGGTGAAAACAGTGGATGCATCCTGTGCCCGGGCAGCGTAGCCCGCATTCCCGTAACCGATGTCCGGTTGGCCGAATTGGTAAAGCATGACCCCTCCGGCCCAGGCGTTGCCTCCAACAAAAAATGCAGCCAGAACGAGACAGCACAAAATTTTTATCCTTGCTGATTTGTTCATTAATCTCCTCCGTCCTATTGAAATAACTATTGACCGGAAACACTACCCGGCCGGAATAAACTCAACATGAAAGGTCTGGTTATCAGAAGTTTGATTAATAGAGATCTTGAAGCACTGAACTTCAAGTGTTGCCACATCATTCTAACCTCAAATCACGTAAATTCCTTTTCCCGGATTGCCAGATTTTGGATTACCCCGCTCAATGACGAGAGGCCCTTTCAGAGCCTCCATGACCAGAGAGGCGGGAAGGTCATTTTCAAGAAGCTGCGCCATAACCCGGAGGTACTTGGGGATGTGCAAGAAAAATTTCTTGTAACCGGGGCAAAGGTAATGAAGGCCCGGCTGACCATCATAAGTCATTACAAAGCGATGTTTGGGGCAACCGCCCTGGCAGGCAACCCGCGCACTGCACTCCCTGCACATGTTAGGCAATGCTGTTTTCTTGGCTATGCCAAAGCCTGATTGCACTGATTTTTCGACCATCTTAATTAAACTGTCGCTGCAAACATTGCCAAGTTTATACTCCGGATAGACGCAGTGATCGCAGGCGTAGACATCTCCGTTATGCTCAACCACAACAGAGCGGCCGCACTGCTCTGCATGAATGCACACGGACGCAGGAATGCCAATCCATGCACTCAGCGCCCATTCGAAATTCATGACGAAGATCTTGCCCACGTCATGGCGGACCCAGTCTTCATAGATGGTGATGAGAAAATCCCCATACTCCTCCGGCACCACGGTCCATGGGGTGACCTGAACCTGTTTTTCTTCACGGTCAAGGGTAGCAGGTCCGGCCAGAGTGAGCCCTTTGTTCAGCCAGGCCTCATCGGACATCCGCTCGATCACAGGGGTGAACTGGATGAACTCGACACCCTCGGCTTTTAGGAAATGGTACACATCAAGAGGCCGTTTGGCAGTGTCTTTCGCCACACAGGCCAGCACATTGAATTCCACCCCATGTTTCTGAAGCATGTTCAGACCGCGCATGACATCTGCGAATGTGCCTTTGCCTTTGCGGTCGCGGCGGTAAGTGTCGTGAATCTGCTCAGGCCCGTCCAGGCTGATGCCCACCATGAAATTGTTCTTCTTCAGGAAGATGCACCAATCGTCTGTGAGGAGCGTTCCATTGGTCTGCAGGGAATTTCGGATGGTCTTCTCCGCTTTGTATGGTTTCTGCTCCCGGATGACCTTCTTGAAAAAATCGAGCCCTGCCAGGGTGGGTTCGCCGCCATGCCAGACGAATTCGACCACCGGCGTGGGCTGCGATTCGACATAGTTACGGATGAAGGCCGCGAGTATTTTATCACTCATCCGGTAATGCCCGCCCTGGCCGAACAGGGCCTTCTTCTCCAGGTAGAAACAGTAGGCGCAGTTCAGGTTGCACACCGGCCCCATCGGTTTGGCTTCCACGTGGAGCCCTTGGGGAAGTGTGTCATGACCATCTTGACCGGTACTCATATCCTGTTCCTTTTCGCCGAGACGAAACATTGTCCTGGTAGAACATCCCTACGCTGCCGTTTGTTGCATGTATGCCGCCAGCGAACGGGCGGCCTTACGCAACATGCTATCCATCATTCGCCGACCGAGGGGGCCGGCCAGTTTCAGCAACAGGCGTGGTTCGCAGGCGATGGTATAGATAAATCTGGTCTTGCCAGTGCCGAGCGGCTCAAGGCGGTAATCCTCACAGAAGGCATGTGCGATCGGCAAGGTGGCCGCCGCGAGACAAAAGGTAAACCTTCTCCCAGGATCCCACGCTATGAATTTTTCATAGACGGTCATGCGTTTCAGCGTGCCTATCCTTGTCGTGCCCACCCCATAGGGTTTGGGGCTGGTCCATTCTACTTTAATGATATCGTCGAACCATTCGGGCCAGGCGTTTTCATTCTCAAATACTTTGAACACCTGCTCCGGAGAGGCCGCGATCTCAACTTCCGTCACAAACCTGAGCGGCGCTTTTTCAACAAAATCCAAATCAACGGGACGGTAGGTGAATCTCATTTCATCCTCCTTGGGTTGTCACGGCACCTATCCACTCCCTCCACAAAGAAGGAATGTGGAGGGGGGATGGCGAATCGAACCAGCTCCTAGTCCCGGCTAAACGCCCTCTGTGCTTCCTTCTCGAGATCAATGTACCCTGTCTTCTCGGTGGTGACGCCGACACCGATGATCCTGCCGCCGTGGAATCTGCCGGGTGATTTGTATTGGGTGCTGACCGCGTCAGCGCTGTCATACCCCACGCAAAGACCGTCTCCCTGAAGGGTGAACTTGCCGGGCTGGGTTTTCATCGGTCCCTGCGCCACAACCTTGTCGTTTACATAGAGCTTGGTTGTGCCCAGTGATTCGTGATTCGGGCCCATCTTCTCCCTGATGAACTCCATGCCCAGGGTGTACTTGCCGGGCTTGAGTATGGGTGAAACAAAATCCTGCTCGGGCTTGATGCCCAGGAAATTATTCACGTAATGCAGCCGCTGGTTCTTGATGAACAGGGTGTGGCCACCGAAGCGCGAGCCGTGGGCAAAGATGACGCCTCCACAGTTCTTGTCCGTGATCTCCACATCGGCCAGAATTTTGTAGGAGCGGCCGATGACACAGGCCGCGGTGCTCTCCGGGACTGGCGCGGTGTCCGGGTAGTAGATGTAGCGCTCGCGGGGAGCCTCTTCCGTGGGACGATAAACCGGGACCAGTTCCAGGCATGTGCGATCGTCGAGGGGGAGAACGTTATTCCTGTTCGCCTCCTCGTACCAGGCCTTAATGAGCCCCTGGAGCTTCTCGGGATACTGCTTGGCCAGGTCTTTTGACTCGGCGCGGTCCATATCCACGTGGTAGAGTTCCCACCCATCCTGGTCATAGTGCCCTTTGCCGACCATGGGAGCATGGAGTGACACCGCCTTCAAACCGTCCTCCCATATTGCCCGCGTGCCCAGCATGGCATAGTACTGACGGTGCTTCCGGGTCGGAGCGTCAGGGGAAGCGTCGAAGGTGTAGCGCATGGATATGCCGGAGAGTGGGTACTGCTCTACCCCCCTGTACACTTTTGGCATCTGGAGCCCGCAGATATCCAGGATGGTCGGAACGAGGTCCACGGAGTGATGGTACTGGTTGCGCACCTCACCCCTGGCCTTGATGCCCCTTGGCCAGGAAATGACGAGCGGATCGCAGGTGCCGCCGGCATATTCGGAATAGCGCTTGAACATCTTGAACGGGGTCGAGAACGCCGCGGCCCATCCGGTGGGGATGTGCTCGTACGTGTCCTGCCCGCCGAGTTTGTCGATGAGCTTCATGTTCTCGGCCAGGTCGTCGGGATAGCCGTTGAAGAACTTGTTTTCGTTAACCGAGCCGTTGGGTGTGCCCTCGCCTGAAGCGCCGTTGTCCGCGGCGTAGATGACGATCGTATTGTCGAGCTGACCTGTGCTCCTCAAATAGTCGATAATGCGGCCGACCTGGGTGTCGGTGTACTCTGAGTACGCTGCATAGACCTCGGCCATACGCGAGAACAGCTTTTTTTCTTCAGGCTTGAGCGAGTCCCAGGGGCGAACGTAATCCGCCTGATTCGCGATGGTCGGCGGAAGCGGGTTGAAAGGAGTCAGTTCGGTACCCTTGGGAATAACGCCCTTGGCAATCATGCGCGGCAGCACCCATTTCCGGTAGGCGTCGTAGCCGTCGTCGAACTTGCCCATGTATTTGGCGATGTAGTCTTTGGGCGCCTGGTGCGGTGCGTGCATGGCGCCTGGGCAAAACCACATGAACCAGGGCTTCGAGGGGTTGCCGGCTTTCTGGTCGCGGATCATTTTGATGGCCTGGTCGGCAAGATCCTTGGAGAGATGATAGCCCTGTTCCGGCAAGTACGGCTGATCGACGAAGCGATTGTCCTCCACGAGGTCAGGGTACCACTGGCTGGACTCGCCACCCAGGAAGCCGTAGAAGCGATCGAAGCCCATCTGGAGCGGCCATTGTTTGCGGGTCGCCCCGGAGGCGAGGTCCTGGTAAGGAACATTGTGGTTCTTGCCCAGCCAGAAAGTGCTCCAGCCGTTGTCCTGGAGGACTTGGCCCACCGTGGCGCACTGCTCAGGGATGCGGCCGCTGGCGCCGGGGAAGCCGTCCGCCACTTCGGTGATGCTGGACATGCCGTTGAGGTGATGATTGCGTCCGGTCAGAATTGTGGAGCGGGTGGGCGAGCTCAGGGCGCAGGTATGCCACTGCGTGTAGGTCAGGCCGTTAGCCGCCAGTTTGTCGAGGGTGGGCATGTTGACCCGCCCTCCGTAAGCCGACCACATCGCCATGCCGGTGTCGTCGTAGAGCACGATGAGAATGTTCGGCGAGCCTGCCGGTGCTCGCTTGGGGAGGAACGGTCCCCAATCCGGTACAGAATCACGCACGTCGGTTTTGATGACACCCTTGAAATCTGGCGTGACGGTAGATCTGGATAAGTTTTGCTGTTCTCCTGCCGTCAGCGTACCGGCAGCACCCAGTGTGAGGCCGAGTGCCGCAGCGATCCGGGTTATCCTTTTCATAGCGTTCCTCCTTAACTATATTTTATATTAACGATCAGTCTGTATGTCTGTTCCTTTATAAGAATCTTCTTCTACAGCGCATCGCCGTTCATCTCCGCGATTTGCATCCACCGTTACACCTATCACCGCCTTTTTGATTACTCCGGGAAAAGGAAGGTTATGGTAAATCTCAACCCCCAGTCGGGGCCATCATCCGGGGCATCGAGGTAATAGCGGTATCCTGCCTGGCACGTCAGGGGTAGGCTGCCGATCTTTAGCATCTGGGTAACGGAGAGGTTCACCGGTACTGTCCACTGGCTATTGACCCAATCATAGGTTGACTCGGTGTTCACACCGAATATGGTGTAGGTCTTTGTTGTGTAGGAAAAGAAAGGCTGAATAAATGTCGCACTGATCTCGTCGCGGTATTTCTTCCCGGCAAAGGACCAGATGTGGTTAGAGAGAAACCCGTACGTAAGCCCGTTCTCCTGCTTCAGGGCTACGACCGTGGGGCCCGTTCCCCACTTCTCACCTCCCAGAGCGTCATTGGTGGCACTGGGGTAATAGAAAACCGGGCCCGCACCCACGATCCATCCATCCATACTCTTCTTGGGAACGAAGAAAAAGCTCTGAGTTATATCTCCCAGGCCAGATTCATCATGCCCTCCCTTTACAGGAGCCTCTGCATAGATATACGGCACGATGGTCCTGACGACGAGGTTGAACTCACTGTTCAGCGAGAACGGAACGACGGGTTGAAAATTGAGTGTGTAACGCATGGCATCTGCCGGCCCGATTCCAAAATCCCAATTGTTCTGAAAGGGAACGCTGATCATGGGCGCCACAGGGTTCTGTGTTGCTTTGGCCAGATTCTCTTTACTTTGTGCAGCATTTATCGGCGCACTTTGCAGGATGATCAGGCAGAGGATCAGGGTCGTAAACACTTTCATGGTGACCTCTCTGCTTTACGTAATCAAAGGATGTGTTTCAGTCATTCTTAAAATTCTCCAAATTCCAGCTTCCGGTTAATCTTTACATCCCCCACCCCTGAGGTAAAGGGGTGGGGGACAATTCAAAAAAGGAGAATTGAGTTTTAATTAGCCCTGATCTTTGCCTCGGTAGCGTTCAGCTTCTGTTGATCTGAGGTGGAAAGTTTATTGTCGCCGAGATATTTGACGACCAGTTTGTCGATGGTGCCTGTGAACTTGAATGGTACGTCATAAGACAGGTCCACAGGTGTGCCCGTATCCTCGCCCACGTCGAAGGTTTCATCGAGGGATATCCGCACCGGCATGGTCTTGTCGATCCGGCCCTTGGCCACCTGCTTCCCGTCCACGCTTAGGATCCCCGTGCCGCCCTTGCCGATGCCCCCGCCGTCGTACTGGAAGTCGAACACGATAGTGTGCTTGCCGGGCTTCAGGGCGTCTTTGCCGGCGATGCTGTAATGGGCAAGGCTCGCGAAGTTGTAGTGGAACACGGGTTTGCCTTTTTCGAGCATCAATGCGTAGCCTGCGCTGTAGCCGCCCTGTGTGACGATGACGCCCTGTTCGCTCCCTTTCGGGAGAACCACGTCGGCGGTGATGCGGTACGACTTGTTCTTCAGGTTCGGCGCCGACCCCTCCGGGATGCGGATCAGGGTTCCCGAGTATTTGAATTCAGTACGCCCGCGCGTGAGACTTGGACGGATGGACACGTCCATGCGCGCAAAGGTGGTGTCGTCCAAGGGCAGCGCGTTGTATTTAGACGCCTCGGCATAGAACAGGAGCTGGAGCTCGCGGAGTTTGTCGGGATACTTGTCCACAATGTTGACCGCCTCGCTGAAATCCTCGGCAACGTGATATAGTTCCCAGCTATAGCCGCTTATCACATCGATCGGGGGAATCTTCGTCGCGTCGTCCCAGGGGGTGATGTGCGGCGTCGTGCAAGCTACCCAGCCATCGTGATAGATGCCGCGGTTGCCCGCTATCTCGAAATACTGGGTCAGGCGCATCGAGGGTGCTTTTGGGCGATCAAAAGAGTAAGCCATGCTGATGCCTTCGATGGGCTTCTGCGCCACCCCGTTGATCTCGGTCGGCTGCTCGAGCCTGGTTGCCTCCAGGATGGTCGGCACGATATCGATGATGTGGTGCCACTGGGACCGGATCCCGCCCTTGTCACTGATGCGCGCGGGCCAGGAGATGACCAGGCCGTTGGCCGTCCCGCCGTAGTGCGAGGCGATGACCTTGTTCCATTGGAAAGGCGCGTCCATGGCATGCGCCCATTGGACCGGATAGTGGTTATGGGTCTTCCATGTGCCGATGTCGGCCTTCTGCTTCAGCATCTCTTTGTAATCTTCCGGAATCCCGTTGATCGAGGCGATCTCGTTGAGGGAACCCCGGACAGTGCCCTCGCCGCTGGCGCCGTTGTCACCCACGATGTAGATGACCAGCGTGTTGTCCAGTTCGCCCAGCTTGTCGATGGCTTCCAGGACTCTCCCGGCATTGTAGTCGGTCTGCGAGAGATACCCTGCATAGACTTCCATCATATAAGCAAACAGCTCCTTCTGCTCCGCGTTGCACGAATCCCAGGAGGTCAGGCCGCGGCTGCGTTCGGTGAGCTTCGTGTCCGCCGGGACGATGCCCAGCTTTTTCTGCCGCGCCAGGGTCTCGTCGCGCACCTTGTCCCAGCCCTGGTCGAACTTGCCCTTATACTTGGCGATCCATTCCTTTTTCGGGTGATGCGGAGAATGGGTAGCTCCCGGCGCGTAGTAGAGGAAGAACGGCTTGTCGGGCGCGACCGCTTTCTGGCTGCGAACCCACTGTATGGCTTGGTCAGCCAGGTCGTAATCAAAGTGGTAGTCGGGGTTGCCGAAGTACGGCTCTATGGGCTTGGTGCCGTCGAAGAGCGCGGGCCGCCACTGGTCGGTCTCGGCCCCGATGAACCCGTAGAACTTTTCGAAGCCCAGCCCGGTGGGCCAGAGGTCGAACGGACCGGCCTGGCTCGTCTGCCAGTCGGGCACGTTGTGGTTCTTGCCGAACCAGGCGGTGTTGAAGCCCTGTTGCTTGAGGACCTCCGCCACCGTGGCGGTGTCTTTGCCCATCAGACTGTCGTAGCCCGGATAGCCTGTGGCCGTTTCCATGATGGTTCCGGTGTGGACCGAGTGATGGTTCCGGCCGGTAAGCAGCGAAGCACGTGTCGGTGAAGAAACGGCGGTGGTGTGAAACTGCGTGTAGCGCAACCCGTTCTGCGCCAGCTTGTCGAGAGTCGGCGTGTCACACGGCCCGCCGAAGGTGCTCGATGCGCCAAAGCCGACGTCGTCAAGAAGAATGATCACGACATTGGGTGCGCCTTTGGGAGCCTGCACAGGCTGTGGAAAATCGGATTTCGAGTCTTTTACGCTCAGACCTATCTGTCCTTTGAAGGGGGCGGGTGGTATGGGCAGGACCTCTTGTGCGGCAGCAATGCCGCTGAAGGGAAACGTGGCTGTTGCCACACCCAGTGCGAAGCCGAATACTTTTGCAACGTTTCTTCTCATGATCTTTCTCCTTATTTATCCATGAACGATGAGGTTTTTATTATTACTGACTCCCCAGCAGGGATGGCGGGAACCGATATGCCGCCCGTGAGGTCCTGTTCTCATATTTTCATTTTCTTGAGGCTCTCAATCCCCTTCCAGGGGGAGTCTTCTCCGTAGCGCACCCTTGCTGTTTCGGTCAGCAGATCGACGGCCCCGAGAAATACACCGCCGCTGCCGTAGCGTATGGCCCGCTCAAGACTCGCTTGCGTTTCCCAATCAATGGCCATAAAGAAGATATTATTATCCTCCATGTCACGCCAGACCCGGCAGTCACGGTAACCCTTCTCCCAACGGATGGACGGAAGGAGTGCCTGTAAAGTCTGATAAAGCTCCTGGGTCTTCTCGGGCTTTGCTCTTAGTTCGATGGTGATTTTCATAGCCTTTGCAGGTATCCAAGAAGCATTCCAAGTGAGGGCAACCTGTCAGAAAGTTGGGACTAACTGATATTATTTAATTATTTGTAGAGGGGAAAATGGGGTGAGAGAAAAATACTCTCAGTATATTGAGAATCGTCAATATGCTGAGAGTCATTTGTTGAGAGCGGCTTCCGTCAGGGGCGCGCAATGCCCAGCTTCTTAATCCTGAAGCGGAGGGTACTCGGGTGGATGTTGAGAAGAGCGGCGGCGCCGCCGGGACCGTTGATCTTCCATCGAGTTTTCTGGAGAACCCTTAAGATGTGCTCTTTCTCCATCGCGGCAAGTTCCTCCGCCGCTTCTTCTCTTGACTGGACCGCTTCGCCCTCGAGCCGGTCCACGATCTGCAGTGCTGCACACGTGCTGGTGATGACGGCTCTTTCGATGACATGCTCCAGTTCCCTTACATTGCCGGGCCAGGAATAGTTCTGAAGGGATTTCATGACGGCCTTCGGGACCGTCTTTATCTGCCTGCCGATTTTCCTCGCATATTTGTCGATAAAATAGCGGACCAGTTGAGGGATGTCGTCGCGCCGCATCCGCAGGGGCGGCATCGAGATGGGGAAAACGTTGAGCCGGTAAAAAAGATCCTCTCGAAACCGGTTTCCGCGAATCTCCGCTTTAAGGTTGCGGGCCGTCGAGGCGATCACCCGCACATCGACCTTGATGGTGCGGGGACTCCCGAGCCGCTCGAACTCCCCTTCCTGAAGCACCCGCAGGAGTTTCGCCTGAAGTTCTAGCGGCATTTCGCCGATCTCGTCCAAGAAGATTGTCCCACCGCTTGCGATCTCAAAACGGCCGGCCTGCTTTGCGTGGGCCCCCGTGAAGGCTCCCTTTTCGCGGCCAAAGAGCTCGCTCTCGATGAGGTTGGCGGGCAGAGCAGCACAATTCACCGTGATCATGGGCCTGTCCTTCCGGGCACTCAGTTCGTGTATGGCATGGGCCACCATTCCCTTGCCCGTCCCGGTTTCCCCAAGAATCAGTACGGTGGCATCGGTGGAGGCCACCTGCCGGACGCGGAATGAGACGTATTGAAGGGCATCGCTGTTCCCGACGATCTGATGAAATCCTTGCCCCGTCTTGATCTCTTCGCGGAGATAGACGTTTTCCTTCTCCAACTGAAGCTTCAGGCGCTCGATCTCCTCCAGTCGCTCTCGAAGAAGCCGTTCAGCCATGGTCCGTTCCAGCGCGTTGACGAAGAGTTCTCCGAGAAGGCGCAGCCGCTGGATGTACTCCTCCGGACAGGTCCGACCGGTTTCACCCGAGCTGATACCAAGCGTATACTCGGTAGATCTCAGGGCGGCGATGGGAATATATAAGCCGGACCGAACTTTCCACATCTCCATCGTCTGTTTGTCAACGGCAGCCTCCGCTGGGAGATCGTCGGGTGTTGAGAAAGAAAAGGTTTTGCGGTCATCTGCCAGTTTCCTGGCCGCCCAGGGTACAAGCGATACGGGCAGGGTGGTTTCGATGGGATAAGGAGAATCGCCTGCAGCATCGGCATTGTGTGTAATCTGCCATTTTGTCCTGCACGGAAGGAGGCGGAGCAGGGAACACCGATCAATTTTAAAGAACTGCAACACCCTTTTCAGGGCGCCACGAATCTCATCATCTACCTGCTCGGGAGGTAGGGCAACGAACTTTGCGGAGAGATCAGCCAGGAATCGCTCGAACTCCAGGCGTTTTTCGGGTGACTCTTGCCCGGTTTGGTGATGGGGGTTCTTTCTGTTCACCGCAGTACCCTTGTTGATGAAGGATCTGTCACTTAATTAACAGAATGCCAAGCCGGTGGCCGAGTCAAAAAATTCGGACCCCATAGCAAGAATACAATTCCACCGTGAATACGAAGTGTTAATGGTGCGGATCTTAATATATTGAGACTTCAGGAGCAAGTAAAAATGATGACATGAGAAATGCACAATCTTATCAAATGTGAAGAAGATATGGAAAGTCTGATATTGACATGCAGTGAAGAAGAAACATCTCACATTCATCGCTGTTAGGAACTTGAATTCGACCCCCGAAAGAGCATGAAAAAAGGGGGCGATATCGATTTAGAATATGAATTACGCGCAGAACTAATCTATATCATTCATGAACATATTCGTTTTGCTTTGTAAAAACAGCCGTTCGAATAACTGTTTGTGATCTTTTGATTGGCGCTTTTTGATGGTTAAGAATTAAATTGGTCCTCACCATAAATTTTCACAAGTGGCGACCTTTTCTTGCAATAAATCCTTTTGTGTTGTTAGAAGACTTTCTGACGAGTACACGTGCCTTGAATCAGGACAAATTGATAAGGGGAATTTATGGCGTTTTTAAAAAGCAACCATACATACGGGGAGAGCGCGAAGAAAATTGCAAACCTGTCGTTTGCCATCGGGGTTTACCGTCCTCCCAGCGAGGGCGGCAGTGCATCGCTGCTTCTTCGGATCACGGAGAATTGCCCATGGAATAAATGTACGTTCTGCGAAATGTACAAGGGAGAGACCTTTGTGCTGCGCAGCGTAAGGGACATCAAAGCGGATATCGACGCCGTACGGCAGATAAGCGATGAACTTGCCGCCGTTTCGATCAAGATGGGACACGACGGCCGGATCATCCGGGATGTGGGCAGTGTCTTGTTGCAGGCCGAACCTTCCCTTTATGACAACTACTGCTTCATCACGGTTTTCAACTGGCTTGCTTCAGGTGGAAAGACGGCTTTCCTGCAGGACGCCAACACTGTCATCATGCGGCCGGATGAGCTGGTCGAGGTGCTCAAACATCTGCGGCAAACGTTGAAAACGCTGGAGAGGGTGACCTCCTATGCCCGCTCCAAGACGCTGGCCCAGAGAAAGCTGGAAGATTTAACGGCGATTCGCGAAGCCGGACTCGATCGGCTCCATGTCGGCCTGGAATCCGGGAATGATGAGGTGCTGGCTGTTATCCGCAAGGGTGTGACGAGCGCCGAACTGATTGAAGGCGGCAGAAAGGCCATGGAGGCGGGTTTTCAGCTTTCCGAATACTGGATGCCCGGTCTGGCAGGCATGGACCTCTGGCGGCGGCATGCGGAAGACACGGCGCGTGTACTCACTGCCATTAATCCCCACTACATTCGCTCCCGTCCTTTCGTGCCCAGCCCCCGCACGCCGATTTATGAGGAGCTTGCACAGGGGAGGTTGAAAGTCAGTTCACGCCATGAGCGCCTGGAAGAGTTGCGCGTGACGATCGAGGGGTTGGATGTGACGTCGCGTGTCTGTTTTGACCACATGATGAACTCCTGGCGGAACCGCTACGGCGGTCTGCTCTTTCACCAGGATTACGAGGGCTACAAGTTTCCGGAAGAAAAACCGCGTGTTCTTGAACTGATTAAAGAAGGTCTCGCTGTGGGCGACTAAAGGCACATCGACGTAGGGGCAGCGCTTGCGGTTACCCTGAAATTGAGATAGGAGATTTCAGGCCTGTCATTATCTTAAGCGTTTGCATTTTTAACCTCCGGCATGATTTCCGTCTTGAAATTAAATTCAAACTACGCTAGCTTGGCCCAAATTTATTTTCACAAAGGAGATCACGATGAAAAAGGTTTTAGTCGCTTACTTTTCCCAGACCGGAAACACCGAAAAGGTTGCTCGGGCAATATTCGATGCCCTTCAATGTGAAAAAGAGATTAAACCGATAGATGAAAGTTTGGATACAATCGGATATGAATTCATCTTTTGTGGATTTCCTGTACAGGGGCACAGTGTGCCGGCCAAGGCAAAACCTTTCCTGAAGAAACTGGCGAAGGATCAGAAAGTGGCGTTTTTTACCACACACGGATCACTAAGGGGCGGCAAATTTCCAAAACAGGCATTGGAAGACGCTTTGGGTATGACGACGCAGACAAAATTAATGGGAACATTCGGGTGTCGTGGAAAGGTAAAGCCCGAATTGATCGATGCGCTGGCAAAACAGCTTCAGCATGAAGCGTGGGCAGACGAAGCCCACAGCGCCCATGAGCACCCCACAGCCGCAGACCTCCAAGATGCGGCGTCGTTTGCCCGGGAAATGTGTAAAAAGGCACAGATTTAAACGTCGAAACCGTTCA
>Ga0302253_1000641_pt1 | contig 26733 bp, 29 predicted proteins | sample AAG_RA_Trp_MG_FD_193537 | JGI IMG/M metagenome (GOLD analysis project Ga0302253, IMG submission 193537) | Enriched activated sludge microbial communities from anaerobic digester in WTTP, New Holstein, Wisconsin, United States - AAG_RA_Trp | ecosystem: Engineered > Bioreactor > Anaerobic >...
CCATCCCCCCAGTTTGCGTAGGTGACATCGTTACCATCGATAGCGTATGACGGGTTTTGTCCGGCGCCGCCGCCTGACTTATAGGCCGTGGCTGTCCCATCCCGGGCCACGTCATTCGTAACAGCGTGGTAAACTTCGTCCCATTGGATCGTTCCATACTTCGGCGCGGCGCCGCAATCAAGGATCTGACTGATAAACGAGCCGGCGGTATTGATGCTGCTCAATTTCAGCTTGCCGTCGGCGACGGTAACTCCGCTTTTTGTCCCGTTTTCCCATTGGCCGGAGTCCTGGCTTTCGGTTTTAGATTGAGCTGTCACAACATACTGATCTCTCAACCTGGCACCGCCGATCAGGACGATCTCGGCATTGACCGCGCCATCGTTCATCTCCAGGCCATCGGTCGCGTCCAGCTTGAAGCCGGAGACACCTTTGACGTAATTTTGACTCTGGAACACACCGCCGGTGCCCAGGATCAGCGTGATCGCTTCGATCGTCCCGGCCGTGAGCTTGCCGGCGGGGACGCTGATGATGGATGTCGCCTGAATGGAATCGGCAATGATCTTGCCGCCATCCAGCTCGAGGATCTTTGCGCTTGTGACGATGAGATCCTTGATCTGCGCGGATAATGTGATCACCTCACCCGCAATCAACTTGCGGGCGCTGATGATCGCGTCGCCGATCTCCGCCTCCGTCAACGGCGTAAAGTCAATCGTCACACCGGCCGAGAAACTGCCCGGGCCGTAACTGTCCACCCCGCGGACCTTGTAATACGCCCGGTCCTTGATCACAAACTGATCTCCGGCCGTGGGCGTTCCCGATGGCCAAGATGCTACGGTTACCTTACCCGTGTCGTTGTCAAATCCCGTTACGATCGCCTGCTGGCCGGAATAGTCTCCGCTGGTCTGGATGATCACATCGCCGACGAAGTAGTCGACGCCCTTACCGATCAAGTTGGCATCCGTGATACTTGTTGAATCCGGAGATGCCGCCACAACGTCCACCGGCGCGTTACCCTGGACCAGGGCGGCCACCCCACGACCATCCACGACCATGTGGCAGAATTCCTCCCCGGCCCATGCGTTTGTGTGCGATTTGTAGACCTCGCAGCGCTTCAGGTCGGCGTCCGTCAAAGCAGTCCACTCAATCTTGGCAAACCCAAACCATTGGGTCGCCGCGATCGTGGGTGTAGCCGGCGCGTCGTTCGTCGGCACCACCGTTGCGGCCGTGGTCGAATAGTTACCGCTGGTATTGAAGGCCTTGATGTAATAGGTCCCTGGTGTACGCGAAGCCGGCCGGACGATCGTATGCGTTGTGGCCAAGCCGAGATAAATGCGATGGCTGTTATTGGCGCCCCAGTCGTCATCTTCATCCCGGATTTCGTAGCCGGCGATATCGGTCTCGGCGTTTTTGTCCCAGGTCAGCTTGATCTCATCAAGAAAGGTGTAGGCAAAATTGGCGACGGTGGCAGGAGGTGTTATTTTTCCAGTCAAAGTTATCGTATCTTGCGGGCAATCAGCTATCGGTTTTTCTTCATTTTTCGATGCCACGCTCGTGACGGCGATCAGGTATTCTGTTCCAATAACCAAGTCATCAAAAATATAAAAATGCTCTTGATCTGTTTCGCCTTTATATTGCCAACTAAGGCCTGCATTGTCGCTGAGATAAATCTTCGCCTTTTTATAACTTTTGAGATAGTAACTCGCAAGCGAAGGTTTTTGAAACCAAACATCGATGGCCGTTTGAATGGTTCCATCGCCAAGCGTAACGTTTTTCTCCGTCAGGACAAGATTCTCGACAGATGGAATCCCAGACGTCAAAGATGAATAATTATTCGTCGGAATAACGACAGCCGTATCATCATAGATACTGGCGTTATACTCGATCATCGAAAGCTTGCAGTCGCCGTTGGATTTTCTCTTTGGCGCAAGAACGCGGAAAGGCTTGATGACCTTATTTATCTCGCCGAAAGAATACACATCAAAGGCAGCCGGAGCTTTCGTAAGAGCTGACACATGAACTTCCGAATAGGGGTATGTTGCCGGCCCGTCCGTCACTGTGACTTCTTCGATGGTATTGTCAGAGAACCGAACAAGAAGGTGATATGTCTTGCCGGCTTCGATCACGACTTCACGGTCGAGCTTGACCAGGGTCGTCGTCGAACCCTCAAGGATTCGGCCGGAATATCCCCACTGCGGAACATCATGCGCAACATTGACGACATCGCCGGCCTGACAAACAACTGCATCCATGCCCGCACCGATCTCGCAGGTCCTGTTGATATATTTACTGAGCCAAAGCGCATACCGCCCTTCGCGGAGCGCGTAGGATTTTTTGGTCGTAAAAATCCTGATCTTTTTTGCTTTTCTGGGATTACCAGCCGCCAAAGACGCTTCATCCTCAACAGCAATCGTTTCATCTTCGTAATTATTATCTTGATCGGCGAACTGCACTTCGATGACGTTATAGACTTCTGTTCTCGATTTCCAGGCCTGTTGGAACTCACCCCTCAAGATATTGCCCATGCCGAACGTCTGAACAGGAATAGCCGGCCTATCGATCCTAAAAGAAAAACCATTCTGTGAAAAAAATGAAAAGGCCCTGAAGGCAGCCGTTAACTGCGAGAGCAAATCCGGGACCTTTGTCGAACTATCAATCACGACATCCATCCGGAACCGTTTTTCATATCCCCCTTCCCCATCAGGGATTTTTTCTTCGCAGTAAAGAGCCTCCTGCAGCAATTCATCTTCATCGATATCTGTCGAAGCGAGGAATTCACCCGTTCCGTATCTTGCATTCAGCAACAGGTCTTTGCAAAACCAGATCGGATTAGCACAGAAACCTGTCGTGTAAGTTACCCCGTCCCAATAAAGGACTGAGTCATCGGCAAATAACTTAAACACTTCGGCGACGGGATCCCAGTAATAATCTTCCCAGTTCACCGGGTCTCCGCCTTCGGCCGTCAAAACGGCCGGGAAAGAAACCGCAGAATCCTCGATGATGAAAGTAAAATTCGGCGTCGATCCGCTCAACTGATCTGTCGCAAGCGCCTTGATACCGACCAGAACAGTATTCGGGTAGGACAAGTTATCCGTCTTGATCTCATCAAAGCTTGCAAGATATAGATCGCCCATTTTTTGAGGAGAAGTCGCAGAACTATCATCCGAAGTCCTTGTGACACGGATATCGTATTGGCCAGGCGTCAATCCGTCTTTTCTGAATATTCTCCTGACAGCGCTTTGATTTTTTGCACTGATCGTCGTCGTCCCAAGATCGACATAAGTTCCTTCACTATGAAGTTTATATTCAACGCGATAGGTGACATCCCAACTCAAAAGATTGCCGTTTGCGTCATACTGGTATATCCCATTCGGCGCATTAAGATACAACTCAAATCCTTCAACATCACTGTCTTCCGTCGTATAGACATGAGCGCTATCTTTATATAATTGAACATTAACGGTTTTGAGATTATGAAGGTCCTCAAAACCTGGGATAACAGTTTGATCGTTTGTTCCGAGTCGCTTAATGACTTCAATATCCGTGTAATTCTCGATCGGATTATCATTGACGAGGATATCGGTGATATCGACAACGGGACCTTCACAAATCGCGATCAGGATATTCAGATACTGCTTGTCTCCATCCGTCGAAACAAATTGATTGATAATATTGCCACCCGTCCTGTGCCGGCCGCCAATTCTTTTTACCGGCACACCGACCTCTTGAGTCGTCTGAATACCATCCCATCCATAAGTCGGAGAGCTTTCATCGAGACCTGTGCCATAAGAACCAGTGTTGATCGACCTCATCGACGAAACAGCCGAATAGATGGAATATGTCGCCGAAAGAATAAGCCCCCATGCAATGTAGGGATGCGCAAGAGCGGCCGCCCAGATCGGTTGAGCGATCGCTACAAGAGCTCCCCACTCAATTTTTGGCGTAACAATAATCTCGGACTGGTCCGCAATCGTCTGCGCAAGATCATTAAAAACTTTTCCATCGACGATGACATCCATCTCACTCGGATCCACGCCGGCCTGCGCCACGAAGTCCTCGAGAAGCATATCCCGCGAATAATCAAGATCATGCTCTTGACACTCTTTTCCGAACCTGACCGGATAGTATTTAAGCTTTATCATTTTTGAACCTGAAATAGCCCGCAACTCTGGGCTTCCATTGTTTGTCCGTGACCCGGGCAAGGACGACACCGGCCTTTATGCAATGGATAAAATTCCTGTTATTGATCATGATGCCCGCGTGGTTCGCGATCCCCTTGCCGTTGTTGAGTAGAACGACGTCATACAGCGCCGGCCTGTCCACCTTCTCCCATTGCCTCTGATAATTTTCCATAAACAAATCCTTGCCCTTCCAGGACCAATCCTCTGGATATTCCTCACCTATATCCCAGAGCGTAATGCCGCGCAATTCCTTGAACGCAAGAAGGATCAACCCCCAACAATCAAGGCCGTTTTCATCACGGCCCAAATGTTTGTAAGGAATCCCGACATACTTCATCACAGCAAAAATTTCGCTCATACGACGTAGACCTTTCTCGACGGTATAGATGGAAACCCACCGAATCGCGTATAATTGCCGATCTCTTTACAACGCTGTTTCGTTTTATTGCACGTCGTCTCGGCGCCGGCATAAGCGCACTCGGTTCCTTTGAATTTCCACTGACAGTAATTCCGCGAATAGACACGCGCCGGCAGAGAAATCCCGAGGACGTCTAATTTCGGCAACAAGGTAAACTCTGCAGTCTTCTCATTCGCCGAATAACTGTCGATATAAAAAGTAAAGTCAAACTTCTCGTCCGGATAGGCCAGGCGATCACGGAATACGAGACGCACCCGAACTTCTTTCCCGCCGAAGTCATAAGTCTCAAGGTATGCCTGGATGACGCGAGAAACATTGCTCACGGAAACTTTGACAGCTTCGACTTCCCCTTGGGAATTCTCACCGATTTCATCATGCGATATCGGGGTAGCCAGGTATGTCACAGAATCGAATACGACATCATCCTTCGATTCGGCCATATGCAGGTCATTCGATGCCCCATCAAAATTGAAGACCGTATAAAGAAAAACGGGCTTTTTTCCCTGTTTATTGAGTTCATTGATAAGATTGACATCCGGTATCAGCATTTTTTAAACTCAAAAGAGCATTGAAAAACACCAGACTGGTATGTGCTTTTGAAGGATCCCGGGACGAACCTGACATTGTATTCCGTCTGATCAAATGGAGACGTAAAAGTAAACGCTGTCAAAGCCCCATATTTCGTCAAAATCATGTTCCGATACGCCTGTAATTGCGTGTAAGTCAGGACCGGCGACTTGATTTTGAACCCGATGACCGGCGACGTATTCTTCAGGCGACGTTCCTCAGCTCCATTCTCAAATTCTGAGATAATCACATCGAAATCAACAACCTCTTCGCAGGACTCCCTGGCTAATGCAAAATCGCTCATCTGGTTTTGACCTCTCTTCGGATGACTCCATTTCTAAGGGAATTTTCATTGACAACATTGACGATAACGCTCTGGCCTTCCTTGCTTGCCATGCCGGCAGCGATGGCTTCAGACGTCAACAGATTGTAAATCGTAAGTTGGATATTTTTGCTTTTTGTGGCATCATAAGGGGGGACTATCTCTTCGCCCTGGTGAACTTTTGTGATTCCTGTATAAGGTACATAATCAGTCCCTTCATCAAACCCGATGCCTGGATTGAGCGCAGCGGCCGAACTTGACACCATGCCGGAACTTGTTGATGCGAGCGCCCCGGAACTGATCCCCAGGATGGCCCCGATTGCCTTCATAACAAGAAACTGCGCAATAATATCGGCCAAGACACGCAAAACATATTTTCCAAACTCGGCAAAAACATCCATTGCGTTTTCAATCTGCCCCGTGAAAATGTTATAGAAGAAGTCGCTCGTGACTGTTTTCATTTCAGCGATCATATCGACAGCGACCTCTTTGCCGAATTTGCCCCAGTTGGCCAGGTCCTTGATCGATTCATTGAGCTGAACCTTGAATCCTGCGACAAAATCCTCCATCTTGACTTTTACCAAATCGATCCATGACACGAGTTTTTCGACCCTGATTATCATCGAGTCATCAAATTCGGTAGTCTGGGTTTTTGAGGATATAAGAGTACTGGCGGCCGGTCCCAGATTGATAAGGGCAAGCGTCTTTAAAAATTCTTTCATCTTGCCGATGATGTTCTTTTTATCGAGCCAGAGAAACATCCTTGTGAATAACCCGTTCGGTCCGCTCAAGGCATTGCTTACGATATCGATATCTGCGACATAAGACCCTATCTTCCAGCTGGCCCAGGCAGTCGCCGCAACCAACAGGAGCGGATAGAGTTTCCCGACGTTGGCCGCCAGGATCGCGATGTCTGTCTGCAGACCCATAAGCCGGAACGTCTGGAATACTGTCATGAGCGGAATCGCAGCCGCCAACCGGGCATTCATGATTAACAGGGATCCACCGATCAGGTTCAGGAACTGCACGAATTTCAACATTGTGCCTGTTACGATTAGCAATTCCGACCCATATACAATTAGATTGACAGTCGCTTTCTTTATCCGAGGAGAAAGTGAATCAAAAACAGAAGAGGCATTGCGGACCAATCTCGTAAGATTCTCAACGTGCGGCACAAGGTAGACGACAAGTTCATTGCGAAGCTTTTGGCACGAATTCGTCAGATCGTTAATTTTCTTCTCAAGACCGATGTTTTCCTTCGCTGCTTCTTTCACCATAAGGGTAAACGGCGTGAGGGCCACGCCTCCAAACACGATGAACTGCGTCCCAAGTCGACCCAACTGGCGCCCTGTAGTCAAAAAACCCTGGCCGAGCTTCTGTGTCCTGCTTTGCGCCTCATCCGCGCCTCTATCAAAGCTCCCTTTGTCAAGGACCAGTCTTCCGACGATCGCCCCAGCATCAAATGCCATGACAAATACCTTTCTTTGTCATCCACGCCCTATTATTTTTAGATCTTCCCAATTCTGCTTGACCGTATCGTATCCGTCGAGCTCTCTCAACTGTTCGCGCAATTCATCCATCGTCCAAGAATATCCTTTCTCTTCCGACATCCCGGCCCGGACCGCCTGGACCAAACGCATCTGCTTTAAAATGATTTGCCTCCTGGCGGCCCGCAGCCAGAATGCCCGATCGCGAACGTCGAGATTAAGGATCTCTTTATATGAGAACATCCCCCCATAAACAGCAGCGATGTGTTCAAGGGCATCGCCACCCTTTACGAGTTTTTTGGTTTCTTGACTCCCTCGAAGATGGTGTCGGTGATCCACGCAAGCGCTGCGCCGACCTTTCTCAAGTCAACCTCGGCAAATTCCTGCACATCGACACCGGTCAAAAGCGCGAGCTGCTCATGCGCAGCCGTCGCTCCACCCTTCTTGGCGATCACATCCAGCTCATCCATGATCGCCATTGAAACTTTCTTGACGACATAGTTCTTACCGCCGATCGTGACTTCGATCGGTTCTGCAAGCTGCGTCTGTTCATCTGCATTGTATTTAGGCATGTCTCCTCCTTTAATTTTCAGCCGTTACGAGTTACGCTCCGATCCTCCAGAGCTCATTATTTTCATCCGGGAACGCGGTGAAAATAACCTTATATATCCTCTGGCCTTCGTTGTTGTAGGCCAACTCAAAATCGGCCTTCGCGTACGCTTTCTGGATCGTCAGCCAGTTCGATGAATCGGTCGACGTAACACCGTTCACGACCGGCTTCAAGATCAACACTTTCGCGTTGTCCAGAAGCGAGATCCCGGTCGCAACCTTCACGCGCAAGCGCGTGCCAGTATAAGATGATGCCCCAACAACTTTTGCAAGATTTCCAAGACTCGTGCGTGTCAAAGGAACCTCAACACTACAGGATGCACCGGTCTTGATCGCATCAACGTCAGTCACTCCCTTTTGGTCTTCACGGACGGGCTGGCTTTCTTCGGTATGCCTGAAGATTACCCCGCCCTGGGTCGCGCCCAAATCCACGCCATCAAATATTACGGCGCAAGGTCCCAAATCTCTCAACGGATTGCTCATCTGATTCCTCCTTTGTTATGCTGCTTCCAGTTTAAAAACATAGTTCGTCGATATGTTAAAAAGGCCCTTCTCATCTTGGCCTAAACTTTGGGGCAGAGACGTGGCCTCGATCACATTGACATACCAGTCCCCGTCCTCTTCGAGTTGAATGCCTGCTTTTCCATGCAACACCTCATATGCAGCCATTGCATTGTCCATGGCATCATGGTAGTCAACGGCTCGACTGATAATCTGCACAGCCTTCTCCTGCCGGTCCGTCAGATAAAAATTCGGAACTCCGCCAGACTCAATGACGATCAGACAATCCGCTGTTATGCTCGACGGCACAAATCCGGCGAAAATATTTGTCCCGATCACCCAACCCGTGCCCAAATACGTCTTGAGATATGTCGTAATTGCTTTGATCATTTGGAACCTTCCTTGATCGCGTTGGCGATTATCTGCATGTACCGGAGCCTATTCCGCATGAGCTTGCTTTCCAAATACTTCGGTCCAGCTGACGGCTCCGTGAATTTGAATGTGATACCCTCATGGAGCTTTGCCGCATACGGCGTATTGAACCCAATCACACCCACAAATTCACTTGGACGTATCAGATCGGCATATTCCAAGTTTGCAAAACCAAGCTTGCCAAAGGTCGAAACACCAATAAGTTTATTTTGGACAAAAATACTTCCGGATCCGCGCAACCATCCTTCTTTAATCGGGACAGTCGGAATTTCCATGACGCAATCATTGAGTACCTGCAGCATGGCCCGTCCCAGGCCTTTTTCGATCCTTTCGGGCACTGCCCGATCAACAATGTTCCTGAATTTCCTATCGAAATCGCTTGTATCAAATGTGGACTCATTCATTAAGCATTCCCAATAAAAAGGCCCGCTCCACCCATCGCGATGGAAACGGGCCTTTTGGTACTATTGGCTGCCTCCGGTCATGACTCCATCGGCAGTTTTAAAAATTTCTCACGTCATGCTAAATCCACCTTCAAAAATTTCGCTGAAAAATCCTTCACCTGCTCGATATTCAGGATCGCGTACTCCTTACTTTCATAGATAATCCTGTCGGCATGGGTAAGTGCCCTGGTCGCCAGATAAAGCTTGGCCGTCGAAACAACCTGCTCGCCCTGGATGTTGCGCACCATTTTCGTCCTGAACTCGAAACGACCACGGAGAGCCGTCTCAACAAATGTTTTCGTTCCCCAGGTGTCCGTCGTAGCTGTTTTAAGAGTGATTGTGTCGTTCATGTAGGCGTTTATCATAGGCTTGCCAGAACCTCCTCAAATCTATTGAAACTATCAATCTCAGTGAGAGGACTATTCGACAACTCGACAATCTCGTCCAATTTGCCTCTGTTGATCAATGCTTCGCGCGTAACCGGCAGCAAGTTGCATTTACAGTTCGGATGAAGTGGAGGTTGTTCTGTCAATGTAGGAAAACTTCTGTCTGTACCTGATATTGAATACACGCGGCCGGCAAACTGCTGACAATATTCACAGATCTCGGAATGAATATCCCATTGGACCAGGTCAACGCCATATCTGAGCGAAGTATTGATTGTGCCTTTTGATGAAGCCTCCCGAGTTCGCGTTCTGGCCAATAACCGCGCATAGGCTTCAGGCCTGTAGTTCCGGCCGTTGATCACCAGGAATTTCTCCTGGCCGAGCTGGTCACGCAACTCTTTAAGCAGCGCATCCGACACCGTTCTTCTGGCCTCTCCCTGGATAAGCCCATTTGCGATCATCCTCGATATCTCCGCGTCCTGCAGGACCGTCTGCTGTGTGGCCCTGATAACCCTGTTGAACAATTTTTTCATGCTGTCATTTGCCAGGAGGAGCTCCTTTGTCACGTCGTCGATCAAGACATTGACGGCTGATGTGTGAATTTCTGCATCATGCGCCACATGCCTCGTCACGCCGAGCGCCTTTAGCCTCTCTGCCGCCAGATCGATGCCTCTGTCATATGACGTTGGCAGCGTATCCTTCGCCCACCTGTAAGCCTTTCTATCGAGTGCCGTCACGATCAGATTGACTTCTTTGAGCAACTGCTCCGCGCGGAACCTTTGAAAATCCGTGATGTTCGCCTGCCTTAATTGAACAGATAACGATCGCTGCGCCGCGGCATAAATCTTTGCAAGCTCATCTACCTGTTTGCGCAGATACATTTCTCTTTGCAGGCCCCTTAACTCATTGAACACCGAGCACCTCCGACGCAAGCCTGTCGTAATGGTCCGGCCGCAGACTGCCCTTGACGTGCAAAATCTTCGCCTTACTGTGGTCCTCCGGGAAAAAGAAAAAGTTGTAGATATCGCATGGCACAACTTTTACCAGACATCCATCGATATTGACGATCTCGCCGTATTGATTCATGTCGGTATAATTCAAAAGAACCCGGTTGAGCGCATCCTGGTCTGCCCGGCCGTGCGGCTGTTCGGAAATCCAGCACTCGATGAATCTCTTTGTCGCATCACAGTTTCGAAAAGCCATAACTCCGGCATTGATATATCCATCATAGACATCCCGGATTGTGTTCGGCCGGAAGCGGCGCAACGTCACCGCCACATCGCAATTAACCAAGATCTCATCGAAGCGCTCTCGTATCAGACAGTCGCCATCGACCCAGACCACGTCTTCATTCAACGCGTTAAGCGCCTCCAGGATCACATGCGGCTTGAAAAAGCAGTTAACCCGGTAATCGTGCGCGGACCTGACGAGATCCATCGGATCATCGTTCAATTCCTTGAGGATTACGGCGTAACCTTGTATCTCGGCAGACTTGCGCAGATTTTCGGCCATCTTCCTGTACTGCCTTCCCGGAGCATCGTAAACAGCGCTAACAATCAGCATATATGGCTGCCTCCATGACCGGACCCTGACTCCAGGTCCAGCATCCGTTCTTATCGTAGATCGCCTTGCACTCTTCGTAGAATTTGAGTTCGTTCGTAAATCGTGCGACCGGATCCGTCAAAGGCCACCGTGTCAAAGATGGTAACCAGCCGGCTGTTAAAATAATGTCGCTGAATAAGAGCTTCTTGCCACTGGCCCTCGCTATCTGATTGACCAAGATATGATCCATGTGTCCGTACTCGCCCCAGGGATTGTGAGTATACAAAACCTCCTCGGCACCGAGCAAGGAGAGAATATCTCCGGCCAAACGCCAGAGAGATCCGTCTCTCGCGTTCGATTTGTAGAACTCGCTGTTGTAGTCCAGGCATATAACCTCCGCTCCCACCTTTTGACCGATCTCCTGCAGGGCCAGCTTTCGGTTCCGACACCATTGGCGCTCCGGATTGTTCAGATCGCTCGAGCAGCAGATGATCTTCTTGGCGTTTCTGAGGACGGGCCAGCCGAAGATCACCTCGTCGTCCGGATGAGCGATCAACATGCTGATATGTTTTGTCATGATAAAATCCCGTAATTCCACGATAGGCGAAATCCTTTCCGGCTCCGATCGTCTTTGCCTCGCCCTATCGGCGTATGCCAATCATTATAGAGCCGCGTCAGGATCGCCTCGCTGTTCTTTGGCACGGTAATCATGACCTTGCGAAAAGGAACCTTCTTGAACGGAACGACCTCGTTTCCTGGGAGTATCTTGCCATAAGGGAACACCCAGAAATTCCCAGCCTCATCAATCCAAGACGTCGTAACGTCAAGGATCATGTCATATTGCTTAAACCAAAGATGAATCTGACCGCCGTGAGGATTACCCTTGCGTGTCCTGAAATCATGGATGACAAGCCCCATAAGAATCAACTCATCATAAATCCTGTTCATCTCGGCGATGACGTCCTTCTTTTTACGATAGGCGCTTAAATACGTCATATCGATGTCCGTATCGTTCTTTATAAAGTCGCCCTCTCGGATCGTACCCAGGAGCGTGCCATAAGCGACGCGCAAAGTAAGCCCAAAAGTTTCACGGAAAAGCCGCTCGGCAAAAAGAATGCCGTCGGCCCACTTGTCTTTCGTCGCCTCGTCCGCGTTCAAAAAATCATAATTCTCGCCGGGTCTCATTGCGCGAAATACTCCTTAATTTTCGTCGAACTGATCTCTTGACAATAGGGAATCCGAATGACTTTGCCCCCGCAGGCCTCGATGAACCCGGTCCCCGGAGGAACAGCCTTAAAGTCGTCTCCACGCACCAGGATGTCAAACTTCCAATTATGCTCATTTTTCAAAATCTTCAACGTCTCGGTCGGATCGGTATCTTCTTGGCGCACGATGTAATCCACACACCGTAAAGCACGAATGGTCTCCCACCTCTGCTCATAACTTAAAAGAGGCCTACGCTTATAACGTGCCGTGCCGTCGTCCGTCAAAAGCCCAACCACAAGCACGTCGCCCAGCTTCTTCGCGGCCTCGAGATACCGTACGTGGCCATAGTGGAGAAAGTCGAAGACGCCTGCGGCGTAAACCCAGATCATCGCGTCCGCCTTTCGTAGTTCTTCAGCATCTTTTCCCTGTCTATCCCTCGGCACATCGTTTTTGACAGACACGCTGGGATCGCTTGCCGCGCCAGATGCATAACCGTGCCCCCACATATCGGCCCAGAATCGTCCTTGTCCTGGATGTAGCGACCCGTGAATCCTTCTGTTTCCCGGGCTACGTCGAACTGTGCCAAATCGCCCCACAACGTGAATTTCGACAACCAGTTCTCCCACATACCCCGAAACGAGCCATATTTTGCGCACATTTGAGCCACAAAGGCCGGATTGTAACGAACGAGGATATCCGCCAGCCTGGCCCGGTTGCCCTCAAAATAGAGCCTCCAGGAGCCTTTTTCGCATAAATCGGCGAAACTCTCCTGGGCCCTGAGCAAAATGGCCACAAAACTCCAGGAATCATCCTTCGTCCACGAGCTCGTCCCTCATCCACATGTTCCTTCTCTCGAAGTCGGTCAGGAACCACGTGCCGCCCTGCTCTATGATCGACATCTTGATGGGGTGCCTTCCCCTTCCGTATATCATCTTATAAGGTTTTTTGCTGTTGAACCTCACGAGACGTCCTCCTCGTCGTCCCTCTCGACGTCGGCGGCCAGAAGCGGCGATCCAGACTCGTACGCGGAGAGAAGAGCCCTGACATTGGCCGGTATCACGATCACCCCGCGAGCATCCTTGTCGTACGTTTCCCCGACTATGTTCGCGGCGACGACGCCCTGATCCTGCAGGCCTTGGCGCGCATCCATATCGGATTGATGCTGCAGTAGGAACAGCGCCATCTCGCACTGGGCATCCTTGACAACCTGTTCGTCCTCGTCCGCCTCGATCGAGAAATCACCGCAGGACATGATCCTTTTGTAGGCCGTTATCAGCGCCGGAACCTTTTCGGCCGACGTATTCCACCATGTCGAGGCTCCGAGCCTCCCGGCGAAGTATTCCTCGGCCTCGGGACCCGTCACCCAGGAGTTCGTCCCGACGATCAGAGCCGGCGTCGAACCGGATATGATCTCGTAGACGACAAAAGAGTTCCTCTTTGTCTGCTCCGTCGCTCCTGAAGGATGTGTAAAATACCATTTGTCATAGGCCACATTCTTCGGTTCCGCGATCGCTGCGGCCACAACGTGATAATTGCCCTCACTATCCCGGATAATCCCAGCGCCGGTGATCGTCTCTATCACCGTCACGCCGTCATCGTCAAGGATCTCGACCTTCGAGATCTCATACGGGTCGAAATAATCTCCTGTCCCAAACTGAAATTTTATTCGGAGCGCTATCTGCTCGTTAATGACCGCACTCGCCCTCTCAACCATATCAGCTCCTTACTACGGCCCTACTTGCCAGTCCTTGGCCATCTCGTTGTAAATCTTCTTCAGCGCGCCTCCCGTCGGTGTGGACGTCGGAGTCCCAGTCCCGGTCACCCCGAGGATCGTTTTGATCTCCGTCTTCTCGTTCTCGGTCCAATCGGCAGTCCCAGAGCTTCCCTCGACGTTGTCGACGATCTCTTTGACGACGCTTCCGGCGACGGCGCTGCTGTAGGTGGTTCCCGTATCCTGGCTGAACATCTTTACCAGGGCGGATGCAGTCAAGTCGTAAACCGACACGCGGCCGGAAGAATCTGTGGTAATCTTATATGTTGGGTTCAACAGAATCGCCGCGGCGATTTCAGATGCAGAAACATCATTCAATGCAGAGATCTCAGCCGACGTCGCAACTCCGCTAATATCGGCTTTATACTGATCTGGATTGTCCAGGTCGTCTTGGGCCGTGTTCAATTTCGCATCGATGCTGCCAGCTGCCGGGTCCCCGGCGCTTGGCGCCAACTTCAATGCATCCCGGACTTCTTGTGCGGTTATTCCAGATCCCGATACACCAACGTCATTCATGGTCTTGGATGGCGTCTCGACATCAAAGAAATGCTCGAAGCCGGCCGCTACCTGCGCGCCGGTCCCTGGCACGGCCGTGCCATTGATCTTCCTGATATCCGCCAAGACATATTCGGTCGCCGGATCAAAATCATGCAGGGAACCGATCAACCCTGGAATGGTTGTTCCCGCGGCTGTGGCGATCGCCGCCAACTGTGTCGAGTTCGCATCCATCTCCTCGCGGATCTGAACGACCGTCGGGGCACTTCCGCCCGTAGGGGCCTGCTCCAGGGCATTTGCCGTAAAGCGCCGGATGCCTCCATCGTCTTCAGTCATTTCCCAGAGGTGGTCGAGCTTGGATCCGTCCGCCTCCAGGGCAGTCTTGATATCTGCGGCTGACGGCGGATTCCCGTCATGGGCGTCCAGCTGATCCGTGGCATCGGACCCTTCGATCTTCGTCACGTTGACGGCCTGGTCCGCCTGCAGGGCGACAGCGCCATCGACCAGGTTGACTTGGCCGGCGCCTGTCCCACTTGACACCTTCATCGCGTCGCCGGCCTGCGCGGCCGTCTTGGCGGCATCATAGGCCTCTGTCAGCGTCATGGGATCCCCGGGCTCCGCAAACCCCGAGGCCGTGGTCCACGCTGCATCCCCGCGGTCCCGGATCGCCTCCAGGGTATCCGTTGTCGAGCTCCACGTCGCACCCTTGATCTCGGTGAAGGCCGCCGCCAATTCGGTATTATTCGGCAGATCGCCGATCAACGCCTCCAGGGCACTTTCATCCGCAGGATCGCTCGGAAGGTTGTCGGTCTTGGCCTGGATGGCCGCGATGCCGGCGTTATCGGGCGCCGTGTAAGAGGCGGACGCCAGCCGGCTACTCATGGCAACGTCGAGATACGTCCCAAGGATATAGCCGGCTTTTCCGACAGCATAAGCACCGGGCAAGGATATATCCCACACCGTAGCGGTCACGTCGGCCGCGGTGAGCGTTGAAAGCGCTGTATCGCCGCCGGTCAAAAACGTCCTCATCTCGGCTGTCGTATCCACCGCTGACGTATCCGTAAGGATCGCTCCCGTATCGGACTTGACAGCCGCAAGATCCGCGCTCACGCTTACGCCCGCGGGCGCGCCCAGGCGCGCGTAAGCATCCCCTGTCATGGCCGGGGCGGTTGAACCCTTCCAATCAACGACGTCGGCCTGTAAATATGATCCAGTAAAGGTCAGCTTGTCCGTCTGCGTTTTGATCGCATCGATCTCATCGTCCTTCGCCGTCAGGACGCTGGACCCCATGATGTAGTTCGTCGGTAGCTTTCCGTAGATCGTATTGAGATAGTCCAGGTATCCCGCCCGGGTAGCCGAAAGCCTCGAAAGCAACGTGGTGACACCGGATGAATCGCTCGGGGCATTGGTCAAGGTCGTCACTGTTGGGATCGTCACGCCCGTCTGCGTGGCTTGTAATAAGACTTTGCCGCTCGCATCGATCGACAAGGACGCGAAGTTTGTCGGGAAAGTGATCCCGGAAATCGATCCTACGGCCCCGGTCACGCTTGCCACGGCGCCGCCGGCAAACGTGCTGTTGCCGATGGCCTGGTAATCCACGCGCTCGATCTGGTGGTCCTTGTATGTCGTGTTGGCGTTGTCGTAGACGAAAAGATATTGCTCGGGCGCCGTCTCTCCGGCCGGGGGCGTCCAGGAGTAGTAATATTGATGCTCTGTCGTGTCCTCGGAAAGGCTGACAGACTTGTTCCCCCAGGATTCGTTCTTGAACGCGCTATCATTGAAATCGAACCAGTAGCCGTTCGATGCCTTCTGGATTTTGAGCGTGACGTTCTGCCCCTCGACAGGGGTCCCATCAGAGGCCAGGCAGGTATAGACCGCCATGTAGGCGTCCCCGATATTGCGACCAAAGGCACTGCCTACGCCCAGAAGCCCCAGGGCGATGGCTACAATCCACTCGACAAAAAATGTTCTCTTCATCAAAGACCTCGGGTTTACTGAATCCATCCAACGACGCCTATATTGATATTCGAAAAAGTCTCAGAGACCTTATATTCGATAACTCCAGATGAATCGCAAAAAATGATTATCGTCGCATAGTGATATTGATTGGCGACGATAATGCTTAATCCGCCGATATTGTTGGCATTAGATTGTCCATTTTTACGAAATTGAAGGTATGCGCCGACTGTGTTGTCTTGGGCAGACACAAACAATACGACCATCTTTTCGCCAGCGCCAACAATAGCGCTCAAATCAAGGTCGTGCCAAGCAGCATCCATCGTCAAATCTGCTTGGGTTTTGTCCATTGAAGACGGGTCGCCTCGATACATGGGTTTTTCAGCGGCCCTCATAGCAGATGCGAATAAAGACGATCCTTCTACAAACATAGCCCCGTCAAAATACACGGAGGTGGACGTTCCGTTTTCTATTTTCAAAACTGCGGTCAACTCTGTAGCGCTTGAATCTACTGTCGCCGTTACGGACAATAATTCAAAACTACTTCCCCCCGTGTGGTAAGAGGAATAATTCCAGTTCACGCCGTCGTAGATTGCTATGCGCGCTCTACTTGCCGCAGATGCATTGACCCAACAACTCAAAGTGCACGTTCTTCCCTTCCAATAATTAATTCCTTTTACCGCGGTTACGTTTTGATAGAGATAATCTGTCGTTGAAGTCAGTTTGGCGCTGTAAGTGGATATTTTTACCGTTGTTGCTTCTCTTGCGATTGTGCCTCCAGAGGGAGCCCAATTTGCCGCGTCAGAGCTGGCTCCGTTCGGCCAATACTCAAAATTCCAGTTACTCAGGAGATTGGTAGGATTGACAGCCCCATCGCTGGCCACCTTCCCCGCCAGCGCGTCATACACCGCGTTTTCCGACGGCGCCACGTCCGTCGTTCCGTCGTTGATCGAATCGGCGACCTTGGCGTCGGCATAGGCCGTTGTCGCCACCTTCGTTGAGTTATCGCCGGCAGATTGGGTTGTGGCGGTCGTGCCGTTGGGCAGAGCTGGGGTCCCGGAGAGTCCGGCCGCGGTGCCAGTGGTGTTTTGGTTTAGAGTCGGAAAATCCGTCAGGTTGGCGGCGCTACCATTGGGTGCAAGATAATCCGTCCCCGCCTGGGCCTGCGAAATATTCCCTGCGCCGTCGGCCTTGGGAATACCGTTGATGGCGCCGACGATGGGGTCGGATTCCTGGCTGACCGCCGGTTGTCTATAACTCACCGTATCGTCCGCCAGGACGTTGAAGCCGCAAATCACCAAAAAACATGAAACAAGAAAGAGAAGTTTTTTCATTGGAAAACCCTCGCGAACGTTAAGAACGCTTTGATGACGGCTATCCAAAACAAAACACACCCGGCCAGGACAGCGACATAGACGAAGAGCTTGAAGAAATCGAACCTCATGCGTCCTTCTCCTTCTTGATTTCATCAAGTCCAAATTTTCCGCCATCTATTTTGACTCTGCACAATGATCTTCTGCTGGCCTGATAGTGCTCGATGATCGGCTCGCCCGCCATGGCCATGATGTCGAAAATCTGACAGTACCCGTCCGGAAGCTTTGCGGTCCTAATCTCCGGGACGGCCTTGATGGCGTTGAAGAGGTGGACCTGCGAAAGGTGCGTCGCCATCGGGGCGTCGAGTTTCTCCCAGGCATCAAGCATGGCGCGTGCCTTGTCGTTGTTCCTGAAGAACATCGTCCCGCCGAGAATCTCCCACTTGCCGCCCGGGGATTCGTTGTAAAATGATTTCTTCCAGATATCCGGAAAATATTTCTCCCGGTCCAACCAGACGGCCGCGAAATCCGCATCAACCGTGTCAAGCAGATCCGGATAGTGGATCACGGCGCCATCGGCATCGATGTAGACGATGTCCCTCTTCAACCGATCGAGGAGCTCGCGTAGGACGCTTATGCGCGCATGGATATTCGCGCGCCACGACCCGAGGTCGTCTATACCGACGAACTCATGCTCCAATCCCCACCGGTGCAGCGACGTATGCAGCCGCTCGATCTCCACCTGGTAGCCGGTCCCCTTCGTGTAGTACGACACATATATCGGCCTCGAGATCCTCTTGACATCCTCAATCCTTCCAAAATCGAAGCAACGGATCGAGCTGGCCGGGTTGAGATTCACGACGCGCGCGACTTTCCGCAGGTCGGGCGCGGCCTCGTTGAAGTCCCTGATGAAGCTCTTGTACACACCCTCCTGGTGTGAATCCGGGTATCCCGAGTGGTGGTTTGCCGTCCTGCCATTCTCGCCCTTACAGTCGAAGCCGAGAAGGTATATCGGGTCGGCCCCGAGACAAGACGCAAGGCACAAGGCGTTGAGTCCCGAGTTCCCCCAGGGTGGTATGCCGTTGGCGTAACTTTTGAAATTGAAGTCGGACCTATGGCAGGTCCTTATAATGCGGATATCCTCGGGATAGGGGAACCTCTGGACGTCAAGCCACACCTTCTGGCCCGGGTACTCATCAAATTTTTTCTTCGCCTCCGCGCCCAGGTCTCCGCACTCCCACCATCCCCAGAGGCGAGCATCCTGACACAGGTTCAATATCGAATCCGGGAAGGACTCGAGCCCCCTGTTCACCGTGATGACGAGCTCCCCCTTGAGTTGCGAGAAGTCAAATCCGCGCAGGGACGGACCACCCCCGATGATAAAGCAACGCCGCCCCTTCCATATCCCGGACGGCATGATCTCGTGGAGGTACCTCGTCTCAGGCGGCTTGTACATCGACCTGACGTGCGCCTCAAGCTCGAGGTCCTTGGTGGTGACGCTCTTCTTCTTCCTCTCCTCGGGCGTGACGTATTTCTTATTCCTACCGAGTTCCGAAGTTTTTATGCACCCACCCATGATCTCGCCTCTCCTTTCCCTGGACCCGGGGCGCCGGCCTTTTGGCCGGCGTCCCGGTCTCCATGGGTTGATGCTATGCAATCGCGCACTGCGCGATCTGATCCGTGTCGCCTACGGCTCCGCCGTAACGCATCCAGCCGACCATCGTGTCCGAATAGGACAACAGGTCGAACTGGTCGAAGATGGTCAGGTCCATGCGGTACCCGGCCTTGCACTTCGCCTTCGGGAAGCAGACGTAATAGTACGAGTTGCTCGACAACATCAGCGTGTAGACAACGTTGACGTTGAACGGCTGCTGCTTGAGCGCGCCCACGACGGGCTGGTTGAGCAGCGTCAGGGCCCTCTGCATGCGGCCCATCAGCGCCACCGGCGCGACGATCGTGAACTGGCTCTGGACCGTGGCGCCCACGCCGTCGTCCTTGAGATCGTCCAGGATGGCGTTGATCGCTGCCACTATCGTGTTGACGTCGCGGATCGCGTTGTAGTTCTCGTTCGATGTCGCGACGCTCGCCGGGGTTACGGCAGCCCAGCTCTGCTTGTTGCCCGACGCAGCTCCGGCCGCTTCGATCAGGGCGTAGAAGATCGCGGCCCTGTCGGAGTACGCCTTGTTCCTGAACTCGATCGCGTTGTCCTCGAGAGTCCAGTACTGCCGGTCGTCGATCAGCGTGCGGTCCCAGTCGAGGCCGCCGCCGTACTTGTCGAACGTCACCTCGGCAACGGTGCCGCCAAACTTGTACACCTTGGCTTTCTCGCCCGTCTTGACTTTACCGAACGTCAAGCCGCTCGAAACGTTGAGGATCTTGAAGCCGCTCGCTGTGGTACCTGTGAAGTCGCGGACGTCGAAGACCTCCTCGTAGCCGAGGTCGTAGCTTGGCACCGCGTGGAACTTCTCCAGGATCTGCAGGATCTCGGCCGGGAAGTCCCCCTTTGTTGTGAACGCCTGGATCGCCTTGGCGATGGGGCTCTTGTCGCGCCCGGAGAACCCGCCGAGGCCGTCGGGGAGCCGCATGAAGTGCTGCAGCGCGCCGATGACCTTCGGCCTGTCCGCCGGAGCGATGACGAGCTGTCCGTTCAGTGGTGACTGAACGAAGCCCACCTTGCTCCAGTCTTTTATGATCTTGCCTTTCATTGATGAACCTCCTGTTGACTCTTGGCCTTTTTATGTGTTGCTGTCTCCGGCCCCATCGGGCGGCCGGGTTGCCCGGCACTATTCTCTGGCTAACGTCACCAGGTCTTCAAACATCTCCTTACGCCTCGATGTCTCCGTGCAGGTCGATCAGGACCTCTTCGTCGGCCGCTGCCGTGTCCTCAAGCGCGCGCCCGATCAGCGTGTTGCCCGTGCTGGCCGGAGTAACGTCAGGCCCGGCGGACCTGTAGTACACTTTGTCGCCAGCGGTGAACACGTACGACGTGCCCTGCCGCGCGTCAACGATGACCTTGGGCGCCGAGTAGATCAGCACGCCCTCTTCGCCCGCGTCGACGTCTTCAACCACGACGCCAACGAGGCTGCCCACGGCGTAGAGCTGACCAGCCACCTTGCCGCCTGTTGGCGCGGTGAACTTGATGGTCTTGCACTGCGACATGGGGCATCTTAACCTCAACCCTGTCTCTGCCATTTGAACCTCCTGTTGATGATTATGCTGTCAAGGCCTGTCGCGTCTCCTCCGCTTCCCTTAGGCCACTCATGGAGCGGGATCTCTCGTCCAATCTTAGGACGGTATAAAGTCGTTCTTCGTTGGGTCGGACATGTCTCCCGTTCCCTTGTTCGCCCCGTCGGTCGCGGGCGTCCCCGTAGCGCCGCCTGCCGCCTCGCGCGCGGCCTTCTGCTCGGGTGTCTCATTGACCGGAGCGGCATCCGGGCGCTTTATCTCATAGCCCATGTCCTTCGCGATGCCCTCGAACTCCTTAACCTGGCCGTCCACGAATCGCTCGACGTCTTGCTTGAACTCGTCGCCCTCCTTGTCGGACGCGAACTTCTGGGCGTTCTTGAGGATGAACTCCCTCTCCTTCGGGTCGAGCTTTCGCCCGGCCAGGGACGTCTCGATGTGGGTCTTTGCGGTCGTCGTGTTGACCTTCTGCGTGAGGTTCTTCACCTTGCCGTTCGCGTCGTCGAGCTTCTTGTTCAGGTCGATGACCTTCTCGTGCTCGTCCTGCAGCTCCTTCTCCTTACGCCTCGCGAACCCCTCCTCGTTCTTCCTTTTTGTTTCAAGGTCCTGATACACGTCCGTCGCGACGATGTCGGACTTCTCGAACAGGTCCATAGGCTTCAACTTCATCTCTCGCACTGCTTCTCTGATTTCTTCCTTGGTCATTGTCTCCGCTCCTCGTAGTGCCTGGATCGCTCCAAGCAGGGTTGCGCCTGCAAAGGCGGGTCTCTCGGTCGCGCTGCTCGCGAGCGCGATGCCGGTAACCTCTCGAACATCTATGACTTCAGCAGCCGAGTTGCTCTTCGGGACGAACACGTTGATCGACTCGATCGACGCGATGTCCAGCGGCATCTTCCGGTACTGCGGATACAGATAGACGGCCGCAAGCGCCGAGATCCTATTCTGAATGGTCCTAACGGCCTTGCCGACAACCTCGCCGATCTGCTCCCGGCCGTCCGATGTGTTGGCCCCGGCGTGCTGGTGGAAGATGGGCGTTCCGAACTGCAGCTTGTCGGCTATCTTGACGACCATGTCCTTGACATACTTGAGCGCCATGGCGATCTTCTGGCCGTACGACAGGATCTGCGGGTTCGCCTCGCCCTCATGTCCGATGCAGTACACACGAAACTCCGGGTTTGGGTCCGACTGCTTGATCCTCGCGATTGTGTCCTTCGGGATGATGGTCAGAATCTCCTCCTGCGCCATGTGCAATATCTTCGCTTGGATGTACTGCTTCACTGTGTACCTCCCTGGCCCGCTCCGGCCGTCTCCTCCTGCTCTGGCTGCGCCTCGCTATCTTTGATCTGCCTCAGCATTTTCTCGGCGTTAGCGTCCAGGCTCTTCTTCATCTTCTCCGGGTCCGCGTCCGGGATCTTACTCAACATGTAGTCGAGGTCGATCACGTTCGCCGTGTAGAGCGGCAGCCACACGTTCGTCAACTCCTGGATCTTGGCGTCCGACACCTGAAGGATTTCAACCTTGACAACACCAGGTCTGTAATTTGCATTGGCCAGGGCCAGGGCCTTATCGAACAACTCCTCATAGAATCCAGCCCACACAAGCCGTTCCTTAGCGGTTGAGGCCATGATCATCTCGAAGAGGTCGGTCGACGTGGACCTGTTGCTCATGAGATCCGGGAACCCGAGGAAGTGGATCGGTATGCCCGTGTCGCCAGATATCATCTTCGCGTTCGTGATGATTTCCTTCTCGAGCGAGTCTTTGCCCGAATCAGTCATGCCGACCATCGAGAACTTCCCCACGCCAGCGAGCGCCTTGCCGATCTTCCAGTTGATCTCCTTGATCGCCGCCTGCATCTTCTTGGCGGCCTCCATGTCGTCGCACTCCCAGTACGGGGTCGGAGACGCGAAGAGCTTGTTCATCTTGCGCCAGTCCGACAGGGCCTTGTCGAGGTTCTCGCACTGCACGAGGACCATCGCGATCTTCGGCATGATGTCGTTGACCTTGCTGATGCGGCCGGCGAACTTCTTGTACACGAAGTCCTTCGCCTCGATCTCAACGTCCTTGCCGTTCTCTCCGCTTGTCCTGTACTTGACCTTGACGTACTTCTTGTAGTCCTCCGGGTCAGTCTCGACCTTGTACTTCGTATCCGAGTACGAGATGAAGCGATACTCCGGAATCTTGGCGCCCTGCGGCATGAAGACCCTGACCAGGGTGCGGCCCTCGATCTCGGCCTCCTTAGCCAGGTCGATCGGACCCTCCTCGTCCAGGTCGTTCTGCTTGATGAACTCCTCGATGAACTCCATCTCGCGCGACTTCTTGCCGGCCGTACCCTCGGTGTCCACGAGTTTGATGCCCTGCCCGATCGTGAACGCCGCGCGCACGTCGATGATATTGCGCACCTGCATGATGCCCCAGACGGCCGTGCCCTCGTACTTCTTGGCGACCTCCGCAATCGCCGCGCTCGGCTCCGTGTACGGATTCCCGTCGGTCCTGCGCTCAATCACCTCGCCGAGGAGTATGTTGACGCTGTGCTCAAGCTCGGCGACCTGGGCGCGCATCTCCTTGATCTGCGTCCTCGATTGGAACAAGTTCGGCAATCTCATGTCGTCTCCTCAATTCAATATGAATTCCACATTGCAGAAAGTAAACGTCGGATAAATCCTTAAAAATCCAATCGGTAGTAATATCCCGATTTCAAAAATAGGAATGTCACTGACCATCTTTATGTATCCAACTATTCCTGCGATCATTCTGGCATCACATCCCCAAGGTCGACCGCCCCGCCTTCGGACTCCTTGAGAGCCGCCTTGATGGCGAACCCCAGGGCGTCCACGTCGTCCTGTATGTCTCCGCCCACTCCGTCAAAGTTGATCAGGTGCTCGACCAGGGCTGCTATCTTTGAGCTTCCGCGCCTGAAGCGCAGCGTACCGTTCTCGACCAGGTGCTGGAATTCCATCGCGCGGACCATCTTGTCGGTCGACGTCGCGATCGCCTCGACCGGCACCGCCACGATCTCACCGCGCTTTACTGATTCCTCCTGAGAGATCTCAACGATGCGCTGGTAAAACGCCTCGCCCGCATTGTTCGACTCCAGGTGGATCTTTCTGTACTTCTTCGCCAGGTGCTGGTTCACGACGTAGTGGCCGAAGCCTGAAACAGTGACCTTCTCCAGGAACACGTCGTCCACATAGAGATGCTTGTCCTCACAGAGCACAACGTCCACGAGGGATGAGTCGCACGCGGCGTCCGCCTTAGACGTGGCCGTGTCAATACCGCCACCTCTGCGCACTTGGTCCACAGGGAGGTTGTCGTACCATTGGAACCACGCCCTCTTAAATTTTTGCGACTCCGCGTCCTGCGGGTTTCCCTGGAACAGGGCCTCCCACACACGAGATCCGACAGACTTTGATCCTCCCGGAGCCTTCTTCCTAAGCTCCTCCGCGCTGTACCTCTTCGGCCACAAGGCCTCTCCTGGCTTGCGTCCCAACGGATCCGGAGGAACGCCCTCCCTGGGTTCAACGGCCAGAGCCGGCAAATTGATGACTTTCCACCCCTTCTCCTCGGCCAGGATCCTGCCCGCCAGGTCGTCCCTGTGCCAGCGTGTCAGGATCAGCACGATCCTTGCCCCTGGCTCAAGCCTGGTGAGCGCAACAGACCTATACCAATTCCAAATCATGTCCCTGTACGTGATGGAGTCGGCCTCCTTCTGGTTCTTGATGGGATCGTCTATGAGAAAAAGATTTGCTCCGTGGCCTGTTACGGCGCCGCCAACGCCCTGGGCGAGCAGACCTCCGCGATGTCCGTCTATATCGAAATCATTGACCATGCGTGCGTCGTCACGAGTCGTTATGTCGAACACAAGACGGTACCATCGGCTCTCGATGGCGTCTCTGACATCACGGGAGAACCCTTTCGTCAGGGTGTACCCGTAAGACGACATGATGACGCTTAAATCTGGGTTTCTTCCGAGGAACCATGCTGGGAACTTCCTTGATGATGTGTCGGACTTGCCGTGCCTGGGTGGCATGGTGATCAGGAGCCTGTCTACCTCACCACGCTCGACTTCCTCCAAGGCATTGCAGAGCAATTCTATGTGAGGTGGACACTCGAACTGCGGGTCCATGAACTCGCAGTACGACCGGAAACGCCTGCGCGCCTTCTCGGCCAGGGCCATGACCACCTGCTCCTTTTCACCTCTTGAGAGCGTTGCTGATAATTCCATCGAGCTCCTCATCCCGCAAATCCTTGACCGGGTTCACCGTGACCTTCACGATGTTGGTGTTGTTGTTTATGATCTCACTGCGCTTCTTCCATTTTTCAGGCCTGCGATTGGTGAGATAAAACTCATATGCAGCAGCACTCGCTCTGCTCTCGATCAATGACTTAAAAAGTCCATCTTCAACAGCATCCGTACGCTTCTCATTACCGCGGCGCATACATTCTGAAACATAACCATCGATCATCTTGCGCTTACGCCAAACAAAAAGCGTCCCTTCATTTTTCAAGCCAGCACGCACACAGGCAATTTTAAGTTGAGCCCCTTCTAATAACGCACGCCGCAATTCTTTTAATACCCGGCTCTTCTTGTACATTTTTCCTCTCGATGGAATTCTAAAAATTCTATTTTTTTCTGTTCAATTCCACCATGCTTCTTGTAGATAACTCTTAAAAAGATAACGACTTACATCGCAATTCACCGCGTTGCCCATTGCGAACCACCTGTTGTTCCGCGAAAGACCCTCTGTCCATCCTTCCGGGAATCCCTGAAGACGCTCGGCTTCAAGCTCCGTCAAATACCGAAAACGACCATCCTCTTCCTGGGTGACCATCTGCTCCCGGGCACAGCTTGAGGCCGATGTCAAAAGCGTAGGCACGCGATCGTATCCGCCAATAAGCCTGAAAGGATGAGAACCTTCCTGTTCGATCTTGGCGCGGTTGCGTTCCGTAATGTTCACAAAATGAAAATGGGCCTCATTGCGATCACGCACATCCCGGAAGGTTTTTGTGGCGTCTATGATCACAGGCCGGACCAATGGAAAATCGCCGTCTCTTTTGCATAAGAAGAAAAGGCGCTCGCGCGCTTGGGCCGAACTGTAATTGAGGGCGTTCAACAAAAGGACACGGACGTGATATCCCGCGTGCATGAGCATCCGGAAGACGTTGCGGTATGTGGCGCCGTCGTCATGCTGCAGAAGGCCTTTGACGTTCTCCAGGACAACGAACTCGGGGCGCTTAATCTTGATCAGGTCGTAGATGTAGAAGATCATCTGGCCGCGGCGGTCCCTGAATCCCTGGCGCAGGCCCGCAAGGCTGAACGCTTGACAGGGAAATCCGCCGGTCAAGATGTCGAAATCCGGGAGCGATTCAAAATCGATCTTGGTGATGTCACCGAAATTCCTGTGCGCCGGATAATGCCGTGAATAGGCCTCGACCGATGATTCCTTGATCTCGGAGAATCCGACGCACTCGTGGCCTGCTTCCGCGAGCCCCATGTCAAGACCACCGACCCCCGTGAAGAGCGAGAAGTATTTCACGCGGCCCTCCGGATCAGTTCGAGCAGGCGTGGGACATCCAGCCGTCCGCCCCGGCCGGTGCCGAAAAAGGCCTTGACCTCTTCGAAATCCTGGATGGTGTCGAAATAGAACGAACACCTGGCCTCGAGGCGCGGCGCCTCCGGGGCCTCCGCGGTGATCACCTGGAGACGATCTTGCGGCACATCGATCTTGTCGGCGTCCGAAAGCCCGAAATTCACCAGGAGCTCATCCTGGGTGAAGCCGGCGCCGATCAATTCCTCTTCCGAAAAAGACGCCAAAAGGTCCCAGTCCCAAGATCCGAGGTTTTTATTGAGGCGCAGATTCAACTCGCGCTCTTCCTCTTCATCCAGGAGACGGTTCGGCACCCGGACGTCCACCTCCCGGATGCCC
>Ga0302253_1000643_pt1 | contig 26724 bp, 19 predicted proteins | sample AAG_RA_Trp_MG_FD_193537 | JGI IMG/M metagenome (GOLD analysis project Ga0302253, IMG submission 193537) | Enriched activated sludge microbial communities from anaerobic digester in WTTP, New Holstein, Wisconsin, United States - AAG_RA_Trp | ecosystem: Engineered > Bioreactor > Anaerobic >...
GGTGAGACCGCGTCGGTGGTGCGCATCAGCCCATGGACGATCCATGGCTGGCGTCCCACTTCGGCCACCGTCCACCCGGCCATGATGGCGATGTACGGCAGGGGAATGAGCCACGGCAGCACACGCAGCAGCCATGCCTTCTCTTCCGGACGCTTGCGCCACAGGTAGGCGAGACCCGCCACGATGGGAAAGAGCGTTCCGAGGCCCACCATGGCGCGGAAACTCAGGAAGGTGATGAGCACGGGCGGACGGTCTTCCTTGGGGAAGTCCTTGAGGCCCTTCACTTCGGCATCGGGGTCGTTGAAGGCGAGAACACTGAGCAGCTTGGGAATGCCGATGGCCTGCACGAGGTTGCCCTCGTTCTTCTCGTCGGGCATGGCAAGCAGGTACATGGGAACGCCCTTGCCGGTCTCCCAGTGCGACTCCATGGCAGCGAGCTTGGCAGGCTGGATTTCGGCCACGGTGTTGCCATGACTATGCCCCTGCACGGCCACGAGGATGGCGAAGGCCAGCGTGAACGGGGCAGCGATGCGGAACGAGCGGCCGAAGAAGTCCATCTCGTTGCGGCGCAGCAGATGCCATGCCGAAACGCCCAGCACGAAGAAACCGCCGAGCATCCACGACGCGAAGATGGTGTGGAAGTACTGCCCCCACGCGAAGGGGTTCGAGAGCACGGTGAGGAAGTTGTCGAGTTCAGCACGACCGTTGCGGATGACGTAGCCCACGGGGTTCTGCATCCAGCCGTTGGCGATGATGATCCACAACGCCGACATGTTGGAGGCGAACGCCACCGCACAGATGGCGAAGAGGTGCACCTTCTTGCTCACCTTGTCCCAGCCGAAGGCCCAGACTGCGAGGAAGGTCGATTCGAGGAAGAACGCCAGCGTCGCCTCTATGGCAAGCAACGACCCGAAGATGTCGCCCACATATTCGGAGTAGCGCGACCAGTTCGTGCCGAACTGGAATTCGAGCGTGATGCCCGTGACCACCCCGAGGGCGAAGTTGATGAGAAAGAGCTTGCCCCAGAATTTGGCCATGCGCTTGTACACTTCTTCGCCGGTACGCACGTACAGCGCTTCCATGACCGCAAGCAGCACAGAGAGGCCCAGCGTGAGCGGCACGAAGATGAAGTGGAAGAAGACGGCTACCGCGAATTGCAGCCGTGACAGCATGACGACGTCCATACGCTCCCCCTTTGGCGGAATCCCGGCCGGGATGCCGTTGAGGTGTTACCGTGATACCTACAAGGAGCCCGGCCAGCCCGCCGTGCGCTCCATAACAGCCAAAAGTAATGATTGCTGATAGCATTTTTCTGCTAACATGCAAGTACTTTTCAGCCTTTTCATGACTCTACGTGAATAGACAGACTATAGCACAGAAGCGTCAGCGTTGGCAGTAAGAAACTGTCACGACTGGGAAAGGTGCCCGGTCCGGATGACGGCGACTCGGGTGGCGCCATGCTGCACGTCTGGCATGTTCCCTCTCTGGACGCCGCCGACGTGCGGTTGTGCTTCGCGCAGGACGACAGGGCACCAGACATGGTGCCATACACTGCGAGGCAGGTGTTTGCCGGACGCCTGGCAGGACGCCTGCCGAGCACATGGCGGGCATACGTCTGGGAATGCATCTGCGACGAGAAACAAGGAAGGGGCGGAGGGGGTGTCGCAACCCTCTCCGCCCCGTTACGGCACTGTGCACGGCGCTACGTGCACCCTTCAGGCGCAGCGATGTGCCCTAGCGATGGGCTTCGAGCTCCTTCAGGAACTCGGGGCGCACCTCGAAGCCGTTCTCCATGGCGAGGTCGGCGAACTTCACGGACTTGGCGAAGTCGCCAAGCTCGAAGTAGGCGAGGGCGAGGTTGTTGTAGGCCGGGCCGAAGGAGGGCTCCTTCTTGATGGCCTCGTTGCTGATGTTGATGCAGGCCTCGTAGTCGCCCTCCATGTAGAAGGCCGCGCCCATGGTGGCCATGGCCTGAATGAAGTCGGGCTGCCACTTGAGGGCCTTCTTGAGGGCCGCGATGGCCTTCTCGGGTTCACCGCGCTGCAGGTGCACGAAGCCGATGTTGCTCCACGCCACGGGGAACTTGGGACGCGACTGCGCGGCCTCTTCGTTGTAGCGCAGGCAGCCTTCGAGGTCGCCACGCTGGAGGCAGATGCCGCCAAGCTGCACATAGGCCTCGGCAAGGCGGGGTGAGTTGCGCACGGCGTTGAGGAACGACTCCTCGGCAGCCACGAAATCGCGCTTCGAAAGCAGGGCGAGACCGAGGTTGTAGTGGTGGTTCGCGCAGTTTTCGCTCTGGGCTATCTCGGCCCGCAGGTCGGCAATGTATTCGTCGAGGTCTTCATATCTGGCCTTCATCGACGTGGCCCTCCTTGAGCAGAAGCTTGTAGTACCAGATGCAGAAATCGAAGATTCCGCGGTACTTCTCGTCCTTGTTGATGATGCCGAGAGCGCTTTCGAGCGCACCACGGCCGTATTCGTTGGAGTAGTCCTTGACCTTGGAGCTTTGCAGAAATTCGCGGACGAGTTGCTGTGTCGTGCGCTTGGTCACGTCCTGCCGCAGTTCCATCGGGTCGTTGGGCTTCTGGAAGGGGTCCCAGTTTTCGTAGCCGATGCGGTCGATGAACTTGCGGCGGCGGGGGGCCATCTTCTCGTAGATGGCGCGCTTCTGCTCCTCCTCTTCGGGAGTGAGCACGCGCGGCGTACCGTCTCTGTAGATGGAGGCGGATATCATCAGTCGTCCCTCTTCGGCTTGCCGATGCCGAGGTAGGCGTCGTCGTAGCGGGTGAGAAGCGCCATGGAAACGGGCACATAGACCTGATGCAGTTCGCTGAAGCGGCTGCCCACGGCCACGGCTATCTCCTTGCTCAGGGCCGCGAGGCGGTCCTGAATCCTGTCCACGGCCACGGTGGGGTACTTCTCGCCAGCGCGGAAGGCCGTCTTGCCACAGGTGTGGCCCTTGCCCCCGATGGCGGTGGGAATGCCGTACAGGCGGCAGGTGATGGGCCGGTGCGCATACAGCACACAGGCGTCGCCCTCGCCAAGCAGCGGACAGCGGACGCGCTCACGGGCGGCCTCGGCGAGGATGTCCTCTGCCGGGCGGCCGTCTTCCGATTCGCGGTACATGCGGCGCTTGATGCGGTAGGCGTGCCTGTCGGCGTCGCTCGCGCGTTCGAGCACAGCGGAGCGCTCGGGGCCGAAGTCGAAGGAAGCCGCGAACTTGCCGTTCAGATACATGGCCTCGACAAGGCTCAGGTCGAACATGGCATGGCAGCAGTCGCTACAGCCGAGACCGCAGGTCACGCAGTCGGGGTGCAGCGCACGGACGCGCTCGAACAGGGCGTCTGTCTCTGCCACGAGAGCCTCGTATTGTGCGAAGATGGCCGAAAGGTCGATGTTCATTGCGGTAGTTGCGCTCCTTGGGATGCGGCGCGGGCGTCGGCAGACGCCGACCGGAGGTCGGCCTCGCTGCCATCGGCCATGCGCCGGAACGTGCGACGGGGTGGGCTGCGCAGGATGCAGCGCGGAACGCCGTCCACAGGGGGACGCGGGCGGCCCCGCTTGCGGGGTGCGTCGAAGGCCCTATGCGAATGCCGCCGGGCGGCGAGTTGCGTCGTCCGGCGGCACGAAAACGGTGCGGAACGAGTTGCGTCTAGTTCTCTTCGACGGTGAGGGCACCGGCTTCACAGACTTCCACGCAGGACTCGCAGCCGAGGCACTCTTCTTCATTCACGGCAACAGCCTTGCCGTCCTGAAGTTCGTAAACTTCAACGGGGCACACGTCCACGCATTCGCCGTCGCCAGTGCACTTGTCAGTGTCAACAGTAACAGTCCAACCCATGTCTTCCTCCGGGCGTTTTGTTGTGAGCGCCTATGCGCCCCCTTTTCATGATATCACCCTGACATGTCAGGAGTAATGTCGCTTAGCATGTCAGGGGCACGTTCAGCACTTGTTCCTGCTGATAGCTTTCGGCCCCAAGGGTGTCAAGCTTTCCGCGCAGAAAGCCGCTGACCCGCGCCAATCATTGCAGCACGAGCCTTACATGGTAGAGACGCGCCCCCCGCTGCACCTGTATCAGCACCTGCGCGTTCAGCTGATACCGACGATAGGCCACCGCGAAATCATCAAGGCTTTCGACCTGACGCGGCCCCACGGCGCGCAGCACGTCACCGCGTGCCAGACCCAGCTGTGCGGCGGGGCTTCCGGGACGCACTTCGGCGATGACCAGCCCGCCGCGCCCCTGTTGCAGGATGACGCCCCAGCGCTGTGCCGCCAGCCGTTCGGCGTCGGCCCGTCCGAAGATGGCGGGAACGACCCGCAATTCGCGCTCCTGACCGCCACGCATGATGATGACGCGCAGCACGTCCTTATGGGTGTAGTTGCCCACCAGCAGCAGGTACTCGTCCTTGCCGCCCACATCGTGCCCGTTGATGGAGAGGATGACATCGCCCGGTTCAAGGCCCACGGTGGCTGCCGGACCGCCTGCGAAGACCTCTGTGACGAGAAGCCCCGCCACCTTGCCAAGACCGAGCACCGAGGCGGTACGCGGGTCCACGTTCTGTCCGGAGAGGCCAAGCCACACGGGGCTGACGCGCCCCTGTCCCAGAAGTTCCTCCACCACGCCACGCGCCTTGTCGATGGGGATGGCGAAGCCGATGCCCTCGCCCCGCGCATAGACCGCCGTGTTGATGCCGATGAGTTCGCCAAGGATATTGAGAAGGGGGCCGCCGCTGTTGCCGGGGTTGATGGCGGCGTCGGTCTGGATGAGGTCGGTGAAGAGCCCGTCCTTGCTGCGGATGGTGCGGTTGAGGGCGGAGACCACCCCAGTGGTCACGGTGTGCGAAAAACCGAAGGGATTGCCGATGGCGAGCACCGTCTCTCCCGGCATGAGGTCGGCGGAGTGGGCCATGGGGGCCTCGGGCAGGCGTCCCGCGCCGGCAAGGCGCAGTACCGCGAGGTCGAAGTCCGGGTCTGCGCCCACGAGGTCTGCCGTGAAGGTGCGCCCGTCAAGCAGCCGCACGGCGATGCTGGTGGCCCCGGCGATGACATGGGCGTTGGTGAGCACGAGCCTGCGCTCTCCGTCGATGATGACCCCAGACCCCAGACTGCGCGAGGTGACGCGCTGTTTCGGCAGCCCCGGCGCCAGTTGGTCGAGCATCTCGTCATCGAGGAGTCCCGGCATGGGATTGACGCGGCGCTCCTCCACGCGGGCACTGGTGATGTTGACGACAGCGGGCGCCACCCGCTGCACAGCCTGCACCACCGGGGTCACGCGCGGGCTGGCAGGGTCCACCGCAGCGAACGCGACCGGCTGCGAGTCAGGGCCGCCCAGCACACACAGGCATGACAGGCAGATGCACAGCACCCGCAGCACGGCGCGCCTCCTGCTGGCAACTCTCCCGGTGCGCCGTGCGACAGACCGCAATGGCAGCGATACGACTCCCCCTTCAGCAGGCACGCCCCAATCCGTTCGCGGAAGCGGGCCCGACGCACCGGGGCAGGCACAGGAAGGCGGGGAGTCTCCGGCAGGGCGGCTACAGGACGCCGGATCATGTGACGACATATGCGGACTGGGCATGGGGGACCTCTTCGCGTATCGGGTGTGCGTGACCTCTATCCCTTATCCCTATACTGCAAGCCCGACCTGTTGTGAACGCATGGGCGATTGCCAACGCCCCATGCAGACGCTACCTTGCCGCCAAGCATCACAGGAGCGACCATGAACCACGAACTGCGTAGCGTCATCGACGCCATCAACCCTGTCGACCAGAGCCTCATGGCTGCTGCACAGGCCCATCTGGACAACCTGACCAAACCGCGCGGCAGCCTCGGCAGGCTCGAAGAACTGGCGGCGCGTCTCTATTGCATCGCCGGAGGACGGCGCCCGCTGCGCGTCGACCCGGCCCGCGTCTTCACCGTGGCGGGCGACCACGGCGTCTCGGCCGAAGGGGTGAGCCCCTTCCCGCAGGAGGTCACCCGACAGATGGTGCTCAACTTCGCCAACGGCGGGGCTGGCATCAACGTGCTGTGCCGCACGGCGGGCGTCGACCTGCGCGTGGTGGACGCCGGATGCCTTGGCGGACCGTTCCCCGAACACCCCGCACTCATCCAGCGCAAGGTGGCCGAAGGCACCGCCAGCATCGCCCGTGGCCCCGCCATGAGCCTCGAGACCTGCGAAAAGGCCCTGCTGCTGGGCATCTCGCTTGCCGAAGAAGCCGCTGCCGACGGTTGCCGCTGCGTTGGCACGGGCGACATGGGCATCTCCAACACCACTCCATCCACCGCCCTCTACTGCGCCTATCTCGGTCTCGACCCCGCCGATATCACCGGCCCCGGCGCGGGGCTGGCAAGCGAAGCCGTCCGCCACAAGGTCGAGGTCATCCGCCGCGCGCTCGAGGTGAACCGCCATATCGTGGAGGCAGGCGACCCTGTCGCCACCCTCGCGGCGCTGGGCGGCATCGAAATCGCCACACTGGCGGGGCTGGTCATCGGGGCCGCGCGGCACGGCCTCGCCTGTGTCATCGACGGGTTCATCTCCACGGCTGCGTTCACCGCCGCGTGGAAGATTTGTCCGGACGTGCGCGGCTACTGCTTTCTGTCCCATGCCTCGGCCGAACCCGGCTACCGTAGCGTGGTCGATGCGCTCAATGCCCAGCCGCTGCTGCACCTCGGCCTGCGCCTCGGAGAAGGCACGGGCGGGGCACTCGCCATGTTCCTGATGCGGGCCGCCGCCGACATCTTCAACGACATGGCCACATTCGCCGATGCGGGCGTGAGCGAGGCCGACGACTGAACCGCATACGGGGCAGCCTGCACGGAAAGACTGCACACCCCGCACTGCGGGCAGGGGGAAGGCCGAAGCCGATACCAGCCCGAAGGCGATTCACGCAGATGCACCAACGCCCATGCATCCCCATGGAGAACCCGTCATGACACCACTGCTCGAACTGCGTGACGTCTCACGCCACTTCACCGTCCGGCGGGGGTTCTTCGACCCCACACCGCTGACGCTCAAGGCGGTGGACGGCGTGAGCCTCTCCGTCGACAAGGGCGAGACCCTCGGCCTCGTGGGCGAAAGCGGGTGCGGCAAATCCACGCTGGCACGGCTGGTCGTACGCCTGCTTGACCCCACGCACGGCGACATCCTGCTCGACGGGGACTCGTTGGTGACCCCCGGCACGAAGGCGCAGACCAGCCTTACCGGCAGGCTACAGATGGTGTTCCAAGACCCCTTCTCATCGCTCGACCCGCGCATGTCGGTGGGCCGCAGCATGGCCGAACCACTGACGGCCTCCGGCCGTTCCTCCGCAGCCCGGCGCCGCGAACGGGTCGCCGCCATGCTCGACCGGGTGGGCCTGCGACCGGAACACGCCAGCCGCTATCCGCACGAATTCTCCGGCGGGCAACGGCAGCGCATCGCCGTGGCGCGGGCCCTCATCAGCAACCCCGACCTCGTGGTCTGCGACGAGGCCGTCTCATCGCTCGACGCCTCTGTACAGGCGCAGGTGCTGAATCTGCTGCGCGACCTGCAGGACGAGATGGGGCTTGCCTACCTGTTCATCTCCCACGACCTCGGGGTGGTGGGGCACATGAGTGACCGCATGGCGGTCATGTATCTGGGCAGGGTGGTCGAATACGGCCCCCGCGACGCACTGCTGCGGACCCCGGCGCACCCCTACACCCGGGCCCTGCTGGCAGCGGCCCCCGGACGCGACCCTTCGCGCCGGACGCGGCGTCCGGCCCTCTCGGGCGACCTGCCAAGCCCACTCGCCGTGCCTACGGGCTGCCCTTTCCACCCGCGTTGCGCCGAATCCATCGCCCGATGCACAGACGACGACCCGATATGGCACACGGTGTCGGGAACGGGGCAGATGAGCCACACGGCCCGCTGCCACCTTCTCGCAAGCGGCTTGTGAAAAATTGGACTTGACGCTGACGCCGCACCGGAATCATAGTGCCCCTGTCCACGCGACCCACCAAGCAAGGAGAGACACCATGTCCAGCGAATTTACCAATGCCGTTCAGGACATCTGCGAAATCCTGATGTTCGAGAACTGGTTGCGGTTCTATTTCATAAAGGAAGGCGAGGGCGACACGCTGACCATCGAGGTGCCCGAAGCCAGCCTTGCGCGCATCACTGAACAGCACGCCCACCTCGTGCCGCTGGTCGAGGCCCTCAACGGACAGGTCATCGACCACACCACCTCGCAGCAGGCCGTGTGCACCTACGTGGCCGCCCACGTCGAAGGGCAACGGATGCGTGACGGCGTGCCCGCCACCGTCTTCGGCAGCACCACCTTCCAGAACGAGATTCAGCTTTTCGGCGTATGGGTGCAGACCCATGAAGAGCAACTCGACAAGGGGTTCCTCGACTTCGCCACATGGAAGGCCCTGTTCGCCGAATGGCGCAACTCCGACAAGGTGAAGGCCCAGATTGACGCCGCGCGCGAAGCCAGCACCCGCGCCTCCACCACTTCCTGCGATACCGTGCAGTAGGTATCGCGCACAGGGCACCATGCCCTCCCACTGTCGTTTCCGCGGAAGGGGTTCCGCGTAGCGTGAGGGGCGACCCGGCCAAGCCGGGTCGCCCCTGTCTCATCTCCGCTATGTGCTACAATCTCAAGTGGCATGACCGCATGTCGGGCCGCCATCCATGACACGCGCTTCGCGCACGGGTGCAACCCGCTCAAACGACGGACAGAGAGGAACGCCCCCCCGCGTCAGCCAAAAGACCTAGCGCGACTCGAACCAGTCACGCACCTCTCCGGTCACACGCAATGCATCAAGCCATCTCCGGGGCAACCACTCGCCACCGTGGCGCGCGCCCATCAGCATCCCCAGCATGAGCCCGCGCGCGCACGAGTCGCCTCCGCCCATGACATTCTCCACAAGGCCCGTCTCCGGTTCGTGTTCGTGACGCACCGCCATGTGCACCACCCCGCAGAAGGCGCCCTGCATACCGCATGACTGGCCGAACCTTGCAATGGCAGCAGAGGTATCGGTGCCACCCGCCATGAGCGCGAACTCCACCCAGTCCTGCGCGGGCAGGGCACCGTAAGGTTCTGACGCGGCCTTGCGCAACGCGTCCTCCATGCCTGCGCCATCAAGCAGGTACAACGCGGTGCGGGCGAAGAACGCGGCACCGTCGCCGATGACGGGGGCCCCGTGCGTCATGAGCGTCTGCGCACGTGCGGCCTCGACAAGCACATCGGGCGCTGCGGCATGGACTGCCAGAAGCGGTGCGATGCGTGAAGCACCGGCGAAGTCGTTGGTGATGGCGCCTGTCGCCGAAGGGGGGCGTCCGGCCCGGAAGTTCTCGAGCGCGCCCAAGGTCGCCTTGTCCATGTAGCCCTTGTAGTGCGACATCTCCTCGACCCATCTCCGGGCGAAGTCTGCGAGGTCGAAACGCCCCAGGGCCGACACGGACCTGAAGAGCAACATGGTCTGGTCGCCGTAGTGCGACAGGTCGCCAAGAGCCTTTCCGGCATGGTATCCGCGCCTTCCGGGGGCGCGCATTTCCGTCATGCGGCCGTATTCCTGAAGGATGTGCTGCTGGTCGTATTCCCAGTGTGCGCCCAGTGCGAGCGAGTCCGCTACGAACGAGGCGAGTATGGCGGCTTCGATGCGTGTCATGTCCGTTCTCCTGTGGGCGGTGAGCGCCCGCAGCCTTCAACGGCGTGGTGCCCCGCAACGGGGCGACGGGATAACGCGGGGTTGGACTACGGGTCTTGGCGTAACTGTAACATATCCTGCGAAGTCTGTCAGCGTCCGCAAGCAGACACCTCCATTGCCGGGTGGAAAGGCACGGCAGGCGTTCGCCCACGGCAGGAGGCACCCCTGTCAGCCCACTGTGCCGACCGTCGCAGCCTCGATTCTGCATCGGCGCTGCAACGGCGAAAGGCCCGGACCGCTGTCTGGGCCTGCCAGCGACAGACGACCGCCCCCGATGCGGGGTCGGTGCCACCTCGGCGTCATGCAGCCGATTCATGCTCGCGATGGCGCCAGAGGCACGCATGGCGCCGGGTGGAAAGGCACGGCAGGCGTTCGCCCACGGCAGGGGGGGGGCCCCTGCCTGCTCACTGTGCCGACCGTTGCAGCCCCGATTCTGCATCGGCGCTGCAACGGCGAAAGGCCCGGACTGCTGTCCGGGCCTTTCTGGGGAGGAGGGGCCGGGGGGAGTGCCCCGGCTGGTCATCATCGCTCGCCCGACGATGACCTGGCAGAGGAGGGTCGCGTAAGGAGGAGGGCACCGGACCGGGCAAGTCCGGCGAAGAGGCGCTGTGACGTGCGCCAGAAGTCTGCCATGATTTCTATGCCTCGACGCTCTGCGGGGGGGAGGTCGAAGAGCATGACGTCCAGAGGGACGGCTATGGCTCGGGCTGCGGGTCGGCCGTTGCCGGTGTATCGTTGGTTGCGGATGTGCATCACAGGCTCCTTGTTGCCTGACTTCTCTAAAGCACCAACCGTGCCAAAAGATCATCTCCATAAATATCAGGATGCTACAACAGCACACCATTTCACGGCCGTTGTGCACATGTGCAGACTTGCGCACGCTCTTGTGCATCCTGCTGCACAAAATGCACGAAACGCATCGTGGGCTTGCCTTCGGCGCGCACCGGTCCTATCCCTTTTCCGCAACCCAAGGAGAATCCATGAGCAACAGACCCACAGACCCCGTCTACCCCGACATCTCCGACGACGACCTCTGGCTGCATATCCTTGCCGACCTCGACGCCTTCTACGGCGACAGGTTCAACCTCGACCAGAAGCGTCAGGCCTTCACCAAGACATGCGAGGCCTTTGACGACTACGTTCCCCTCGAACGCTTCACCAAGAGGGTGCGCGTCAACTGCGTGTGGAACCGCCGTATCGACCTCGACGCCTGAACAGCCAACGAAGGGGCCCGCCTGCGGCAACTGGCCTCGCTGTCCGCTGGCCGCTGGTTCCAGCCGTCTGCATACACCAGACAAAAAGAGGCTCCCCCGCCCTGCGCAGGGGAGCCTTCCGAGAACCGGAGCGACGCGTCGGGATCGCGCCGACCGGCGGTTACGGCAACATGCCCTTCAACGGGTAGGCCTGCAGCAGCGTCAGCACGCACACGAAGAGCGTCATGGCGATGCTGTGACCCAGCGTGAAGCGGAAGAGGGAACCTTCCTGACCGACCATGTTGGTCGAAGCGGTCGCCACCGAGATGGACTGGGGCGAGATCATCTTGCCGGTGACGCCACCCGAGGAGTTGGCAGCCACGGTGAGGTGCGGGTCGACACCCACGGCCTCTGCGGTGGCACGCTGCATCCCGCCGAAGAGGGCGTTGGACGAGGTGTCGGAACCGGTAAGGAACACGCCAAGCCAGCCGAGCAGCGGCGCGAAGAACGGGAAGAGCCAGCCGGTCTTGGTGAAGGCGATGCCCAGCGTGGAGCTCATGCCCGAGTAGTTCATGATCTGGGCGAGGCCGAGGATCATGGCGATGGTCACGACGGGGAAGCGCAGCTGGTAGAAGGTGCGGAACAGGCAGGCGATGGCCTTGTCGAAGCCGTACTTGGGCATCACGGGCACAGCCAGCAGACCGGAGAGAAGAATGGCGGTACCGCCAGCCGAGATGAGGTTCAGCTTGTACTTGGCGGCGTAAGGGGCGTTCTTGGCGGCGATGGGGGCGGTCTTCTCGATGAGGTTGTGCAGGCCGGGCCAGTCGACCGAGACGGAGAAGATGCCGTCGAGCACCTTCTTCACACCGTCGAGACCCCAGAAGAACACCATGACGGCAAGGATGATGTAGGGCATCCAGGCGCGGATGACGTCACCCGCGCTGTACTGCGACACGGCGCTCAGTTCCACCTCGGCCTCACCGGGGAAGCGCCACGTGGTGGCGGGCTTCCAGACGCGAAGCAGCAGCACGAGGCCGATGATGGTGACGATGGCGGACATGATGTCCGGCAGGGTGGGGCCGTGGTAGTTGGAGAACACGAACTGCGAACCGGCGAAGCACACACCCGCGACGGCGACGGCGGGCAGCACTTCCATGGCGCGCTTGAAGCCGCACATGGTCACGCACAGCCACATGGGGACGATGACCGACAGGAAGGGAAGCTGACGGCCGACAATCTGGCTGATGTGCATGGTGTCGAGGCCGGTGACCTGACCTGCGACGATGATCGGGATGCCGATGGCGCCGAAGGCCACCGGGGCGGTGTTGGCGATGAGGCAGATACCCGCGGCGTAGAGCGGGTTGAAGCCGAGGCCCACCAGCATGGACGCGGTGATGGCGACAGGCGTGCCGAAGCCGGCCGTACCTTCGATGAACGAGCCGAAGGCGAAGGCGATGAAGATGGCCTGCAGGCGACGGTCGTCGGTGAGGCGGGCCAGCGAATCCTTGATGATCTCGAACTCGCCCGACTCGACGGTCATGTTATAGACCCACACGGCGGTGATGACGATCCACACGATGGGGAACAGACCATAGGCCGCCCCGTACAGCGTGGCGCTGGCGGCAAGAGACACGGGCATGCCCCACACCGCGATGGCGAGGACGATGGCGCTGGTCGTGCCGAGGAATGCGGCCACATGGCCCTTGGCCCGCTTGACCGCGAGCATGTAGAACAGGATGAACAGCGGAATGGCCGCCACAAGGGCCGAGCCGAGCGCGCTGGACAGCGGGTCGTAGTTCTGGATCCAATTCATGAACGGTTCCTCCTCAGGGCTGCACGGGCCTAGCCGCAGGCCCGCATGTTGTGATGCTTATGCGCGCATTACGGCATCACCACGCCCATGAACAAGCCATCCCACCTATCCGTACGGTTTTCCAGACACTTCACTTGTGCAAAGCCTTCGTCCCTTCCCGCCCGCCATTTCAGGGGCAAACGCGGCACAGGCTCCCCGAGTCGGATGTAACTCACGACAATTGAATAGGTTTTTTCCGCCCGCACACTGGTTGAACAACTTGCACATATACATTAACCCGCGCTCATGAACTCCGCATAACACTGACAAACCCATAATACCTCGTTATTAAAAGACAAACACGACACGCTGCGTATCCATTAAAAGGCAGTAACACATGCGAGTCCGAGAAAATGGACAGCCTGTGCAAGACAAGCAGTCCGTGTCACGTGGGAGGAACGCCACGGCTGCGGCGCCTACGCATGAAGGGGCATCCTCTCGCCGCAACGGGCTCTTTGAAGCGCCCTCACACGCCTACCCTTACAGGCTGTCCATGTGTAGGGGCACGCACGCAAAGACGGCGCACCTTACGGTGCGCCGTCCGGCATTGGTAACATCTGAAAGTCATGCTCACACGTCGCTTTTCCCGCCAGCAGCGCAGGGCAGGCGCCTTCTCCGGCATCTCGCCGCCACGCCATCCGCCACGGCTACCCCGTGATCATGCAGCGCGACGCGACGCCTCGTGCCCCCGCCCGTGCATGGAGGCGGCCTCTGCTGGCGAGGTCATTCCGCAGCGGCCTGCAATGTCCTGACGCAAAGCCCTGCCAGCATCCGTGCAGCAGCAGGCAGTCTCGGGGCGGTTCTGCCATAGGTGGCGAGAAGGTCCCTCGCATCGGCACGGCGAGTGGCCCTGTCGATGGACGCGAGTTCTTCTTCGGTGAACTTGCGTTCCATCTTGTGATGATTGCCCCACACATGGCCCCATGCCGCTTCCGAAAGAGGGGCTGCGCGACCGGCGTCCTGCCGGTGCACGACGCGCACCCTGCCGTCGTACCGCACCATCCCCCCCGCCTTCCACACCTGAATGTCATGTTCGAGGTCGTCCACCTGCGAAGGCGAGAAACGGATGTCGAAATCCGGCACGCCCAGACGCTGGCATGCACGTCTGTCCAGAAGATGGCAGCAGCCCATGACGGAGAGGCAGGGCCTCGCATGGTCGTACTGCCCGAAATCCATGACCAGCGGGGCATTGTTGGTGAAGCGTATGAGATGCCTGCCCGTCTTCTCGAAGAAACGCGCCACGTACTGCACCGTGGGCAGGGTACCGGGGTTCACGCCCTTGGGGCCCACCACCACCGTGCCGGGATGCTCTTCCATGTCCTGCACATAGCAACGCAGCCAGTCCTGCGGCAGCAGCACGTCGTCATCGAGGAAGGCGAAAAGGTCGGCCTCGCGCATGGAATCGAGGTGCCACAGCCAGTTTCGGGCCGCAGGCGCGCCCACGTTCACGGGCAGGTGGATGAGTTCAACGGGCCTTCCGGCGGCGGTGGCGCGCACCGCAGTCTCGAAGTCTTCACGCGAGAAGGTCGTCGAACCGTTGTTGATGAGCGCGATGGTCGCCCCGCCCGTGTCCGACGCCAGCAGGCTGCGCAGGGTATCGAGGGTCACCTCGAACTTGTTCCACGTATAGAAGCCGATGCCTATGCGCTTGCCCGCAAGGATGTCAGCCGGTGGCGCAGGGCGGTCGAGGTCGTCCAGCGTCCGCAACAGGTGCAACTGCGCGGGTTCGCCCGCCAGTGCCTGTGCATACAGGTCACGCGCCCCATCACGGTCGCCAGCGGCATGGGCGCGACGGGCATGGTAGAGCGTGAGCAGGGGCGAAGGCAGCGACACGGCAACGCATGACGCAGCGCAATCGTCATCTCCGGCCGCAAGGGCCGCATGGGCGAAGAGGGGTGCCACCAGCGACGCCACCGGGGTCGCCATGAACGCTGTCACGCCTGCTGCCATGTGCTCCCACGAACCAAGTTCCCATAAGCGCAACAGACAGGCGAAGGCGTCACCGTGTGACGCACTGCCCACCGCAACGCGCACGGCCTCCAGAACGGCATCGGGCGAGGGCGGCAAATCATAGGCACGCCCAAGCGCCTCATTGGAGGGCACGTTGGCATGTTCGCCGAAGCACGCCTCCACGCCCCGCAGCCATGCCGCATACTCCGGAGACGGCGGGGCCATGCGCGAGAGCGTATTCACCAGTCCACGCAGGGCGTCGTCGAAAGGATGCAGCATGAGTGCCTGGCGCAGCAGCCCCGCCGCGAAATGCAGACGCCCCTGCCTGAAGGCGGGCGGCTGCCGGTCGAGGTCGCGCAGGAGGGCGTCGGCCCACAGCATGGCATAGCCCGGCTGGCTGTAGCCGTGCAGCAGATGCAGCGTCACATGATGTGCGAGCAGGGTGTCATAGGCGTGCATGGTGTCTCCTCGTTGGGTGCACAGTATCCAGCAAGAGCGATGCCAGCAACCATAACCAGCCACCACGAAAGGGATTCCACCTCCGGCACTCCGTTCATCTGCCCCCCCGTCCGGCAAGGTGTCCGAATGATGACAACTGCCCCGATTCCCCCATCTCTCCCTGACCGGATGCGCCACAACCTGCGACGTGCGGGGCTTCGATAGGCGATGACTACAGTCCCGCCCATGGCGCCCCCCCCTTGCACGTCGGCAGGGACCGCGCCGGGCCTCACGTCCGCCAGCCTTCGGGCCACTAGCGTCGAATGCGCCTTCGGCGCACCCTGTCGGGCCCCGGGGCTGCTGCGACACCGCCTCCTGACTGCGCAGCGTAAACGCTCATTTATTCGATATTGCTAATCCAAGGACACCCTGCTGACTCCTATCATCTATTCATAGACAAAAATGTTACTAGATTCTCATATACAACGCGCTTAAAATACATTTATTGCCATTTTTGATATTCTGACATATTTCTCGGTTCCCGGCGACGGAATCTCCCGTCGTCGCACCACCACGGCCATGGGCCCGCACAGTCACCACGGAGAACGCGCATGTGTCGCCTGTTCGCCCTGACCTCCACATCCCCGGTCTCGCCCATGCTCGCCATCAATGCCCTCAATGTCATGAAGGAAGGGCACGATGGGTCGGGCGTGGGCCTGTATCTTTCGGGGCTTGAAGGTCCTTTCGCCGCCCACGAGGGGCGGCCCGTCCTTTCGGGCATCTTCACCGATGCCGGACGCAAGCGCCTTGACGCGCTCATGAAGGAGCGCGGCTTCCGCCCGGTGCACAGTCTTGAAATCCGCAAGACCGACCCGCCTGCGGGCACGCCGCGCCGGGGCATGTACCTTGCGCAGGTGTACGAACCCGCCCCGGCATGGGAAGAGCTTTCGGCCGCGCACCGCGCCGCCTCGCTGGTGGAGACGCGCGTCGCCATCCGCGAAGCCGGTGAAGAGAAGCGCGACATGATGGCCTTCTCGTTCTGGCCCGGTGTGGTGATGATCAAGGAGGTGGGCGACCCGCTCACCATCGGTCGCTGGCTCGACCTCGACAGGAGCGACCTGCACGCGCGCCGCATCCTGTGTCAGGGCCGCCAGAACACCAACTACGCCATCAATCTCTATGCGTGCCACCCGTTCTTCATCGAAGGCGTGTGCACCATGACCAACGGCGAGAACACCGCCTTCGTGCCCATCCGCGAGTACCTCCAGACCCGCGGCATCCCCGGCTACATGGGCTACCAGTCCGACTCCGAGGTGTTCGCGCACATCCTGCACTTCACGCTCAGGCGTCTCGGCCTGCCGCTGGAGGCGTACAAGCACGTCATCACGCCCCTGCGCGGCGCGGAACTGGCCGAACACCCCGACAGCGCCACGCTGACGCGGCTTCAGACCGTGTGCCGTCGCATGATCATCGACGGCCCCAACTGCGTCATCGGCGTCACGCCCGAGGGCACCATGTTCATGGTGCAGGACCGCAAGAAGCTGCGCCCCGGCGTGGTGGGCGGCAAGCCGGGCATCTACGCCTTCTCGTCGGAAATCTGCGGCCTCGACGCGGCCATCCCCGACCGCGACCCCGCGCTGGACTTCCAGCCCATGCATCTCGACACGGCCTACGTCAGGCCGGATTGTCAGGAGGTCACCGTATGCAGCCAGCTCAAGGCATTACCCCCTCGACCCTGAGCGTGAAGGACCTGCCATGGCAGGTCGAATGGGACAGGGCCACCTGTGCGCTGTGCGGTCGCTGTACCGCCGTGTGCCCGGTGAACGCCATCGAGCTTGGCGTGCATCGGCAGCGCATCGTCGACGCGCCCGTGGGCCTCGCCAAACGCCCGTCCAACGCGCACACCGTCTACCACGGCGTACGCCAGCGCACCGACGCGGCCTATGCCTGCGTGGGCTGCGGCATGTGCTCCATGGTCTGCCCCAACAACGCCATCCGCCCCGTGCATCAGGCCGAGGCCACCGCACTGCGCTTCCACAACAACCGTGGCGGACAGCCGCGCACCCGTGGCGGGCGACGCAACGACCCGCTGGGGCTGCTCGACCAGATCAAATTCATCCGCATCTCCATGCTCACCGACCCGGCCCTCGATGCCGGACGGCACGAGTTCGAACTGCGCACCCTGCTGGGCCGCATCCTGCCCCCCGAAGAGGGCATGGCCGCGCTGCATGACAACGGCTGGGTGCCGCCGGTGCGCGAAATCTACCCGCTGGTCATCGGCGGCATGAGCTTCGGCGCGCTCTCGCCCAACATGTGGGAAGGGTTGCAGATGGGCGTGGCCTACCTCAACGAGGAGATGGGCATGCCCGTGCGCATGTGCACCGGCGAGGGCGGCTGCCCCCCGCGCCTGTTGCGCTCGCGCTTCCTCAAGTACGTCATCCTCCAGATAGCCTCGGGCTACTTCGGCTGGGACGAGATACTCCACGCCATCCCCGAGATGAAGGAAGACCCCTGCGCCATCGAGATCAAATACGGGCAGGGTGCCAAGCCCGGCGACGGCGGCCTGCTCATGTGGCACAAGGTCAACAAGCTCATCGCCTCCATCCGTGGCGTGCCCCCCGGCGTCTCGCTGCCGAGTCCGCCCACGCACCAGACCAAGTACTCCATCGAAGAGGCCGTGGCGAAGATGATCCAGTCCATGAGCATGGCCTGGGGCTTCCGCGTGCCCGTCTACCCCAAGATATCCGGCACCGCCACGGCACTGGCCGTGCTCAACAACCTCGTCCGCAACCCCTATGCGGCGGGACTCGCCATAGACGGTGAGGACGGCGGCACGGGTGCGGCCTACAACATCTCCATGAACCACATGGGGCACCCCATCGCCTCCAACATCCGCGACTGCTACAACGCCCTCGCCGCGCAGGGCCGCCAGAACGAGATTCCCATCATGGCGGGCGGCGGCATCGGCAAGAACGGCAACCTCGCGCACAACGCCGCCGCGCTCATCATGCTCGGCGCCAGCATGGTGCAGAGTGGCAAGTACATCATGCAGGCGGCTGCGGGCTGCGTCGGCTCAGAGGTCGACCGCTGCAACATCTGCAACATAGGCCGCTGCCCCAAGGGCATCACCTCGCAGGACCCGAGGGTGTACCGCCGCCTCGACCCCGAGAAGGTCGCCGAAAGGCTGGTGGACGTGTACCTCGCCTTCGACACCGAACTGAAGAAGGTGTTCGCGCCACTGGGCCGCTCCACATCGCTGCCCGTGGGCATGTCAGACGCCCTCGGCATCGCCGACCGCAATGCGGCGGAGAGGCTCGGCATCAGGTACGTCGTCTAGCGGGCGGGCAGGTTCCCGGCCCCGCGCACCGGGCCGCTGCGCACACGCGCCGCGGCAAACGCAAGCGGAGAAGCATGATGTCCGGCAATGAAACGATCCGCATCGGCGGACTGGATAACGGAGAGCGAGTCTCGTCGCGCAGGCTCGAAGAGCGCATACAACAGGCCGTACAGGATGGCGCGCGCACCATCGACATCGAGGCGGCAGGGCAGCACGGCATAGGCGGTCGCCTGTGGGTTGCCCGCACCGAACCCGTGCGCGTGACCGTGCGCGGCGCGGTGGGCCAGCGTCTCGGTTCCATGGGATGCGAAGGCACCAGCATAGAGGTCATGGGCCCCGCCTCCGAGGACGTGGGCTGGCTCAACGCCGGGGCCGACATCCTCATCCACGGCAACGTGGGCGGGGGCACGGCCAACGCCATGGCGCAAGGCCGCATCCGCGTGGGCGGCAACATCGGCTCGCGCGGCATGACCATGACCAAGCAGAACCCGCGCTTCACCGCCCCCGAACTCTGGGTGCTGGGGAGCGTGGGCGACTATTTCGCCGAGTTCATGGCGGGCGGCACCGCCGTGGTCTGCGGGTTCAACGCACAGAACCCCGCCAACGTGCTGGGCTACCGCCCGTGCGTGGGCATGGTGGGCGGGCGCATCCTCGTGCGCGGTCCCTATGACGGCTTCTCGCAGGCCGACGCGCGCCTCGACCCCATCGACGACGCCCTGTGGCAGTGGCTGGTGGACGGCCTTGCCGACTTCACCGCCGCCCTCGGCAAGCCCGAACTCGCCGCCGCGCTCTCGGTGCGTGAGGAGTGGCAGTGCATCGTGGCGCGCGGCCCCTACGAGAAGACGGGCAAGACCCGCCGCTCCATCTCCGACTTCCGCCGCAACGTGTGGGACCGAGAACTGGGCATGGGCGGTCTTGTGGGCGACCTGACGTCGCTCGACCGCAGCCCCATCCCGCTCATCACCACCGGCGAACTGCGCCGCTTCGTGCCCGTGTGGGAGAACGCCCGCTACGCGGCCCCTTGCCAGTCGAGTTGCCCCACGGGCATTCCCGTACAGGAACGGTGGCGGCTGGTGCGTGACGGACTCGTGGACGAGGCCGTGGACATGGCGCTGGCCTACACACCCTTTCCCGCCACTGTATGCGGCTACCTGTGCCCCAACCTCTGCATGCAGGGCTGCACCCGCAACCTGCAACGCATGAAGCCCGTGGACGTGACCATGCTCGGCAAGGCCGGGGTGCGTTCCGACATACCGGCCCTGCCGCCCCTCACCGGGCAGCGCGTGGCCGTGGTGGGCGGCGGTGCGGCGGGCATCTCCGTGGCGTGGCAGTTACGGATGCGCGGCATCGAAGCCGTCATCCACGACATGGAGCCTCTCCTCGGCGGCAAGATTGCCTCGGCCATTCCCGAAAGCCGCATCCCGCGCGAGGTTCTCGACGCTGAACTCGAACGCGTACGCAAGGTGCTGCCCCACATCCACCTGCACCGCAAGCTGACGAAGGACGACTTCGAACAGTTGCGCGCCGACTTCGACTTCGTGGTGCTGGCGACCGGGGCGAGCAAACCCCGTATGCTGCCCGTACCCGGCAGGGAGTTGGCGACCACGGCCCTCGACTTCCTGCGCGATGCCAAGTCCGGCAACGGCAAGCCCTGCAAGCGCGTGGTCATCGTCGGCGCGGGCAACGTGGGATGCGACGTGGCCACCGAAGCCGCACGCCTCGGTGCCGAATCCATCACCCTCGTCGACATCCAGACCCCCGCCGCCTTCGGCAAGGAGCGTGACGAGGCCGAACATGTGGGTGCCACCTTCCGCTGGCCCTGCTTCACCCGCGAGGTGACCGCAGATGGGCTGGTGCTCACCACCGGCGAGCTCATCCCCGCCGACACGGTGGTCTTCTCCATCGGCGATGCGCCCGACCTCGACTACCTGCCCGACAGCATCGCCACGGAACGCGGCTACGTCACGGTCAACGACCTTGGCCAGACCACCGACGCCCGCGTCTTCGCCATCGGCGACGTGGTGCGCCCCGGTCTGCTGACGCAGGCCATCGGCGCAGGTCGCAAGGCCGCCGGTGCCATCGCGGACATGGCAGAGGGCAAACGCCCCGTCTCCGACACCCGCGAGATGGTGGACACCGCCCGCATCAAGCTTGAATACTTCGACCCGCGCATCTCCGGCTTCGACGACCTCGAACGTTGCGGCGAAGCGTGTGTGAGTTGCGGCGCATGCCGCGACTGCGGCGTGTGCGAGACCATCTGCCCGCAGGGGGCCATCTCGCGCCGCGACCTCGGCGAAGGACGCTTCGAGATGACTGTGGACGGCGAACGATGCATCGGTTGCGGCTTCTGCGCCGGGGCGTGCCCGTGCGGCATCTGGAACCTCGTGGAGAACACGCCGCTGGAGTAGCAGCCTCGAACGCCGCCGTGCCCGTGCCCAAGACGCTGGCACAGGTGTCCCGCCGCCACTGAACAGCCGCGGGGCACGCCACAGGACGCGACAGCGCCAGACGAACATGCAAGGCCCCCCGGACGACCGGGGGGCCTTTTACGTGACGCGACGCCACCGGCAGGTCGAATCCACTGCGGCAACAACGATGAGGCAAGCCATATCTCATAGGTGTGGCATTCTAGCCACTTGCCCCATGGCATAGCATCCCGGTCACATCGGACACTCAGGCATGCTCTCACGATACGGCAGTAATCCGCGGACTCCCAACTACGTTCGAACCGACTCCTCCACATTGACAGCGCGTGCACCCGGTGGGCATAGGATGGTATGGCCTCTTCATACCCATGTCGCAGCAAGGAGCACGCATGAACGCCGCCACGCTTTTCGTCCGCTGTCTCGAAGCAGAGGGCGTCGACCATATCTTCGGCATCCCCGGCGAGGAGAATCTCGCCTTTCTCGAGGCCCTGCGTACCTCGTCCATCAGGCTCGTACTCACCCGCCACGAACAGGCGGCGGGCTTCATGGCAGCCACCTACGGCAGACTCACGGGACGCCCCGGCGTATGCCTCTCGACCCTCGGCCCCGGTGCCACCAATCTCGTCACCGCCGTGGCCTATGCACGCCTCGGGGGTATGCCGCTCATCGTCATCACCGGGCAGAAGCCCATCAAGCACAGCAAGCAGGGGCGGTTCCAGATTCTCGACGTGGTGCGCATGATGGAACCCATCACCAAGTCGACCCGGCAGGTGGCTTCGGGTTCCGCCATCCCCTCGCTGGTGCGTGAGGCGTTCCGCCTTGCCGCCAAGGAGAAGCCCGGCCCCGTGCATATCGAACTGCCGGAGGACATCGCCGCCGAAGAGGTCGCCACCACACCCCACACCCCTTCGCTGGTTCGCCCTGCACAGGCCGACCCTGAACTCGTGGGCGAAGCCGCGCGACGCATCCGCAAGGCCAAACGCCCGCTGCTGCTCATGGCGGCAGGGGCCAACCGACACGACGTATGCGGCCACCTGCGCCGCTTCATCGACACCACCGGCATGTTCTTCTTCTCCACCCAGATGGGGAAAGGGGCGGTCGACCAGCGGCACCCCCGGTCTCTCGGCACGGCGGCACTCTCTGACCACGACTACCTGCACTGCGCCATCGAACGTGCCGACTGCATCGTCAACGTGGGGCACGACGTGGTGGAGAAGCCGCCCTTCTTCATGCACCGCGACGACGGGCGCACCGTCATCCACGTGAACGTCTTCCCGGCGCAGGTCGATGACGTGTACTTCCCGCAGCTTGAGGTGGTGGGCGACATCGGCGAATCGCTGCAACTCATGGCCGACATCGTCGGACGCTGCCCCGGCGCGGACGATGACTACCTCAGGCGCATCAAGGAACACATCGACGCCCACGTCTACGCCACCGGCCTCACCAACGGCTTTCCGCCCACGCCGCAGAGCATCGTCAGCGAGGTGCGCGAAGCCATGCCCGAGAACGGCGTGCTGGCCCTCGACAACGGCATGTACAAGCTGTGGTTCGCCCGCAACTACCGCGCCTATGCCCCCAACACCCTGCTGCTGGACAACGCCCTCGCCACCATGGGGGCGGGGCTGCCCTCGGCCCTTGCCGTGGCCCTGCTGCGCCCCGGCACACCCGTGGCGGCCCTGTGCGGCGACGGCGGGTTCATGATGAACTCGCAGGAGCTCGAGACGGCGGTGCGCCTCGGCGTCGACCTCACGGTCATGGTGCTACGCGACGACGGCTACGGCATGATCAAATGGAAGCAGGCGGGCATGGAACTGCCCGTGCATGGTCTCGACTTCGGCAACCCCGACTTCGTGCGCTACGCCGAAAGCTACGGGGCCACGGGGCATCGCGTCTCAGCCCCTGACGGGCTGCGCCAGACCCTGCGCCGCTGCCTCGCCACGCCGGGCGTCCATCTCATCGAAGTCCCGGTGGACTACAGCGAGAACGAAAAGGTCTTCATCGAAGAACTCCGCAGCAAGACATGCCTGCTGTGACGCGTGAAGGAGACACCATGAGCAGCATCACCGTCCGCAACCCCTTCGACCTCTCCACCGTCGGCGAAGTGCCCCTCATGTCCGAAGCAGAGGCCTTCGCCGCACTTGAGCGCGCCCATGCCCTGCATGGCGACCCGGCGCACCGCATCCCCGCCCATGAACGTCTCGCCATCCTCGAACGGCTGGCGACGCTCATGCGTACCCACGCCGAAGCACTTGTGCGCGATGCCGTCCGCGAAGGCGGCAAACCATGGGCCGACAGCGTGGTGGAGGTGGAACGCGCCATCGACGGCGTGCGCTGGGCCGCGCGTGAACTGGCACAACTCGGCGGACGCGAGGTGCCCATGGGCCTTACCCCGGCCTCGGCAGGGCGGCTGGCCTTCACGGTACGCGAACCACGCGGGGTGGTGCTTGCCATCAGCGCGTTCAACCACCCGGTGAACCTCATCGTGCATCAGGCGGTTCCCGCATTCGCGGCGGGTTGCCCCGTTCTGGTCAAGCCCGCGTCGGCGACACCACTTTCGTGTCGCAACGTGCTGCGCCTCATGCACGAGGCCGGAGTGCCCGAAGCATGGGCCACCATGCTGCCCTGCGCCGCCGCCACGGCGGAGAAGCTGGTCGCCGACCCGCGCGTGGCCTTTCTCTCGTTCATCGGGTCGTCGCGTGTGGGCTGGCACCTGCGCTCGAAGCTGGCCCCCGGTGCCACCTGCGCACTGGAACACGGCGGGGCCGCCCCCGTCGTGCTGGACGCCAGCGCCGACCTTGACGCCGCACTCCCCCTGTTGCTCAAAGGCGGTTTCTACCATGCAGGGCAGGTATGCGTTTCGGTGCAGCGTGTCTTCGCCCCGCACGAAACGGCGCGCACGTTCGCCGAACGCCTTGCCGCAACGGCGGCGCAACTGCCCACCGGCGCCCCCATGCGACACGACACCGCAGTGGGGCCGCTCATCGACCCGCGAGAGGTGTCGCGCGTCCATGAATGGGTCGAGGAGGCACGGGCAGGCGGAGGCACGGTGCTGTGCGGCGGTGCCCCCCTTTCGGAGACGCTCTATGCCCCCACGGTGGTCTATGACCCGCCGCAGGGCTGTCGCCTTGCCCGCAACGAAGTGTTCGGCCCGGTGGTGGCGGTCTTCTCCACACGCGACCGCGACGAGGCCATCGCCCGCGCCAACGACGTGCCCTTCATCTTTCAGGCGGCGGTCTTCGCACGCGATGTGGATGCGGCCCTCGACACCGCGCGGCGGCTGAACGCCACCGGGGTCATGGTCAACGATCACACGGCCTTCCGTGTGGACTGGATGCCCTTCGGCGGGCGGGGGGAATCGGGCATGGGTACGGGCGGCATCGGCCCCGCCATGCACGAGATGACGACGGAGAAGCTCATCGTGCTGCGTTCAACCGCATGGGCGTGACGGGATGCGACCACAACGGCCTGGGCATACAGCGACGGCATAAGAGGGCGCACACGAGAACAGGGTGCATGCAAGAACAGGCGGCGTCTGGCAGACGAGAAGGGCGACGAGACGGGGCAACGAATCTGCACCACGCGGTCATCACGCAACCCGATATGAGGCTGTCTGAGCTCAACGTGCAGCCCACAGCGTATCCGCTCACGGGCGCTTTCGCCTGCACACGCGGCAGCCGAAAGCCTCTCACAGCGAAACGCCCTCCCTGCGCGGAGGGAGGGCTGCCGCGGGCTACAGTCTGCTCACGTACAGGTACATCACGAGGAAATGGCAGAAACTTCCGGCCATGACGAACACGTGGAACAGCTCATGAAAGCCGAAATGCCGTGCCACGTTGGGCCAGCGGCTGGCATAGACCACGGCACCCACGGTGTAGAACAGGCCTCCCGCCAGCAGCCACCACAGCGCCCCGGCGGGCAGGCTCACCACCAGCGGGTACACGCCGACGATGACCATCCACCCCATGCCGAGGTACAACCCCGTCGACAGCCAGCGCGGCGCATGCAGCCAGAACACCTTCACGAAGATGCCAGCCAGCGCCAGCGCCCATACGCTGCCGAAGAGCGACCAGCCCCACGGCCCGCGTAACGGGATGAGGCATATGGGCGTATAGGTCGCCGCGATGTAGACGAAGATCATGCAATGGTCGATGCGCCGCCACAGCCGCACGCCCGCCTCGGAAAGCGGCAACCAGTGGTAGAGCGTACTCGCCGTGTAGAGCATGACCATGGCGGTGCCGAAGACCGCGAAGGTGACGATGTGCCACGGCATGGCGGGCGACGCCACGCGGGCAAGCAACAGCACGGCCCCCACCAGCGCAAGGACAGCGCCAAGACAGTGGGTCAGTCCATTGACGGGTTCCCTCAATCGTACAGCCACGGTTCCCCTCCCGTCGCTACAGGTGCAATGGGATACTACCCGAATGGATGGTCGGCGTCATCCCGTGAGAAGGCTCGATGTCCGCCCTCGATGCCAAGGGAGCATGGCAGCGACCACAGCTGACAGGCGGACGAAGGGGAACGCCAGCCAACGCCACGGAAGCCACACAGTTCGAACAGGGAGACCGCTCATGTCATGGACGCGCGATACCATCCAGACCATCGCCGAACACATCTCCACCCGAGCCCGAAAATGGATCAGGGTGCTGCATCTCTTGTCGGCAGGGCTGTGGATAGGGGGTACGGCGGCACTCACCTCCGTCATCTGCCTCTTCCACCCGCAGAGTCCTGCTGAACTGCTCGCCCAGAACCGCATCCTCATGACCATCGACTTCTTCATCATCGCACCGGGAGCGCTCGGCTGCCTTGCAAGCGGCATCCTCTACGCCCGCAGGACCCCGTACGGCTTTCTAAGATTCCGGTGGATCATCGCCAAATGGCTGGTGAACATCGGCTTCATCGTGTTCGGCGGGCTCGTGGTCGTGCCTTGGCTTGAGCGGGGTATCGCCCGAAGTCTGGCCATACAGGACATCCCCACCGAGACGTGGAGCATCATCGGCATGCACCTGACCGTGAACACCCTGCAATGGGCCACCATCATCCTTGTGGTCATCATCTCGGTGTTCAAGCCGTGGGGCAGGACCCGCTTCGATGTCTAGCCTGCCCAGCGCCGGACGCGATACGGGCTACCTGTACATGGGCAGCACGCCGAAGACGAAGAGCGTGTGGCACACGGCGGTGACGAGGCCGAAGGCCAGCAGTGCAGGCACCGTAAGGCTGCCGCCGCCGACACGGTAGCCCGGCGCGGGACGTGTGGCGCGACTCGCCCGCAGCATGAGTGCGGGAACGACCACCGACCACACCGTGGCGGCAAGCCCCGCCCAGCCGATGGCCAGCAGGAAGCCGTCGGGCCACAGCAGACCGCCCACGGTGGGAGGGCCGAAGGTGACCAGCGTGGTCTTCGTGCGTCCGGCGCGCGTGTCGTCGAAGCGGCACAGGTCGGCGATGTAGTCGAACAGGCCCAAGCCCGCCCCGAGAAACGAGGTGGCCACCGCAAGCGCAGAGAAGGCTTCGAGCATCCGCAGGATGAAATCGCTGTTCAGGTTGGAACCTGCCGCACGCACGAGGTCGCCCACGTTGCCGCCCGCGGCGATGACATCCCTGAACTCCGCGCGGGGGATGGTGCCGTCGCACGCCACTATCCACAGCAGGTAGCAGACGAGGGCGATGCCCGTGCCCCCCATGAGGCAGCGGTTGATGTCGGCGGGCCTGCGCCCGAAGTACTTCACGAGGCTGGGCACGCTGGCGTGGAAGCAGAACGAGGTGAGATAGGTCGAGAGGGCCCCCCACACGAAGAGGGCCGAACCGCCTTCGCCTCCGGCGTCGAAGAGTACGTCGGCGCGGATGTCCGAGAGCAT
>Ga0302253_1000644_pt1 | contig 26723 bp, 22 predicted proteins | sample AAG_RA_Trp_MG_FD_193537 | JGI IMG/M metagenome (GOLD analysis project Ga0302253, IMG submission 193537) | Enriched activated sludge microbial communities from anaerobic digester in WTTP, New Holstein, Wisconsin, United States - AAG_RA_Trp | ecosystem: Engineered > Bioreactor > Anaerobic >...
GACGAACGCCCCGCCGGGTTTCCGGCGGGGCGTCTGCATTCTGTCGAGAGGCGAAGGCTACTGGTGTCTGCCGCGTGCCTCGGCAAGCGGGACCATGTGCAGGGCCTTGGTGGGGCATGCCTCCACGCAGGCGCAGCTGCTCTTGCCTTCCCGTGCGCGCCATTCGGAGCACAGGTCGCAGCGCACGGCCACTTCGCGGCCATGCATGGCCCCTGCCTCGTCCTCTTCGGGCAGGCCGATGAACGAGAGGCTGATGGCTCCGTACGGGCACGCCATGATGCACAGCCTGCACGCGGCGCAAAACTGGGCGCGCATGGTGACCACGCCATCATCCTGCACGAGGGCGCGGGTGGGGCAGACACGGGCGCAAGGGGCATCCTTGCACTGGCGGCACTGCACGGGCATCTTCACTTCGTCGGTCTTGACCACGTGGACGCGCGGAGCGAACACCGTACGCTTCTTCGCGGCCTCCTTGATGGTCAGGTTGTTGTGGGAGGCGATGCAGGCCAGTTCGCACTTGCGGCAGGCACGGCACTTTTCGGCCTCTGCCTGTATGACGAAGAGTTCCTCGTGGTTCATGCTGTTGCTCCTTCGGGTTGGGGCACTTCAAGACCGGCGATGGTCAGTTCGCGTCCACCTTCAAGGGTTATGTCATCGTTACCACATGCAGGGCAGGCGAAACAACGCCGATGCAGGCCGAATGTCGCGCCACAGGCGTGGCAGGTGCCGAGGGCGGGCACCGTCTCAAGGTCGAGCGAGGCTCCTTCTGCCACCGTGCCCTCGCTGTAAAGCTCGAAGCAGGCGGTGAGGGTGCGGGGTTCGACACCGGTGAGCAGCCCCACTCGCAGACGTACGCGCGCGATGCGCGTCACGTCGTGCCGTGCGGCCTCCTCCTCTACGATGCGCATGATGCCCGCCACGATGGATGCCTCGTGCATGGTCTCTCCTAACGCTCCGTGCAGGAGATGCAGGGGTCGATGCTGTTCACGATGAGCGGGATGTCGGCGACGTTGGCGTCGCGCATCATCACGCCGAGGGCGTCCCAGTTCATGTAGGACGGGACGCGCCACTTGAGCCGGTTGGGGATGTCGGTGCCGTCGGTGCGCAGGTAGTACATGAGCTCGCCGCGGGGGGCTTCGCTACGTGCCACCGACTGCCCGGCGGGTATCTCCGGCATGATGACCGTCATGGCCCCTTCGGGCAGGGTCGCCACGCACTGGCGGATGATGGAGATGGACTCGAACACCTCGCGCAGCCGTACGAGGGCGCGGGCGCGCACGTCGCAGCCCTCTTCGGTGATCACATCGAACGAGAGTTGCGGGTAGGCGGCATAGGGCACGTCGCGGCGCACGTCGACGGCAAGGCCGGAACCTCGCGCCACGGGGCCCACCACGCCGAAGCGGCGTGCCTCGTCGGGGGGCAGTACGCCGATGCCGGTGGTGCGCCCTGTGACCATGGGGTCGGAGGCGTAGATGCGGTATATCTCGCGGGCGTTACGTTCCACCTTGTCGAGACCGGCAAGCAGCATGGCCAGCAATTCGGCGTCCACGTCGTACTTCACGCCGCCGATGCAGTTGGCGGCGAGGTCCATGCGGTTGCCGTACACCGTCTCCTTGATGTCCTGCATGATCTCGCGCACTTCCATCACATGCATGAACAGCGACTTGAAGCCGATGATGTGCGCGAGGATGGCGACGTTGAACAGGTGCGAGGCCGTGCGCTTTATCTCCTCCGCCACCACACGCAGATGGTCGGCGCGGGCGGGCACTTCGATGCCCGCGAGGTGCTCGACTGCCATGCAGTAGGTGAAGGGATGGCTGTTCGAGCACAGCGAGCACACGCGTTCGGTGAGCACGATGTTCTGGAACAGGTTGCGGCGCATGGCCAGCGCCTCCATGCCCCGGTGGACATGTCCGGCGGTGATTTCCACGTTGCGGACGATTTCGCCGTCGACATCCAGCTTGAAGTACATGGGCTCTTCAAGGGCCACATGCAGCGGGCCTACGGGCAGCGTCCATGTCTGCGTCGTGCTGTCGGGAGTGCTCATGCCTTGTCTCCGGGGCGCGCGGCGAGGATGCGTTCCCACAGGTCCTGTGTGGACGCGCCGTTGGTCATGGTCGAAAGGGGGACGATGGTGTTCATGATGCCCGCGTCGAGCTTCTCGTCGAGGAACAGGCGGCGGGGGTTCGGGTGGCCCGGTACGGCGATGTCGTACATCTCCATGAACTCGCGCTCGTTCCAGTCGGCGTTGCGGAAGTGCGGGGTGATGGAGGGCACCGACGGGCATTCGGGGTCGAGGACCACCGTGACGGTCAGCGTCGTGCCGTGCACGTCGAAGTGGTAGGCTATCTCCTGACGGGGCACGCCGGGTTCGCGCACGGGGTCGTAGGCGGTGACGGTGGCAAGGCGCGCTCCGCCTTCGGCCAGCAGGCGCGCCGCTTCAGGCAGGGTGTCGCGTTCGGCGAGGCGAAGCCAGCCATAGGCGTTGCCGTGGGCGTCACGCGTCCAGGTGAAGCCTTCCGCCTCTGCCAGCGCATCCAGTGCGGTGGCGAGGGGGGCGGTGAGGGCGTTGTCGGGCATGGTGGTCATTGCTGTACTCCCGTGGCGGGCGTCTCGTCGCCCTTGACCGTGACGGCGTTGGCGTCACCTTCGCGGATGGCGGGTTCGTCGGCGTGGCCTGCGGGGGCTGCGGGCATGGCCGAGGCTTCGGGGATATGCACGTCCGCCCGGGCGGCGGCCAGCTGGCGGCACGAGGGGCAAAGGCGCATGAACGAGGCGAAGTCGAAGCCGCCGGGACCGTAGGCGCGGGCCGCCAGTTGCGGCGGCAGCGGGCGGATGTGCGCACCGCAGCCTTCGCACTGCATGAACGGAACGAACTGGCGTTCGCACCAGTCGTACTTCTGCGATTGCAGGTGGGCGTTGTGCCAGTCGTTACTGAGGGTGATGGCGCCGGTGGGGCAGTAGTGCCTGCAGAGGCCGCACAGGGCGCAGGTGTTGTGCCACACGGTGAAGTCGTAGCCGCTGCCGTCTTCGCGTTCGGCGATGTTGATGGCACCCCCGGCGCAGACGTGGTGGCAGATGGCGCAGCCCACGCACAGTGCCGGGTCGAGTCGCACCTGCCCGCGAAAGCGGGCGGGGGTGTGGGCCTCGGCAAAGGGGAAGGGGTCGGTTGAGGGACCCTTCAGCACGTTGCGGGCGAGAACCTTGAGGAATCCGAACATGTCAGCCTCCTATGCGTTCGAGCCACAGGTCGCGCGCCTTGACGACGCCTTCGATGATGGCCTGCGGACGGGGCGGACACCCCGGCACGTTGATGTCGATGGGGATATAGCGGTCGAGCGGTCCCTCGATGGGGTAGCCGTCGCGGAAGACGCCGCCGCTGACGGGGCAGATGCCCACGGCCACGGTGATCTTCGGGGCGGGTATCTCGTCCCACACGCGCAGCACCTTGTCCTTCACGCGGGCGGTGAGCGGCCCGGTGATGAGCACGATGTCGGCATGGCGGGGGCTGCCGCAGTATTTGCAACCGAGCCGTTCCACGTCGTAGCGGGGAATGCACGCCGTGGTGGCAAGCTCCACGTCGCAGCCGTTACATGATCCGGCGTTGATGCGGTACAACCACGGGGAGCGTACGGCGAGCTTCTTGAGCAGGTTCATTGCCGGGTCTCCCTAAAAGCCCAGCCACGCCAGGGCGAGACTCGCCATGGCCAGCGGGGTGGGCAGCTTGAGGTAGAAGGTGAACGCCTGATCGATGCGAAAACGGCCTGTGGCGGCCTTGACCAGTGTCAGCGACAGCAGCATGAGGCCCGCGCACTTGAGGGCGAACCACAGCACGTTGGGCACGATGCCGCCGGGTACGGTGCCGGGGAAGAACATCGCCACACCAAGGCCCAGCACGACGACGGTCTTCAGGGCCGCGCCGAGATGGAAGAAGCCGAGAGCGGGGCCGGAGTATTCCAGCAGCGGGCCTTCGATGATCTCGGTCTCCGCCTCGGGGATGTCGAAGGGGGGCACACCGGCCGTTCCCGGCAGGAAGAGCAGGTAGGCCAGCAGCGCGGGCAGCATCACCGGGTCGAGTCCGAGCATCCCCGTGCTTGCCTGATAGGCCACGACCGAGGCCAGCGAGAGTTCGGCCCCCACGCCCGTGGCGTGACCGACCTTGAGCGCCACCGCCAGCAGGACGGCCAGCAGCGGAATCTCGTAGGCCAGCATCATGGTCATCTCGCGCGAGAAGCCGATGGCCCCGAATGGCGAGCTTGACGCCGACCCGCCCACCATGAGCGCGATGGCAGGCAGGGGCAGCAGGTAGAACAGCACCAGCATGTCACCCATGCCCGGCATGCCGTCATAGACGCCGGGAACGGGGATGAAGGCCGCGCACACCGCCATGCCCGTGAAGCCGATGAGCGGCGCGGCAAGGAAGAATGTGCGGTTGGCCGTGGCCGGGATGAGCGTCTCCTTGGTGGTCAGCTTCACGAGGTCGATGAAGGGCTGCACGATGGGTGGCCCCACGCGGCGCTGCAAGCGGGCCTCGACCTTGCGGTCGAGTCCCTTGAGCAGAAGCCCCAGCGTCAGCGCGAACGCACCGCCCGGGAAGACGATCATATGGAAGAGGGCGACAAGGATGTCTTGCATGGTCTAGCGCTCCTTGGAGGCGGTCATGCCGCGCAGCAGGGCCACGGGCGCGCCGTAGATGCTGCCGGAGTTCATGCGGGCCACGTCACGGCCGAGGTCGACACCGCAGGTGTGCACCGTCGTCACCCGGCTGTCGCGGGTGAGCAGGCGCAGCATGCCCCAGCCGAAGGCTGCGGCCACGGTGGCGAGTACCGCAACCGCGGTGGCGTTCCATGCGCCTGCGCCGCTGGCGAGGCCCCACGGGGCGACTTCGGGCGCGGTCAGGCCGAGGGCCGTCAGCATGGTGGCGATGGGCGCAAGCAGCAGGCCGGGGAAGAAGCCGGTGACGACACAACCCGCAGCGAGGACGAGCATGGGCACCAGCATCACGCGCGGGGCCTCCTGCACGTGGTCGATGTCGGGCGAGGGCTGACCGAGGAAGGCGGCGTGCAGGTACTTGGCGAAGTACGCCAGCGTCAGCACACTTCCCACCAGCGAGAGGATGGCGAGCATCACTTCACCCTGCTGCATGAGGGCGTGGTAGATGATCCATTTCGAGGTGAAACCGTTGGTGGGGGGCACGCCCACGACGGAGAGTGCGCCGATGGCGAAGACGCCCAGCGTCACCGGCATCTTGCGGCCTATGCCACCAAGCTGGTCGAGCGAGTGCTTGTGCGTCTGCAGGATGAGTGCGCCCGCCACGAGGAAGAGCAGGTCCTTGAACAGCACGTGGTTGGCGAGGTGCAGCAGGCCCCCTGTCATGCCCAGCGGCGTGCCGAGGGCGAAGGCCAGCACCATGTAGCCCAGCTGGCTCACGGTGGAGTAGATGAGCACCAGCTTGAGGTCGGATTGCAGGACGGCGAGAAGCGCCGCCATGACGATGGTGATGCCGCCGACCCACGCCACGACCTGCATGAGGCCGATGCCGTCGGTGAACCCGGCGGCCTGCACCAGCACCGCGCCGCCGCCAAGGGCCAGCAGCAGCTTGGCGAGGCCGAAGAGCGCGCTCTTGAGCAGGACGGAGGAGATGTAACCCGAGACCGGCGTGGGCGCGGTGGCGGGGTGCATCTGCACGTCGATGCGGAAGGGCAGTTGCGCCGCCTTCATGACGAGGCCCAGCACCATGAGGCCCACCGCGGTGGCGGAGAGTCCGACGGGCATGGATGGCAGGGCAGCGTGTACGGCGTCGAAGGCGGGGCTGCCGGCACCTGAGGTGAGCAGCACCACGCCGAGGAACATGAAGGCCGCCCCCAGCACGTTGAAGAAGAAGTACTTGAAGCCTTCGCGAAGCGCCTCGGGGAACTCCTCATGCACGATGACGCAGTAGAGGCTCCACGAGCTCATGATTTCCCAGAAGGTGAAGAAGCTGTAAAGGTCGCGGCTTGCCGCCACGCCCATGAGCCCCCCCACCATGAAGAGGAAGAACGTGTAGAACCGCCACTGGGTGTGGCTGTGTTCCATGTAGCCCACGGCGTAGACCATGTTGAGGCAGCCGATGACAGCGACTGTCAGCACGAAGCCGTACGAGAGCATGTCGAGGTCGCGCCCGGTGAAGGCGGCGACCACTGCGGCAACCAGCAGGACGAGGGCCGTGGCCCATCCGGCCAGCTTGCGGTCGTGACGCAACAGGGCGGGCAGTGCCGCGCCGAGCATGGTCAGCACCACATAGGGGGGCCAGCTTACGGTCAGCGAGGGCAGGGTCTGCGGAGCGAGGTTGCCTGCTGCCACCAGCATGTCGGCCACGGGGGTCACGAGGGCGAGTCCGTACTGCGGCGCGATGCCGAGGAACACGCAAAGACCCGCCAGCACCAGCATGGGCAGGCGCATGGCCCACGGTGCTTCCTGCACCGGATGTCCCTTGCGGGGCATGAAGACCAGCACGCGGATGATGCGCATGTAGTACACGGCCCCGGCAAGGCTCGCCAGCAGAAGCGCGGCGGCGAGTTCGGGGTGCCCGGCCTGCACCGCGCCCTGAAGCATGAGGTACTTGCTGGCGAATCCGGCGAAGGGCGGCATGCCCATGATGGAGAGCACACCCACCATCATGCAGCCCGCCGTCCACGGCATCATGCGGCCCATGCCCGCGAGGTCTTCAAGCTTGCGACCCGCGCGCATGACCAGCGCACCTGCGCAGAGGAAGAGCAGGTTCTTCATGATGGCATGATTGAGCACGTGGGCGAGCGCGCCCGTGGTCGACAACCATGTGCCAAGGCCGATGATGGTGGCGATTTCGCCGATCTGGCCCATGGTGGAATAGGCGAGCAGGCGCTTGATGTCGTCCTGCCGCAAGGCCATGACTTCGCCGTAGGCCATGGTGAGCACGCCCAGCGTCGTCACCGCCGCGCCCATCCACGAGATGCCTGCGATGCCTTCGCCGGTCTGCAGCAGCACGGTCATGCCGCATATAGCGAACAGGACGCGGACGATGCCGTAGATGCCGGTCTTGGTCAGCAATCCCGACAAGGGGCCGGAGATGGAGGAAGGGGCCACGGGGTGGGCGTCGGGCAGCCAGCCGTGCACGGGCACGAAACCGGCCTTGACCGCGAAGCCAGCGAGGGTGAGCAGCAGCGCGGCCTTGAGCAGCATGGGGTCGAGTTGGCGCACGGCTGCGGTCACGGCGTCAAAATCGGCCGAGCCGCCGTTGGTGAGCATGAGCAGCCCGGGAAGCATGAACATCGCACCCGCAGCACACATGACGAAGTACTTCACACCGGCGCGGAAGGCGCGGGGGGTGCCTTCATGCACGACAAGGAAGTACGACGACCATGTCATCAGTTCCCAGAAGCCGTAGAAGCTGCCGAAAGAGCGTGTGGACACGAGGCCCATCAGCGACCCCGTCATGATCATCAGGAAGAAGTAGTAGCCGGAACTGTGGCGGGCGTGGGTGATGTACCCCACGGAGTAGGCAGTGACGGCAAGGCAGACGCCCCCGGTGATGACGGCGAAGAGTCGCGCGAGAGGGTCGAGTCCCGCGCCGTGCCATGCCAGCGCAAGGGCCGCAGCCGCAAGCGCCACGGCGAGGATGCTGCGGAAGGGGCGTGCCACGCCACCAGCCGCCCAGACGCAAAAAGCCCCCGCGTAGGGGACGAGTGCCGCCGGGTGCCATCCGTCAGCCAGTGCGGGAAGCGATTCGGGGGCATGCCCGAGGAATGTTGCAGCACCCACCATGAGGGCGTGTCCCCCTATGCCGCATCCCGCTACCGCAAGAACGACAGGGGCGAGGTGCAGGGGGAGGCGTTCGGGGGTGATGCCGGAGGCTTCCCACGGGCCGTGTTCAAGACAGACGGTCTGCGTGGCGACCACGGTGAGCCATGCCATGATGGCTGCCGACAGCGCCATGAGCAGGGGTAGCAGCAGCCCGCCCGACTGTACGGCGGCTGCCGTGACCAGCATTCTCCCTTCAGGCACGAGAAAAGGGGAGATGCCAAGCGCTGCGAACATACCGAAACCATAGAGCACGGCACTGGCGGGCATGGCTTCGCGTATGCCCCGCAGGGCGTCGGCTTCGGCAGAACCCGCCTTGGACATCAGCGGGCGCAGGGCACCGTAGGCAAGTAGCCGTGCAAGACACTGGAAGGCTGCGAAGAGGATGCCCCCCGTCGTCGCCGTGGCTGAACCGAGGCCGAAACCGATGAGCGCGATGCCCGCATCGGCCACAGCCCCGTAGCCGATGAGCGCGTCAAGGCGACGCCGCGCAGCGATGGCTGCCAGCGTGCCCCAGAATAGCAGCACTATGCCAGCCTGTACCATGAAGGGCAGGTCGAACAGAGTTGGTGCTGGTTGCATCCTAATCTCCCTGATGACGAAAGTCCCGATATCTTGATTGACCAAACAGTTGGTTGACCGACCATATTGCAACACGCGGGGTAATTCAAGGGGGTGTTTGTGAATCGATTCCCAATGTGGAGTGGGAGGGGAGGGCGACACTCTTTTTTGTCCTGAGGTAACAGGATGTTGAGAGAGATGATGCCGTCCGTGGATGGACTCGAAGAAACGCAAAAAAACGCAATGCGGTGGCAGTGCAAGGGGCGTGGTGAGTGCTTACGTGATGCAACAGGTGTTGTTTATATAATCAAACAATATATGTGGCGCTCGCACTGCGGATGTCGGCACTCACTACGGACGAGTGGCGCAATGACGAGGCGCGGTGGTCATGTCCTGCTGGCACGCTATGCTTCCATGACGCCGTGCGGCTGTGCGTTCGACTTGACGCAAGCCCGAGGGGACGTGTACTCGCCTTGCATTCCTTGATTGACCAAACAGAATGTGAGGCCGCTTCCCGCACTTGCGGGCATGTCACGCAACCCTTGTCACTCTTCGGGTATGATATGGATTCAATGCAACTTGTTCTCGCGCTGTCGCCGATAGTCTGGCTCATCTTCTCGCTCATCGTGCTCAAACTGCCCGCCTACAGGACATGCGCCCTGACGCTTGCCGCCACGGTCTGCATCGCCGTCTTCGGCCCTTGGCACATGGCCCCGCTTTCGGCAGGCACGGCAGCCCTCGAAGGGGCGGCCCTCGGCCTGTGGCCCATCATGGTCGTCATCGTCGCCGCCGTGTTCACCTATAATCTGGCGCAGCATACGGGCAGCATGAATGTCATCACACGTATGCTTTCCGGCATCACCACAGACAAGCGCCTTCTTGTCCTCATCGTCGCATGGGGCTTTGGCGGCTTTCTCGAAGGGGTTGCAGGCTATGGCACGGCAGTGGCCATCCCCGCCAGCATCCTTGCCGCCATGGGCTTTCAGCCCATGTTCGCCGCTGTCATCTGTCTCGTGGCCAACACCGTGCCCACGGCCTTCGGCGCCATCGGCATTCCCATCGTCACCATGGCCAGCGTCACCGGGCTGCCCGTAGAGACCATCAGCTACTACACCGCGTTGCAGCTTTCGGTGTTCATCATCCTCATCACCTTCCTGCTGGTCATCCTCACGGCAGGTTTCAAGGGCATCCGCGGGGTGTTCTGGGCCACGCTCGTCTCCGGGGTCGCCTTCGCGCTGCCGCAGCTTTACACCGCCAAGTACATGGGGGCGGAATTGCCCTGCCTCATCGGCAGCGTGTGCAGCATGGTCGCCACCATCGTCTGGGCGCGCATCTTCCACCGCGACACCGCCGCTGTAGAAACCGAGCCCCTGCCCACCGCGGACAAGGTCAAGGCATGGCTGCCCTATATCTTCGTCTTCAGCTTCATCATCCTGTGCAGCAACCTCTTTCCGCTCATCAAGGACACACTGGGGGCGGTGAAGACCACCGTCGTCATCCACGGTGACACGCCGTTCACCTTCAAATGGCTGGCGACACCCGGTTCGCTCATCATCATCGCCACCTACCTTGGCGGCATGATTCAGGGCGTCCGTTTCGGAGAGATAACCGGGGTGCTCGTGAAGACGGCCCGCAAGCTCGCCTTCTCGGCAGTGACGGTGGTCTCCATCGTCGCCCTTGCCAAGGTCATGGCATCCAGCGGCATGATCAACACCCTCGCTGTGGCCGTGGCGGATGCCACCAGCAGCTACTTCCCGCTCATAGCCCCGCTGCTTGGTGCGCTGGGAACCTTCGTGACGGGTAGCGACACATCCTCCAATGTCCTTTTCGGGCAATTGCAGATGGAGGTCGCGAACCGCATCAGCATCGACCGGGCATGGATCGTGGCTGCTTCGGCGGCAGGTGCCACGGCTGGCAAGATGATCTCGCCCCAGTCCATCGCCGTTGCCACGGCTGCCACCGGCCTTGTCGGTTCCGAAGGGCGCATCATGAACCGCACGCTGGCCGTGTGCGTGGGCTACGTGCTCATTCTCGGGACGCTGGTCTACGTGGCCATTCCGTACCTGCACATGCTGCAGGGGTGATGCTGCAAGGCGCACGCCGCAGCACGCGGAGACAACAAAGGGCCGTCCTTCGGGGCGGCCCTTTTCGTATGGCGAGAGGTCGCCTTGGATGTGTCTCTTTCCGTAGGTCGATACCCGTCGTGGCCTTGCAACGCCTCTACGGCGTCGAGAGGCGGCCTTCATCTGTTTCGGCCTACGCCGCCAAGGGCTTGGTGGTGGAGGTGCATGGGGCGTTGACGGAAGAGGCTGAATCAGACTGAGACGCCATCACCTGCGGTCAGGGTATGTCCCCCATGGTGGGCATCGTCATACGAAGGAGGAAGGGCAAAGGGGCGAGGGCCGATTCTCGTGGGCGGGTCACGTGGTAGGGGGCATGTGGTCGGGTGCTGTCGTGAGAGGGCGCCTGGTGGCCCTGCGGAGAAGCTGGAACGGCGAAGAAGGGGTCACCAGCGGCGGGCGGCCTGCTGTAGCATGGTGCGCACCACGAAAAGCGCGCCAAGCAGCATGGCCCCCACGAGGGGTTCCTCTCGCGTGGCGAAGGCCAGCCAGAAGGCGATGAACACGGCAAGCAGCATGTACCTGTCCCATGGTTCCCATGTGCCGCGTTCGAAATCGAGGAGGGCGGCAGGGCGGGCAAGGTATGTCACACCCGCGGTAAGAAGCACGACGGCGAAGACGCCAGCCCCGCGAATGTCGGCGAGCAGTTTCGGCAGACCCGGCGTACCGCAGTAGAGGCCGAGTGCCCCGAGGATGATGGCGGCATTGACGCCGAGGAGCAGCCTGTCGAGCAATACCCTGCGCCAGACGAGGATGCCGATGCAGACGACAGCCGTGAGTGCTGCAAGGCCATAGGGAAGCTGCCACCCGCCGGGGGCCGTCGCCCCTTCGAGCCTCCACGACAGGGCGAACACCTGTAGCGGCAACAGTTCCAGCAACACTCGAAGCCATTTGTACACGCGGCACATCCTCCTTGGTAGCCACTTCCACGAGGGGGGGACGGATAAGGCGGCTTCACTAGCACAGGATGCCGCAGGCATCAAATCTGCCCTGCGGGGTGACCGACAGACAGAGATGCAGGGAGGCAGGTGGCGGGACAGGCAACGACAGGCCGGTCACGGGGCTGCTGCGGGCAATGCCATGAAAGGGGCGGACCCTATCCTACGAGGGCTGCCATCTCTTGCCGATGGGGCCTCGCGACGGGGTCTCTGGGGCGTGGCGGCATCTGCGCCGGGCGCTCTCTGGCGGTCGGACATCATGACGGGCACGGCTGCCGATGTCGTAGCCCTGCGTGGTCAGCCTTGGCGACGTTTGAGGAGCAGCGACCGCAGCAGCCTTCTTGCTGGCGAGAATGCCCGGGGCGCGTCTTCCGGGGCATCGGCCGTATCCGTCCGGTCGGCTGTTCCGGACTCTTCTTGGCGTCCCGCCTTTGCTGTCCTGCCTGTATGCGTTCCCGGACGAGGCCCACGCGTGACATCGTCCCGGCCGTCGGTCGATTCGGGCCTCTCCTCAATGCGGGTGATGCCGGGTAACGGGCCTATGCGCTCCCATGTCGCGTCGTCGGCCTCGGAGGGGACGCTGGGTGCGGGCCCGGCTTCGGCATCGTGAAGAGGCACGGCCCTGTAGGCGGCCTGCGAGACATCACGACGCCCTGAGGGCCGCCGCACGACCGGACGGGCCGATTGTGGCGACGGTGTCGTCGAATCCGTCGTGGTCACATGGACAGGGGGTTCCATGCCGGAATCCGAACCCGCCGGTCGTGATGCCGACTGTCTTGGCAGCAGGCGTGCCGCATCATTCGCTGCCGGCTTCGTCGCATCTTGTGCAGGGGCAGTCCGTTCCGGGCCTGCTGCGGCGTGCGTGGTCTCGTCCGTGTCCTTGCGGGAGCCTTTGCCACGCATTCCCTGCCGCACCGCATCCGCAGCGCGGCGCGCCTTGTCCGTGAGTCCGGAGGTGAGGCCGCTCATCGCCGCCTTCATCACCTTGCGGACGAGTCCGCCCGACATGCGGACAAGCAGTGCCGAGGCCTCGCGGTAGGGGTTGGGGCGTTCGGGCATTCCCGGCAACGGCGGCGAGAGCAGGTTGCGCGTGACGATGCCGACCCGCAGGGCCAGCAGGGCGTTGGCGGAACCATCGACGAGCGAGGCGGTCAGCACCGTGCCGACACCGGATATGCCGGGTACGGATGTCATGGGCGATGCGGCGAGAAGCGGCGTGAGCAGGGCGTGGATGTGGTCTTCGAGTCCTGCATCCTCCAGTGCCCCGGCGGCGAGGGCCGTGCCGGCGACGTTGAGGTACAGGCGAACCAGCGCCCGCGGGTGCGGGCGGCTGTCGTAGAGGGCCGAGATGCGCCAGACGAGGCGGGCCAGCAGTACGAGGACGATGAGGGTGTCCAGTCTGCCGTTGCGGGCGATGGCCGTGGTGAGAAAGATGCGTGATGCCGTGCGTCTGGTCTCGCGCAGGGCGGCGGCATCGAGGTGTGAGAGCAGGTCTTCAAGGGAGTGGGGAACGCCGTCGGCAGAGGCGGCAGGCACCTCTTCACCACGCAGGTGGGGGTTGGTGCGCAACCGTGTCTCAAGGGCACGTCTGTAGTCGGCGAGGGCTTCAGGCGTGTCGTCCTTTGGCAGTTCAAGCTGGCGGGGCCGCATGAGATAGGTCGCCGCCAGCCAGCCCAGTGCCGCAAGCATGGCCCCCATACCCGTCCAGAATACGATGTCGCCGAAAAACGGGTGGATACGCCCAGCCATGTCAGCAAGTGTGAGCACCTGTCCGCCGATGAAGATGAACACACTTGCACAAAGTGCGATGGCAAGCGCAATGGCAATGCGTGCGGGCGTGGTGGACATGCTTCGTCTCCTGTTCGAGGGCGCGTTGGATGGGGCGGGATGGATGCTGTTGTGGCGTATCTTTCCGGAAAGGTGCGACAGGCATGCGTCATCGTCAAGTGTGCATGTACGGCATGGTGGTCAGGAATATCATTACGTACCCTTCTCTGTGGTAGTACTCTTGGCCCATGTCGCATCACATCCATCCGGGGGATGATGCCCCCCACCCTTCGAACGATCGCAGTCCCGACGCCACGTCCGCCATGCTGAAGGCTCAGGGGCCTTCACTCATGGTGCGTCTGAGGATTCTCACGGTCGTGGCGAACATCATCGTCATCCTGCTCGGGGCGATGACCTTCCGTGAGGCATGGCGCAATACGCTCTCGAACATGGAAGTCGCGTCGACCAACATAACGGTGACGTTGGCTGAACGCATCGGCGGCTACCTCGACACGCTCGATGTGGGGTTGCTGGGACTCGCCGGGGAGACCCGGCGCCATGAGGGGGACAACGCAAGGCAGGCACTGCCCGACGTGTTCAGCCGGTTCATCGATCATCTGCCCCTTGTGGACAACCTGCTCTATGCGGACGCCTCGGGTGAGGTCGTGCTCGACTGCAACGGGCTGTTACAGCAGCGGGTGCATATCGGAGACCGTGTCTATTTCAGGAACCTGCGTGCAGGGGCGACTCGCATGGAGGTCTCGGAACCCATCGAGGGGCGCCTGAGTGGCAAGAGGGTCATCAGTGTTGCACGTCGGGTCACCGATGGTGACGGCGTCTTCATGGGGGTGGTGCTGGCTACCATTCCGCTGGAGCGGTTCAGCCAACTGTTTCAGGGCATAGACATCGGCCCCAATGGTCACATCTCGTTCTTGCGCCAGGGCTTCATCATGCTCACCCGTGTGCCGCCCCTGCCGCCGGAGATGGATGTCACACCGGGAAGATTCGGAGCACAGCCGGTGCGGGAAGCCATTCAGGGAGGCAGTGAGGCGGGTGTGGTGCGAACAGTGTCCCATGTGGGGGGGCTTGAGAAGATATTCTCGTATCGCAAGGTGGGGCACCATCCGTTCTGGGTGGTCGTGGGACTGGCGCTTGATGACGCCATACAGCCGTGGTTCCGCAATGCCGCCTATGTGGCCGTCATCGTCGTCGCGTTTGTGGTCTTCACGGCGTTGTCGTCGCGCTCCCTGCGGCGTGCCCTCCAGCAGGAGGTGGCGGCCCGCAATGCGGTGGAACGGGCACGCAATGAACTGGAGACGCGTGTCGCTGAACGAACGGCCCTGCTTGAGGACTCCAATCTCCATCTGCGTGAGGCCAAGGAGAAGGCCGATAACGCGAACGCGGCCAAGAGCGCGTTCCTCGCCAACATGAGCCATGAGATCCGCACGCCGCTCAATGGCCTTCTCGGTATGCTCGACCTGCTCGAGGCCACGGGCCTTGATGCCGGTCAGGCCGAATATCTCGGCATGGCGAGACGTTCCGGGCGCAGGCTCACCGACCTTTTGGGCGACATCCTCGATCTTTCGCGCATCGAGGCGGGCAAACTCGTGCTTGCCGAACAGCCGTTCACACTTTCCGATGTCCTTGCATCCATTCGTGAGACCTTCGCACCCCTCTCCCGCGAGAAGGGACTCCCGCTTGAGTTCGCCCTCGATGCGGTCCCGGGGCCCTTTCTGGGCGATGCCGTGCGGGTGCGCCAGATACTGCTCAACCTTGTGGGCAATGCCATGAAGTTCACCAACAGGGGGCAGGTGAAACTCGAGGTGAAGACCCTTTTGCCCATGCCCGATGGGCGGGCGCGCATCCTGTTCATGGTGCACGACTCCGGCTGCGGTATCCCGGAAGAACAGGTGGGGTCCATCTGCGAGCCCTTCACGCAGGTCGAGGCCCCGCTCACCAAGCGGTATCAGGGAGTAGGACTCGGTCTGGCCATAACGCGCACGCTGGTACATGCGTATGACGGTACGCTCACGGTCGATTCGCAGGTCGGTGTGGGTACTTCGGTGTACCTCACCCTCTGTCTGCCGCTGGCGGCAGGCGACGCCAAGGCCGCCGCGCCCGAGGCGAACCCGCCGCAGGAGGCCCCGCAGGGGCTTCGGGTGCTCGTGGTAGAGGACGACCCCGTGAACCTGTTCACAGTGCGCGCCATGCTCGAAAGAATGGGACACACCGTGAGGACGGCCACTGACGGCGAACAGGCACTGGCCGTGCTTGTAGGCGCGCCGTTCGACTGTGTGCTCATGGACATCCAGATGCCCCAGATGGACGGGATGACCGCCGTGGGGCTGTTGCGTGCCTCGCACTGTGCCAATGCCGATGTTCCGGTCGTGGCGCTCACGGCGTACGTGATGAACGGAGACCGGGAGCGTTTTCTCGATGCCGGCATGGATGCCTATCTCGCCAAACCCATTTCCATGCATGCCCTTGGCGAAGTGCTGCGTCATATCCCTCTGCTGCGTGCGAGAAGGACGGGTGTGACGGACGGCGGGTAGAGAGTGTTTCCGGTGAGGGTGAGCAGGGCGCGGTATGGATGGGGCGTCAGGCGCACCTTTGCACGGCGAAGGGTCTGAAAGACATGCGATGAGCCCCCCGCAGGATGTTCCTGCGGGGGGCTGCCTGTCCGGGATGTGTCTACGATAGCGCGGTCTTACTTCGAGGCGGCTTCGGCCGCGGCCTTCACCCCAGAGGTGTTGCCCTTGAAGAAGACAGGGATGTCGCAGCTGCCGAGGATGCTCGAGCGGATCGTCATCTCAGGCAACTGGGCCCATACGGACTTGTTGGAGTAGTAGAAGAAGAAGCCCATCACTACCCACGCGACCATGCACCAGCGGGATGCTTCACTGATGTAGGCGGGCGAACCGGGCACCAGCAGCAGGACGATGCACATGACGGAAGTGAGCGTGCCGATGTTGCAGCAGAGGATGCTGAGGCTCTTGTTGCCGACGCCGGGAGTGCCCAGAAGCACGCGGCGGGCGGCAAGGCAGGTGAAGAGGTAGCCGATGCCGGTACCCACCGAGCTCATGTCCACGATCCATACCACCACGGAACGACCGGCGAAGGGAGTCAGCAGTACGATGGCGATGGTGAAGAGGATGGCCTTGTAGGGAGTGCGGTACTTGGGGTGGATGTCGCCGAACCAAGAAGGCAGGATGCGGCCGCGAGCCATGCTGAGCAGCAGGCGCGAGGTGGCGATGTAGAAGCCGTTGATGCCGGTGCAGACGGCGCCGAGAACGGCGCAGGCCAGCACGATGGCGCCGAACTTGCCGAAGGCCATGGTGGCGGCGTCGCCGGTGGCCCATGCTGTGCCGCCGCTGGCGCGCAGGGCTTCCATCTTGGCGAGCATTTCGGGGTAGGGCATCACGATGGCCACGGAAAGGGCCACGAGGCTGTACAGGATGACGCCCATGAAGATGGCGAGGATCATGATCCTGCGGGAGCGCGCGGGGTCGAAGGCGAACTCCTCAGCGGCCTGCGGCACGGTGTCGAAGCCCACGAAGAGGAAGGGCGAGATGGCGAAGATGATCAGCACGCAGGAAAGCGGCGTGCGATGTTCGGCGAACATGGGCAGGAGGTTGCTCATGTGGGCCGATTCAAGGGAAGCGGTGCCCGCAAAGAGGGCCACGATGCCGATGGTCAGCATGTAGGCGAGAACGACCTGCAACTTGCCCGCGAAGCTCACGCCGCGATAGTTCATCCAGCCGAAGGCGAGGGTGCCGAAGGTCATCAGCATCACTTCACCCATGTACACCTGCCACCCGGCGATGGAGTACAACGGGCCGAACTCGAAGACCCCCGGGAAGAGGAACCTGAAGATGAGCGCAAGGGCCGCGATGTCGATGCAGACGATGGCGATGTAGCCCAGGACGAGCGCCCAGCCGCAGATGAAGGCCGCTGTCGGGCCGAAGCCGACATAGGCATAGGCGAATGCGCCACCTGCAACAGGTACGTACTTGACCATGTAGCTGTAACAGACAGCCACGAAGCTGAGAAGGAAGGCACCGATGAGGAAGCCTGTGAGCGTCCCTACGGGGCCAGCCTGCGGCAGGAACATGTCGCCGGGCAGCACAAAGCAGCCCCAGCCGACGATGGAGCCCAGAGCGAGGGCCCACACCTGCATCGGGGACAGGGTTTTTTCAAGTTCAAACTGTTCGGACATGATGAACCTCACAAAGGGTTGCTGAAGAGGATGTTCCCGGCTCGACGGTCGTTAGCCGCAGCCCCACGCGGGAACATCAACCGGAGACAAGGAACCGCGTGATGAGCCCGGAACAGCAACAAGCGTACCAGCGATGTGAAGTCCTTCACATGTCTCCATTGGGGCACAATGATTAATGAATGTCATTGTTATTAATGATTTCTATTAGCATGAGAAAGAAAACTTACTATTCAGGTAGAAAATGGGCATCAAGTGAAGTTTTCTTTGTGTGCGGCGGCTGACCGCACACGTGCCGTGCCTTGCTGGTGCCTTTGTCAAATTGGTGTGTTATTTCAGGTTAATAAGGATATTCTCTTTCTCTTGATGGGCCGATGGGGTTCCGGCATGCCCTGCGGCAAGGCGTTACGGGGCCATTCCGGCTTCGTCATGGCAAGCGGCATCAGCTTTGCACATGCGCACACTCGTGAACCTTTTCCCGAGGATGCGTCATGCAGCAGTCAGCCCCTTCTTCGTCGTCGTATCTCGCCGTGTTGCTCGTCCTCTGTGCCGAGGTGCTCATCTATTGCAGCGCCAGCTGGGCGAAGCATCTCTTTCCCGTCGTAGGTGCCGAGGGCGTCACCACGTACAGGCTCTTTTTCTCTGCCGCCGTACTCGCGCTGGTTTCGCGTCCCTGGCAGAAGCCCATTCCGCGCGATGAGTGGAGGCCCCACCTGCTGTTCGGCGTCGGGCTGGGGGGCATGTTCCTCTTTTCCTATGCTGCCATCCGGTATGTTCCGCTTGGCATATCCGTGGGCGTGCAGATGTTGGGGCCTCTGGTCATCGCCCTTGCCGCGTCGCGCCGTCCGCGGGACTTCGCATGGGTGGGCCTTGCCGCAGCGGGCATCTGGCTGCTGTTGCGCCCCGACGCCGTCGGGCAGGTGGACATGCGCGGCGTCGCCCTTGCCGGGGCGGCGGCGGGGTGCTGGGCCATGTACATCTGGTTCGGCAAGGCGGCCTGTGCCCGAGACTGCTGCGCGGCACTGGCGCTTGCCATGTTCACAGGGGGGGTGGCGACCCTGCCCCTGTCGCTCGTCACCGTGGGGGGCGCACTGCTCGAATCGTCTTCACTGCTCTTCGGGCTGCTGCTGGCCCTCTCTTCCGCAGCCGTACCCTGCCTTCTCGAGATGCAGGCACTACGGCGCATCACGCCGAAAGTCTACGGTACGCTCATGAGTCTTGCCCCGGCTGTGGCGGCCCTCATGGGTTGTTTCTGGCTGGACGAGCAATTGTCCGCGGGGCAGTGGGGCGGTATAGCCTCCGTCGTCGCAGCCTCGGCAGGCATGACCCTTGCCGCCGAGTAGCGTGAAAGCTGCCGTGCGGCGTATGGCAACCTCTTTTCGTATATATCCAAGGAGACCATGACCATGACGACTGATCGCCGTGAGGCCCTTGTAGAGGACATTGTGCAGGCCGAACTCGCCATGTTCCTCGCCGTCCGTAACCGGGGGGGCGTTTCACCCTGTCAGGAGTTGCCGGGAACGTTCCGCATCATGCGTGAGATGACCCACGGGGTTCTGGCGTTGCCGTTTCTCGAAGCCTATCGTGACGACCTGCGCAAGGCCGCAGAGGCGGGCCGCAATCTCATGACCGAAAAGTACGCACTCATGGAGGGCCTTCTGCAGACGAAGGCCCAAGACCCGCGCATCGAGGACATCGTCGCCGTCGAATCAACATGGCGGGCAGAGGTCGCCGCGCAGCACCCCGACATCATCGGGTCGGACGGGGAGGAGGGCTTCCGCCGCTACCTCGGTTGCGAGTTGCAGACCTATTCCCCTGAAGCACTCACGGCCTATGCTGACTGCGTGGACTCGGCACGGCATGAGGGACGCAACCTCGTGCTTGAACGCTACGACCTGCTCATGCGGAAGCTTGGGCGTGCCCCCTTGCAGCCCGGTGCGCCGGACAGGGGCAGGTGCCCCGGCAAGGGGCCAGACGAGGGTTCAGGCGGGGGCGCAAATGGGGGCGCCGATGCCTGATACCACGTCGTTGCTCGTATTCTTCGCCTGGCTGGTAGGTGGTTTCGTCTCTGGCGTGAGTGGCATCGGCGGGGCCATGGTGGCTGTGCCCGTGGCGGCGACGGTCATTCCCATGCACGAACTCGTGCCTCTGAGTTGCATCATGAACGTGGTCATGGACGGCTGCATCGCGCTGATGCACTACCGGCACTGCCGTGTCTCCGCCATGTGGCCCATGCTGGCGGGCTCCATTCCCGGTGCCCTCGCGGGGCTGTACATCCTCACCGTCCTGCCCGGCACGGTACTGCAGGGGGCCGTGGGGGTGTTGCTTCTCTACTACGTCTACTGGCAACGTACCTTCCGCGTCAGAGGCCCGGGCCGCGAGTCGTGGGGCTTCGGCGGCGCTGCCGGTTTCGGTGCCGGACTGCTTGGGACGGCCATCTCCTTCGACGGGCCTCCCGTCGGGGCCTATGGACTGTATGCGGGCTGGTCGCCACGGGTGTTCCTGGGGACGCTGGGCGTCTTCTTCGTCATTCGCGGTACCATGACCTGCCTGTTGCAGGCCGGGGCAGGACTCTACACCGAGGCCGTCATCGACTACGCCATGTACGGCATCCCGGCCACCATCATCGGTACGGTCTGTGCCTTTCCGGTGGTACGCCTCATCAACGTGGGGACGTTCCGGCGCATGCTCATGGGGGTCATCGTGCTGGCCGGGCTTGTGTGCCTGTGGCGCGCTGTGGCGTGACGCTCCAGCATCAACCAGCCCTGCCGATGCGCATCGTACGCCCCGCCGTGTTGCACGTGCGGGGCGTTGCCGTTTCGCGGCTCAATCCTCGTCCGAGATGTCGAGGGCCTTCATCTTGTAACGCAGTCCCGCCCCAGTGACCTGCATGATGCGGGCGGCCTTCGCCACATTCCCCCCCGTGACCCGCAACACGTTGGAGATGCACTGGGTCTCGTATTTCTGCAGGCATCCCTTGAGCGGGACGACGTGGCTTTTGCGGATGTTCCGGTAGTCGTAGTAGAGGCCCGCATCGCCGGTCTCGCCGGCAGCGGCCGCGGGGGCGGGGAGGGTGGGGGCCTGCGTCACGATGTCCGAAACCGTTGCGGGAGTGCTCCCCGTCGCATGGCATGCCTCCCGGAAGTGCCGCGGCAGACATGCGGGGCATATCTCCGGGCCATCACCCAGAAGCGCGAGGCTGCCCTCCACGACATGCAGGAGTTCGCGGATGTTGCCCGGCCAGTCGTAGTGCATGAACATGTGCAGTACATCGTCGTTGACGCCGACTGTCCCCGGCCCACCGGGGCGCGTCGCCAATTCTGAACGGTCGATGAACATGCGGGCGAGAAGCGGGATGTCGTTCCTGCGTTCGCGCAGGGGCGGCACGGAGATGCCCACCACGGCGAGACGGTAGAAGAGGTCGCGCCGCAGGACGCCATGTTCCACGGCCTGCAACGGTTCTTCGTTCAGGATGCTCATGATGCGCACGTCTACCGGGACTTCCGTATGCGAACCGAGGCGGCGCACGCGTTTCTCCTGCAATACGCGCAGCAGCTTGGCCTGCAAACCCAGCGGCATGGAGTTCAGCTCGTCGAAGAGCAGGGTGCCGCCATCGGCCTCTTCGAAGAGCCCGGGCTTGTCGGCGGCGTCCGTGTACGCGCCCTTGACCGTGCCGAAGAGGATGCCTTCGAGCAGGTTCTCGGGAATGGCGGCGCAGTTCACGGGGATGAACGGTCGCTGTCTGCGGTCGCTCTCGGAGTGGATCGCTTGCGCGAACACCTCCTTGCCCGTGCCGCTTTCCCCCCAGATCATCACCGGCGAAGAGGTTGCGGCTGCCGTACGCGCTTCGGCGATGACCTCGCGCAGGTTGGCGTCCTGTCCCACGATGCTGTCGAACGTATAGAAGTCATAGGCCGCCCCTTTGGGCTGCGGCGGGCGGGGCTGGCGTTTGCGCCCTTCGGCGAAGGCTGTCGTTCCCGTCCAGATGGTGAAGGCTATGACCCCGTCCTTACGTCCCGCGTCATAGAGGGGGATGAAGTCCGTGACTGTGCTGGCAAGGTAGTTGTTGGTGGTCTTGTACCAGTACGCCTTCTTCAGGATGGGTTCGCCCTTGCGGAGACACTCGATGGTGGGGATGCATTCGAGTTCGTGCGGTACATAGAGACTCGTGATGTGCCGCCCGACCACGGAAATGCGGCTGAAACCGTCCACACGCCGCTGGATGGTGTTCATGAAGCGGCATATGCCCTCTCCGTCCACCACGGCGACCCCCACCCCCATACTTTCCCATATGGTCTGCATGGCCGGCGTGAGAACGGCTGCGCGGCTTACGTCGGCGAAAGTGCTGCTGTCTAGGGGCATCATGGGGGGTCCTCGCACGGAAGGCTCATGGTGTGGTCGGGAAGGGAACCTAGAAGATTTCTTTGTGAAAAGAAAGTTTTTTTCTCAATCGATAAAAAATGGTCGGCGGAGATTGTGAAAAAAGGCGAGAAGGGAAGGGCATTCCGTAGTGTTGGCAACGTCGGGCGGCTGCGAAAGGGCCGTGGCATGGCTTGTGCAGAAAAGGGCAAGCAGAGAGGGCGGGCACGGACGCACACGATGAAAGGCGTGACGCCGCTACCCATCCCGCGATGCTGACCGGACTCCATGCCGGGAGGCATGGACATGATGCCGGATGCCGAAGCCCTCATGCACGGGGCGGCACATGGCGCAACGTGACCCGACGAAATGAAACGTAGTGGCAACAACGACGTTCACAACACAGGAGATTGAAATGGCTGCTCTTTCTTCCGCATCGAACACCGAAGGCCAGACCCCTGCAAACAAGGGCTACGGCATCAACTGGGATACCGCCGAATCGCGCGTCAAGGAACTCAAGGACTTTCTTCTTGCCGCGCCGCAGGTGATGGACCCCGAACGTCTGCAGTGCCTTCTCGACGTCTACGACGAATTCCAGGGCGAGCCCGTCGTCTACATCCGCGCCAAGCTGCTTGAGCGGGTGCTCCTCCGCAAGAAGATATTCCTCGACGGCAACCCCATCGTGGGTACCCTCACCGGTGTGCGCGCTGGCGTGTACGCCTACCCCGAATGGAACGTCTCGTGGATCAAGGAAGAGATGCAGATGGCCAAGATGGCCTCTCTTGGCGAGATGAAGATCCCGCAGGAGACGCAAGAGCTTCTCGAGAAGACCTACAAGCTGTGGAAGGGCCGCACCTGCATCGACCTGAACAACAAGATGTTCAAGGAGAAGTACGGCATCAACCCCGCGCCCTTCGCCAAGGCGGGCATGTACTACGAGAACGTCAGCGTCGCCAGCGGTTCGGGCATCGCCGACTATCCGCTGGTGCTCAACAAGGGCCTGCGCTGGCTCGCCGACGACGTGCGCGCACGTTTCGAAGCCTGCCCCACCACCCTTGCGAACAAGGAGAAGCATGACCTCTACCGCGCCATGCTGGTGACGTTCGAGGCCGTCATCGCCCATTCGCATCGCTACGCCGAACTCGCCGAGAAGACCGCCGCCGAGGAGGGCGACCCCAAGGCCAAGGCCGAACTGCTCGAGATCGCCGAGATATGCCGTCGCGTGCCCGAGTACCCGGCCCGCAACTTCCGCGAAGCCATCCAGTCCTTCTGGTTCACCCACCTCGCCATCGAGACCGAGCAGATGGCCTGCGCCACCTCGCCCGGTCGTTACGGCCAGTACATGTACCCCTTCTACAAGAAGGACATCGAAGAGGGGAACCTCACCCGCGAACAGGTGCTCACCCTGCTGAAGTTCCAGTGGATCAAGCACCTCGAACTGGGCGAGTACCAGGGTGCCTCCTACGCCATGACCCTGTCCGGTCACACCGGTCAGTCCATCACCATCGGCGGTGTCGACGCCAACGGTGACGACGCCAGCACCGAACTCGAAGAGGTGCTGCTCGACACCCAGATTCAGATGAAGAACATCCAGCCCACGCTGACCCTGCTCTACCATCCGAAGCTGAAGGACTCGTACATGAAGAAGGTTGTGGAGTGCATCCGCGGCGGCTCCGGCCAGCCCCAGATCCTCAACAACAACGTGGTCATCCAGCGCAACCTCGCCCGTTTCGCGCAGTACGAAGGCGGCATCACCCTCGAAGACGCCCGCAACTGCGGCAACTACGGGTGCGTGTCCACCGGCATCTGCGGCAAGGGCAGCTTCATCACGCAGGAAGACCAGCCCTGCCTCGCCAAGGTCGTCGAGCTCATGCTCAACAACGGCAAGTGCCCTGTGACCAAGAAGCAGGTGGGTGTCGAGTCCGGCGACCCGACCACCTTCACCACCTTCGAGGAAGTGTACGAAGCCACCAAGAAGCAACTCGACCATCTCTTCAACATCTCGCGCAAGCACTCCGACCTCAGCCAGATGGCCCGGCTTCAGGTTGTGCCCAGCGTCTTCCGTTCGGCCATGTACGATGGCTGCATCGACAAGGGCATGTGCGAAGAGGCCGGTGGTACGCGCTACCCGCAGGTCAACCCCATCATGACCGCAGGCATCGACGCCGCCAACTCGCTGCTGGCCATCAGGTACCTTGTCTTCGAAACGAAGCAAGTGACCATGGAGAAGCTGCTTGAAGCCCTGAAGGCCAACTTCGAAGGCTACGAAGACATCCGCAAGATGTGCTTCGAGGCGCCCAAGCACGGTAACGACTACCCCGAAGTGGAGCACTTCGTGCAGCGCTTCTACCGCGACGTGGACGCCATCCACAGTGCGCAGGGCCCGGACTGCTTCGGCTACCGCACCCCGCTGGACGCCTACTCGCTGTCGTACCACAACTACTTCGGTTCGCTCATGGGCGCACTGCCCAACGGCCGCAAGGCTGGCGTGGCACTCACCGACGGTAGCGTCTCCGCCATGCCCGGTACCGACCATGAAGGCATCACCGCCCTCATCAAGTCCGGTGCCGAAGCCATCGACACCGTGCGCTACGGGGCCAACCACTTCAACGTGAAGTTCAACCCCTCGGTGATCGAAGGGCCTGCCGGTGCCCGTACCCTCGTGTCGCTGATCAAGACCTACTGCGACTTCGGCGGTTCGCACATCCAGTTCAACTGCGTGAGCTCCGATACCCTGAAGGACGCGCAGTGCAAGCCGCAGGAATACGCCGACCTCGTCGTGCGCGTGGCAGGCTTCAGCGCCTACTTCACCCGCCTCGACAAGGGTGTGCAGAACGAGATCATCAAGCGCACAGAATACAAGAACTAATGGCATGATCGACTGGCGGGGGCCGAACCCGGCTCCCGCCTTCTTCTTTTCATCCACCGCCCGGCCTGCGCCTGTATTGCACGGCACAGCGGCAACATTGCGGAGCCTTCGATGCGACAGGGAATGATCTACAATATCCAGCGTATGTCGGTGCATGACGGCCCCGGCCTGCGCACCACCGCCTTCCTCAAGGGCTGCCCGCTGCGGTGTCTGTGGTGCAGCAATCCCGAGTCGCAGAGTGCCGTTCCCCAGATGCTGTTCTTCGAGAACCTATGCACCGGCTGTGGCAAGTGCGTGGAGGTCTGTCCCGAAGGGGCGGCGCGCATCGTCGATGGCAAGGTCATCCGTTCCATCGCGAAATGCACCCACTGCGGTCAGTGTACGGCCTCGTGCCCCGCCAAGGCGCGTGAGATGGCGGGTCGCCTCATGACCGTCGAAGAGGTCATGGATGTCGTTCTCAAGGACATGCTCTTCTACGAGAATTCCGGCGGTGGCGTGACCTTCGGCGGTGGTGAGCCCACATCCGGCGGCGAGTTCTTTCTCGACCTCGTCAGGGCGGCGCATGAAGAGGGCATCCATGTAACGGTCGACACCTGCGGTTTCTGTCCCGAAGAGCGCTTCGACCGTACCCTCGCCCTTGCCGACCTCTTCCTCTTCGATTGCAAGCACACCGACCCGGAGGCGCACCGCCGCCTGACCGGGCAGGACAATACGCTGATTCTGCGCAACCTGCGCGCCGCGCTGGCGTCAGGCAAGGAAGTGCATGTGAGGATGCCGCTCATTCCCGGCATGAACGACGATGACGCCAACCTCTCCGCCCTCGCCGCCCTGCTTGGCGAATTCGGGCGCGACAAGGTGGAGGTCATGCCGTGCCATGCCTTCGGATGGAACAAATACGTGGCGCTGGGCCTGCCCGCGCCCGACATGCCCCAGTACACTCCCGAGCAGCTTTCGGCTGTTCTGGACAGGTTTGCGAAACACGGGCTCGTGCCCGTCATGGTGTAACGACTAGGAACGGAGAAGCTATGTTCACTGTCACCGTAACGGAAGAGATGCTCGACAGGCTGCGCGCCATGCTCGAGGACGAAGATGAAGGAACCTGCGTGCGCCTGCGCGAGTACAAGGTCGGCGGTGGCTGACACGCCAAGATCGTGCTCGGTCTGGGCATGGACGAACTTGACGAGGATGAGGACGAGCAGATTGAAGTGAGCGGCGTACCGTTCTCCGCCAACAAGGATTTTCTGGTGAAATACGGTACGGCCTACAACCTCACGTTCGGCGAGAACAGAGAGGTTGTGCTGAGCCCCGTGGAAGGCTAGCAAGCCCCACGGCGTGTGCCGCGTTCACCGCCATTGCCGCCCCCTGTCGCCTCGACAGGGGGCTTTTGCGTTTTCCGGGCGGTGCGATGAGGGACTTTTGCCGTGTTCCCCCGATTGCGCCGACAGACCACCGGAGAAGTCACCCGAAAGGCAGCACCGTGCTGCTCATGGATTCGTCTTGCGAACGACGCTCACGGGTGAGGCAGGGGTGCCCCTCACCGCGGACGATCCGAACGGACGAACCGTCAGACAACAACATGCCGGACGACTGGCATGGGAAACACAAGAAGGAGATAGGATATGTTCACCCTTACCGTACCCGCAGCCATGCTGGACAAACTACGTGCGATGCTTGCCGAAGAGGATGACGGAACCTGCGTGCGCCTGCGCGAATACAAGCACGGGTCGGGATGCAGTTCGAAGGTCATCCTCGGCCTCGGAATGGAAGAACAGGACATGGATGAGGATGTCCGCGTCGACGTCGAGGACGTGCCGTTCATCGCCGAAAAGGACTTTCTCGTGAAGTACGGCACGGTGTTCACGCTGTCGTTCAACGACAACAACGAAGTGCTGCTCTTCGCTGAACAGGCATGATGCCTTCCTGCGGGTAGGTTGACCCGTGTATGGAACCGGCCGGATGGCGTGATGGTGAATCGCGACGTACGGCCGTGTTCTGTAGCATGGCCCAGATGTAAACAACAAAGGCTCATGGTCTGACAACCATGAGCCTTTGTTTGCGTGGGCCGAGTATATTTTTTG
>Ga0302253_1000646_pt1 | contig 26661 bp, 21 predicted proteins | sample AAG_RA_Trp_MG_FD_193537 | JGI IMG/M metagenome (GOLD analysis project Ga0302253, IMG submission 193537) | Enriched activated sludge microbial communities from anaerobic digester in WTTP, New Holstein, Wisconsin, United States - AAG_RA_Trp | ecosystem: Engineered > Bioreactor > Anaerobic >...
TATCAGCAACTGCCGGAAGCGGACGCCGATGTGGAAGACAGTACCGTGCTGCATTCAGCCGGGGCGGTCTCAAAGCTGTTGCAGATCGCCTGCCTGAATGCCTCGGGTGTCCGGGCGCCCGAATACTTCACCCCGTTGATGAAGAGCATCGGCGATGCCGTTGCCCGGTCCTTTGCTGAGGCCGCTTCATCGGCCTTCAGCAGGGCGATTCCTTCTTCTCCCCCGGCGCAGGTGTCGATTTTTGCCTGGTCAATACCCAGGGAGGCGGTGGTGTTCTGCCGGCATGACGCGAGGACTGCTGCATTCTGCCATGAGGGATAACAGGCCTTGTTGAATGCAGTAAGGTATGCCCAGAATTTTTCTGGATAATACCTGTTGATGCATACCTGCTGAAGGTCTTCCTGTGCTTCCGGTGCGCCGTGGAGGGAATCAACCGAACCGGCTGTTGCGCCGGTGACCGTTGTGATGTACCGTACCCGGATATCTGCCTGGGAACCGAGCAGGTCAATGACCGGTTTCATGACTGTTTCTGCCTGCGTCCCGTAGGGGCAGAAGGACATGACATAGAGATCCACGGAAGGCCGGGCGGATTTCACCGGGGCAGCGGTTTCCGCGACTGCCGGTTGTGCTCCGGAGCCGGATGACATATTGATGATGTTTGTGAACAGCAGGGTACAGTCCTTCGTGGTATAGAGGACAATCTCTTCGGACCGGAACAGGGCCCGGATCTCATACAGCCCCCTGCTCTCGGAAACGGATACGGGTTCGACAGCGGAGCCGCCCGAAACCAGGTTGGTGTTGACATACGAAATGGTCTTCGCGCTGCATTCTGCGGGGGGAACAACGGTGCCCTGACCGGCCTGCATGATACCGGCAGCGAGAACGACAATCATGATCAGAATGGCTGCAACAAGCAGAATCATCCCTCTGGTGAAAAAACCGGTGCTTTCCCCGGTATGACTATCCGGTGCCATAAAATCCCTGCATAATATCAAAAGATCAGGTTAAATACCGATCGGTTTGCTTTGCCTGTTGCGTTTCCGTTCAGGCCTGCTTCTTCCATTCCTCGTGAAGGTACTCACCAATCTCGGCTGCATCGCGGGGACCGACCAGGACCTTCCATCCCGTTGCCTCCTCGATCCGGCCGGAGAGCGGCGATGCATATCCCGGGATGATCAGTTTCCGGTGCGTCACTTCGGTTTCGACCTCGAATTTTTTCAGCGAATCGCGGACAAGAGTCTCGTTCATTTTGCCCGCGGCAACCGCTGTCAGGACGGAGAGCCCTTCGGTATCGACAATCAGCATGAAGCAGGGGATCCGGCTGGATTCGAGGTAGCCCTCGAGCGTGAAGTAGGTAAGCGAGAAGTTCACCGTCATCAGGACGGGAGCATCTTTGCCGGGGTTCCCGACCCGGTACAGGCCCGGGTTCATCTGGATGGGTTTCTGGGGGTCGGTGTAGATGTTCTGGCGGAGCGTAAGGGCTGCTTTCGCCGGTCCCGGTGCAAGCGGCGTGGTGATGATGACCGATGCGTACTTGACGATGCCGAGGACGAGAGCAGCGTCCTGCAGTCCGGTGGCGGAAGCGTCGAGATAGACCGGATACCCCAGTTCCGGCACCGACCGCGTGATCGCACGCTGCCGGATCTGCGTCGAGCTACGGATGAACGAACCGAGGTTCTCCGGTGCCGGATCGAGCACGAGATCCTGCACTCCTTCAGCAGTGCAGTCCTTCACCAGCTGCACGAGCCCGTCAAGCGTTGGAGCACGGACGACCAGCGGGCAGCCGTGCTGCTTTGCCAGAGTGCACATCTCCCGGAAGTTCTGGTCCGTTGCAGCATGGAGGAGCGGGCGGTATGTGCCGCAGTGCACGAGAGCAGCGGCAAGTGCTGCCGGGCTCCTTGAGATGAGCACCGGCGGAAGATGCGCCTGCTGCTGCTCGACCGTTGCTACGGCATTTGCGAATGTCTCGGCCGATCCGCTCGCGTCCATGATGGCGATACCGCTGAAGCGGAGGTCCGTACCCACCCGGGTGAACGTCTCGTCCCGCACCCGTTGGGTGACGGCTGCAATCTCTTCTGCCGACTGCGTGTCCCTGACGCAGAAGACGATCCCAGGCGGATGGTAGAAGGTCTTCTCGTGCCGGTACAGGACCGTCTCCTCCCCGACCTTGAAGTTGCGGACGCCGACACCGATCTTCACGAGCCGGATCGGGGGCCGTGTGGTGGCGCCGAGAACAGCCTTTGCCTGTTCGTCAAGGTACGGGCAGAGATCCACGTCGGCTTTCCCGCCTGCCAGTTTCATGGCGAACGTCAGGCAGGTGGGATCTCCGCACTCCTTGCAGTTCTTCTTCGGCAGAAGCTTGTAGATATCGAGCGCTTTGAGGGCCATGTCACTCACTCCCTGCCGGTCCCGCACGGGCCTTCATCCCGGAAAACGCCTTACGGAGCATCCCGATGGTTTCGGGATGCCGGACGCAGATGATCTCGGCGCCCGCCGCGGCTGCCGCGATACCTGTGTAGACCTCCCAGCTGACGGCAAACCGGTCCTGCATTGACGGATCCGCTTCGCGGACTTCCTTGATGGTCAGGGTATCGGCGGCCGAGCAGATGAGCGGCATGGCAAGATCGGTATCTCCCTTCAGGGCAGCAAACCGGATCCGTTCCATGGCAGAGTACGAGTACTCGAACCCGTACCCGAGCGCACCCGTATATGGATCGATAACAATATGATCACGCTGGACGCCGATCTCCCGAAGGAGAATGTTGAGCTGTTTTGCGAGGTTGACATCAATGGGCGACTGGGCGATGACCGAATGGTTGTACGCAAGAGCAGCGGCGGCGATGCTGCGGTAGTGGCTTGCCTCCGCGGTGCCTAGGAGGAGGCGCTCCCCCTGCGCTGTCTCACCGCACCGCTGGAACACGTCGCTGTCGATCTTCGGCTCATTGCTGCCCTCGATGATCAGGGGCAGGCTGGTTGCCGAGAGGACGGTCTCAACGGTCTTCCCGATTGTTGGGATATCGGCAAAATTCCTCTGCCGGGTGCTGTTCAGGTGGAGCCGGATGAGGTCAGCCCCGTACTTAACATCAGCAGTACTGGTCCATTCCGCGAGATTTCCGACCAGATCCCCGCAGTAATCTTTGACAATCGGGGACCAGAACTGCGGGAAGTCGCAGACTTCGAACGCGATCAGCGGCATCGGAAACGACGGATCCTGTTCAAGGAACGGCAGGGTCGTGCCGCCGCCGAGCCGGTAGGATATTCGGCGTGTCCCTCCATCGGATGCCGTTGCCCCGAGCGTAACACGTTCAATGGTGCCGGACCAGTCAAATGGTGTTTCGGCTGCCATGGGTCATCACACCAGTGGTTTCATGGCAAGGGCAGGGTGCCCGGCCTTCTCGAGCCATACCGCCAGTTCCTCGATCGTCGTCGCGGTGGTCTCGTCTGCAATCTTCTCGAAGAACCCGCCCAGATCCCGGGCAGCAAGGACCTTTTCGAGCCGGTCCCTGAGTTCCTCTTTCAGCGGCGACGGCATCCAGACCAGCCGCCGGATTCCCCCTTCGCCCTGCAGGAACCGGTCGGACAGGATAAAGTTCTTCGCAATGCCGGCAAACCCGGGGGTCTGGGCCCCGCCGCCGATAGTCCCGGCAAGGGTCGAGAAGGTCATGCCCGACGGGGTTATTCCCTTGAACTCGCGGTTGACCACCATGATCCCGTTCACCTCCGGCAGCATCAGGGCGATGGCCTCGAAACACCCGCAGCAGGTCATCGGGTATTCCATGACGCTGTAGAGCGAGATGCGCTCGATCTCACCGTGGCTTGCCTTCTTCACAAAACGGTTCACGCCTTCGTACTCCCCGTTCTGGACATTGAGCATCGTTCCCTTCTCCACCGGCTGGTTGGCGCCAGCGGGGGAGATCTCGTGGGCAATCCTGCCGTCCAGCCAGCTGAGTGCCCCGCAGAGCCCCATGCGTTCGGGGGTGATGACACAGACATGGTTGGGCGCAAATGTCTGGCAGAGCGTGCAGGAATAGTACGTACCGGTCTCGTCGTCGCGCATATCCCGGATACGTGCGTCCCGTTCTGCATAGACCTTCTCGGCCTCTTCCTTTGCAGCAAGCACCTTCTCCTTATCCGTGATAAGGGTGACAGACACCGCGTCAAGGAGCTGGGGGAAGTCCATGCGGAACTTGCTCGCCAGCAGTTTCCCGATATGCTCGATCTTCACCCCTTTTGCCACAGCCTCTTTCGAGAGACGTACCCAGATGAGGTCGCGCTGGGCGACATGCCATGAACCTTCGCCGTAATTCACGAAATTGTGGATCCGCCGCTCGAGGACCGGCTCGTAGTCCTTCTTGACCGCCTTCCCCGCAACGCTGATGAGGATTGCAAGCGGATAGGCGGATCCTTCTTTCATCGTATCGACTTCGGGACCGATGATTGTGACTTCCCCGTCTTTCACCCGGGATGCGTCCTCAACCCGGAGGAGTTCGAACGCGGGCGATCTCCCGCCCCCGAACTCGACATACATCTCCTCCTTGCGGATACTCTTTCCCTCAAAAGCCGGCGAGCACCCCATGGGGATGGGGATTGCCGTCACGTTGACACGGATCCCTTTCTCCTCCATGCCACGGCGCACGATATCGGCCGGTGCAGAGAGGATCCATTCGCCGCCGGCATACTCTTCCATGAAAAGGATCGGGATGCCAAGAACCCGCATGCTGTCAACAAGTGCGATCTCTTCCGGAGAAAGGCCGGGGAAGACAATAACGATGGCCTTGGCACGTTCTGCTGCGTATTTGAGGAGCCGGTGCATATCGCCCGGCGTAACGCCGCCGAACATCATGGCAACGCGGGCTATGATATCGATGAAATGGACGCCGGAGAACGGCCGTGACCCGAGCGGGATGAGCCGGTAATCGAGCCCGAGTTTCACTCCGGCTTCGGAAAGGATGTTCACGACATCGCCGGCAAGGAAGGTGAGCATGTATTTTTCCTGGAGCTCGCGGCAGATGGCTGCAGCACGGTCCGCATTTTTCGGCCTGCCGAGGAGAAGGGCAAGGCCGAGAATGCTCCCGTCGACAAGGGAGTACCCGAGTTTCCGCAGGATCGTGTCGGGGACAAAACCGGTGTAGGGTTCAGGTTCCCTGCCCGCGGACGTCGTCTCATGGGCAAGGATGCATTCGGATGCAACGAGGGCGTTCCCGCCGGTCTTCCCGTACACCTCCAGTGCGGTCTTCTGGTCATGGACCGCGATGCCGGTCAGGGCATAGGATATCGGCAGGTGGTACGCCGTCTCGTCGTAGGCAAAACCGGATCCTGTTGCAGCGATCCTTACTTTCAGCTGCTCTCCACCCTGTTTTTTTGCGGTCTCAACGTCGGTCATCGGTATCATCCTTCGTTCATGGGTTACCCGGTAAGATAGATATAGTTTCGTTATACGGTAAGAAGATCAACAACCGGGAAGACACGTCGGGATGACAATCGGGACAAAAAGTTTTTCCCGTGACGATAGTAAATTCATGGTGTCCGAAGGTCAGGGAATGAAATATTCTGCCGTATCTGCACTCTCCTGCACAATCCTGCTGTTTTTTACCGCGATCGGTATCCTGCAGCCGGTTATGGCCGATAACGGAACAATTTCGATTGCCTACCGCGGTTCCGGCGGAGGTTATGTCGGGGATACGATTGTTTTTGACGGAAAGAACACGTACGGGAATATCACCATGATATCAATCATTGGTCCCGGTCTCCCTGCGGAAGGTGTGCCTGCTGCCAATCTCAACGGTCCGGCCGGGACCGGCACACCTGTCAGAGTGGACCCGGACGGCACCTGGAAATACACCTGGTATTCCTCTAGCATTCCCGGCAATGAGAACCTGCAGACATGGCGGTACCTGTTCATTGCCGCGGACGCTGTTCAGCCGGAAAAATCCGCTACAGCCTCGTTCATGCTGAAAAAACCGGAATACCGGATAACCGCATCCCCCAATCCGGTACATCCGGGCGGATATGTTGAGCTCACCGGCATTGCAGAAAGAGGAGGCGACAGCGCCATGATCGCTGTCTCCGATTCTTCCGGAAACGTTATGCACACATTCACGTCCCCGGTCAGCGCATCCGGATCGTTCAGTTACAGTTTCCATGCTGACATGGACCCGGGGCAGTATACCGTAACCGTTCACAGTCCTGCGCTCAGAAATCCGTTTGGTGGGGTCCTGATCGTTGCGCCGGAAGGAAATATCACCCCTGTTGCCATACCGCCCGTGGCGCCGTCACGGGTATCACCGTTCCCGGAACCTGATCCGTCCGGGACTGGTGCGCCCGGCACTCCCGCACCAGGCAGCACAGTACAATCTCCGGTTGTACTGTTCACCTCTCTTGGCGCCCTTGCTGCCGGGTTTCTTATAAACGCACTCTCCCGGCAATAATCTCATCTCTCATCAGTATATCCGTATCATGAATACTCACCATAACCTATATCGGCGATCATGCAAGACGCGTATACACAAAACCCGGTGAATGCCCGTGAAGAAATTCTTTTTTATCGCCCATATGCCCGACACACCCGGCGCCCTCCACCGGGCGGCCGAGATCATCAAGAAGTACGATGGCAATATCAACCGTATCCAGTTCGATCGCCGGATCGATCCCGGCACGGTCTTTTATGAAGTGACAGCAACCGATAATGCATACAGCGGGATCACGAAAGATCTCGCGGAGATCGGATACCTCCAGACGTCCCTGAAACCCCTGAATTTCCTGAAATTCGCCATATTCCTTCCTCACCGGCCGGGCGCTCTCTTTGAGTTCCTCGGTTATACAACTGCGGCCGGTGCCAATATCGCGTACATCGACTTCGATGACCGGGGCCGCCACCCGGATCGGCTTACGGTCAGTCTCAGTCTTGAACAGGAGGCTGAGATCGAACACCTGCTCGACCAGCTGAAATCCCGCTACCGGCTGGAAATTCTCGAATATGATACAACGGGAAAGCACCTGGATGATACGGTATTTTACGTGAGGTACGCCCAGGCTGTCCGGGAGTTGATTGGAGACTCCGAGGAACCGTTCCTGATGTCATTCCTAGCCGATACCAATCATATGGCCCAGGAACTGACTGATCGCGGCTGCAACCCCCGTCAGGCGTTTGATTCGGTGCTCCGGACCGGCCATTCAATGAACGACACGAATGGCGAACATTTCTATGCCGATGTCCAGACGTTCAGCGTGACAAAGGATACCATGCTGTACTGTTTCCAGCCCCCGTGCGGAGGCAGCCTCTTCGTCATCCGGACCCCTGCGGAGATGGTGATGGTCGATACCGGGTATGGCATTTACCACGACGCAGTCATGAAGATGCTCTCCCACTACGGGCTCGGGGACGGCAGAAGCCTGTCGCGAGTCATCGTCACCCATGCCGATGCTGATCATTGCGGGGGAGCAGGATTCTTTCATGTGCCGGTATTCATGCACGAAGGAACGCTGGACATCCTGCGCGTGAATAACCGGGCCTATGGATCAACAAGCGATCATTCGAGCCTCGATGAGTTCTACACCCGGATGATCAACCTCTTCTCGAGGTTCAATATCCCGCAGGATGTCCGCTGTTTTGAGAAACACGGTGAGATCATGCGGGGGAGTTTCCCTGTTATCGGAACATTCGTTATCGGAGACCTGTCCTTTGAGGTGCTGGATGGTCTTGGCGGGCACACGTACGGCCAGGTCTTCCTGTATGAAAAAGAACATGGGCTCCTTTTCACCGCGGACAGCGTCATCAACTTCGCGAGCATGACAAAGGACCGGGCGGATTATAGTTCGCTCGCAGCGTTTCTTGTCACTTCGGTGAACGTGGACAGCGGCAGGGCGACCCGGGAGCGGAAGGGACTCCTCGCCCTTGCACAGGAGACTGATGCAGCGCTGGCAGGCACGGGAAGGAGATGCCTCATCTGCGGTGGGCACGGGGCAGTCTCCATCCTGGAAAACGGGAAGCTTTCGGTTGCGGGGACGGTGGAGCAGTACCGTGCGTGAACCGGGAATTGCCCTCATCCCCCCTCCCACCGAAACAATTTCTTGCCAGGGATATCCGGCATGATAAACCGCCGCGGAACGCCTCGTGAGGCATCGGGTTCCGCAGGAACGGGATGGCGGGAAGAACAGTAGTTCTTCGAAGCGGGGGCATCTGTTGCAAAAGGGGTATGAAGGGATCTGCATTGTCCGAAGGCAAAGTGGATTCGGGAAGGAAATCAGCATCGGGATTTTTGAGCATCAGCCTCCACCATCATTTCTTGGGGGATAAGTCTCTGAAATCCTGTATGAGGTTCGGGAAATCCGGTATTGTCGCAACCACCGGTTTTTAGTAATTTGTCACGATGAGCTCGACCGCCCCGGCCCGTTTCTCCCCCTTGCAGTTGATGAAACGTTTCGCCGGAACCGTATGGATGGTATACCCGTCATAGAGTTCTTTGATCTCGGGTGTGCAGGAATTGCTCAGCATCAGCAGGACGCCCCGGTGGGAAAGCCTGCCAAAGGTGCGGGAAAGGCGCTCCTGATCTTCGAAGGGAAATCCGCCGGTGGTATAGTCGGTAAACCGTGCTGTCTTCGACAGGGGATGGTACGGCGGATCGAGATAGACAAAGTCACCTGCTTTTACGGTCCTGAGAATCCGTTCGAAATCCGCGTGGACCAGTGTGACATTCCGGAGCATCCGGCTGAATCCGAGGAGATCCTGATCCGAAGGCAGGCTAAGCCGTGCGTATTTGCCGAACGGGACATTGTAATGTCCCCTGCTGTTCACCCGCCAGAGCCCGTTGTAACTGTGCTTGTTCAGGTACAGGAGGAGAGCAGCCCGGTTAACCGGGGATTTTTGCGTACCGATGAGGGTGTTGAATTCGGTCTTGAGGTGTCGGAACGATTCCCCATCGTTTTTGAACTTCTCATCAGAGAGGGCTCGTATGAGCGCGTCCGGGTCGTTCTTCACGACCCGGTACAGGTTGACCAGTTCCGGATTCTTGTCGCCAATAACGGCTTTGGTGAGCTTTCCGGTATTTGCAAGTTCGACCAGCAGCGCCCCTCCTCCGATGAACGGTTCAAAGTACGTATCCCAGTGGTCCGGGAGCCGGCGTACGAGTTCGGACCGGAGCTGCCGCTTTCCCCCGGCCCACTTGAGAAGGGGCACTATCACACCGTTACTGTTGGCGATCTTCGTTTATAGATCTTCTCCGGGCAGCCGCTGACGGATGCTCCGGTGTCGAAATGCTCATCAGGTTTGTGAATGCATCTCTTGTGCGGGAACCATGGAAAGTCATCGTGTACAGGATATGATGAAACTGATGGCAACAAAGATTCGGTCGATTGCCAACAGCATCTCGGATACGGATACCGAGAACTTCATCAGGATGCTGCTGGACGCAAAACGGATCTATGTTGTCGGGGCCGGCCGGTCCGGCCTTGTGGCAAAGGCTTTTGCGATGCGGCTGATGCATCTCGGTCTCCAGGCATATGTCATCGGGGAGACGATAACGCCCGCGCTGAACAGAGGGGACGTTATGGTCATCTTCTCAGGATCCGGTAAAACAAAGACCGTTGCCGATCTTGCGGAGACTGCCCGGGAAATCGGCGGCAAGATCTGCCTGATCACCTCGAATGCAGACTCGCGCATCGGGAAGATTGCCGACAGTATCGTCATTATCGAGCACCACCGTGACCCGGTAGCGGACGATGCGGCGGAGTTCGAGATCCGGCAGATGATGGGGGACCACAAGTCCTTTGCACCGCTCGGGACGCTGTTCGAGACCGCCTCCATGGTGTTTGCCGATGCAGTTATCTCGCGGATGATGGAGATCACCAAGACCGATGAAAGTGCCTTAAAGAACCGGCACACCAATATCGAATAAGGAGCATGGCATATGGTTGTAAAATTCTCTGAACGGGTGGCCGGGATCGAGATCTCCGGCATCCGGAAGATCTTTGAGGCGGCCGGGCCGGATTCCATTAATCTCGGGCTCGGGCAGCCGGACTTCGATACTCCGCAGCATATCAAGGATGCGGCGGTGAAAGCGATCCAGGAAGGAAAGACCGGGTACACGACCAACAACGGTATTCCGGAACTCCGGGCTGCGATCAGCAAGAAGTTCAAAAACGAGAACGGGATCAAGTACCACCCGGACCAGCTTATCATCACCGCGGGTGCAAGCGAGGCGCTCCACATCGTGATGCAGGCACTGGTGAACCCGGGCGACCGGGTCCTCTGTCCTGATCCGGGCTTTGTGTCATACGCTTCGCTTGCCCTGCTTGCGGGTGGGAAGCCGGTGAGTGTGCCGCTGACAAAGACCCTCCATATCGATATTGAGGCGGCCAAGCACCTGATGGACACGGCGAAGATCTTTGTCCTCAACTCCCCCGGTAACCCGACGGGCGCTGTCGAGAGCAAAGAATCGGTTAAAGCTATTGTCGAGTATGCGCACGACAAGGGCATTACCGTTGTCTCCGATGAGGTATACGAGCACTTCATTTACGGGAAAAAACATTACAGCGCGGCGCTCTTCGGCGATAATGTCATCACCATCAATGCCACGAGCAAGACCTACGCGATGACCGGCTGGCGCCTCGGCTACCTCGCAGCATCCCCCGAGATAATCGGCCAGTGCCTGAAAGTGCACCAGTACTGCCAGGCCTGCGCTACGTCCATCTCCCAGTACGCGGCTGTTGCGGCATATACCGGTGACCAGGGTGCCGTGAAGGTCATGCGCGACGAGTACGAAGCCCGGCGCGACATCATCTGGAACGGCCTGAAGGATCTGGGATTCGATTTCCCGAAACCTGAGGGTGCATTCTATACCTTCGTACCGATGAAACCAGCGCTCACCGAAAAGATCATCGCCTCAGGTGTCATCGCTGTGCCCGGTTCCGCGTTCGGTGTCAATGCACCGGAATTCACCCGGTTCAGTTATGCCACATCGCGGCAGAATATCATGACAGCACTCGGACGTATCGGAAAACTCGTGAAGTGAGACCATGGTAAAAGAACTCTTACGGAAATTATCCAATGCCCATGGCGTATCGGGCAGTGAAGGCAGCGTATTCTCGGTCATAAAAAAGGAACTCAAAGGTCACGTGGACGAGATCCACGAGGATTCGATGGGCAACCTTATCGCTATCAAAAAGGGAAACGCGTTCAAGGTCATGCTCGCTGCCCATATGGACGAAATCGGCCTGATGGTGAAGTACATCGATGACAAGGGTTTCATCCGTTTCATTGCCCTTGGCGGCTGGTATGATCCTGTGCTCTACACCCAGCGTGTAATCATCCATGCGGCAGAAGGACCGGTCTATGGCGTTATCGGCGGCAAGCCAGTACACATGATGAACGAGGAGGAGCGCAAGAAGGGTGTTAAGATCGACGACATGTTCATCGATGTCGGAGCGATAAACCGTGACGAGGTGGCAAACCTCGGGATCGATATCGGTACGCCTGTTACGATCGATCGAGAGTTCCGGGAGCTTGCCAACTCCCGCGTGACCGGCAAAGCCTTCGATAACCGTGCCGGTGTCGCGATGCTCATTAAAACCCTTCAGACCGTAAAGTCCCCGCTTACAATCTATGGAGTCTTTACTGTCCAGGAAGAAGTCGGTCTCAAGGGAGCCCGAACGAGCGCGTACACGATCGAGCCGGATATCGCCATTGCGACCGATGTGACCATTCCGGGCGATCACCCGGGCATCGAGATGAAAGACGCGCCGGTGGAGATGGGCAAGGGGCCGGTCATCACCATTGTTGATTCGAGCGGCCGGGGGCTCATTGCCGACCGCAGGATTGTCCGGTGGCTGAAAGATGCCGCAGATGCCAACAATATTACGGTCCAGACCGAGGTCGGGACCGGCGGCACTACCGACGCCACGGCAATCCACCTGACAAAAGGAGGTATCCCGAGCACAACCATCAGCCCCCCGACCCGGTACATCCACTCGCCGGTTGAAGTGCTGGATATGCGGGATGTCGAGGCCGGCGTGGAACTGCTCGTTGCAGCGCTGAAAAAGAAGCCGGTGCTGTAAGAACAATTTAAATTTCCATGTTTTTCCTGGGTTTTCTCCATTGAACACACCCCGGGGAGGCTCTTTCCGTCAGGAGGGAGCCAGCAGGCGTTATGCGCCAAATCGCCCCGGCAGGGTTTTATACCGGTTTCCATTGACAGGATACGGTTTGTCAGCCTGCGACGAACCAGAAGAACAAATGAAAAACAGCAACGCCTCGGCCGGGACTTGAACCCGGGTCAAAAGCTCCGGAGGCTTCTAGGATGTCCACTACCCTACCGAGGCAATTTACCTTATGTATTCTTGCGGCCATCCATATAAAGACGGAGGATGGAACGGACCTCCCGTTTTTATATCCGCCCGGGAAATGAATCACTGATGATATCCCGTACGATAACCGGCATCCTTCTCCTCACCCTTATCATTTTGGTAACTGCCGGCTGCACGCAACCGGAAAAGACATCGGGACAGGTTACAGCAGACCCTGAAATGAATGCGACACCGGTTCCTTCCACACATTTGGTCCCGGTACTGACGGGCGTACCGGATACATCCGCCAATCCGGTCACTTCCACAATACCTTCAACAAATCCTGTCACGAAAAGGGTGACAACGCTTTCGTCCCTGAAACAACCGGCATCCGGCGGCTATATACGCTACACCGCGCCGGAGTATTCCGTTGAATACCCGGCCTCCTGGAGCATCAACCAGTCCCGCCTTCAGCTCTATGAATACCGGCACGATCTCCACGGCTGCAATGCTGCTCCTGCGTATAACCTGGACCGTGATGTCCGCGCATATTCATCACCTGATGGCGGCATGGCATTCTTTTCCAGCATCTCCGCCACTGACCGTGACATCTGGCCGCACAATCTCAACGGGCAGATCGCGTACGAGGATATCGTCAATTCGGTCATAGGTACCCGGAATACCTGTGCGAATTCCCCGGAAGGTGCATTCACGATTGCCGGCATCTCCCAGGTTCCTCTTGATGGCGTATCCTTCACCGGGACGCGGGCAGACTATGCAAAGATTAATGCCACGGGATTCACGGATGGAACCGGGATGATCTACGTGGTGACCGGCAGGGAACACAGCGGGGTGTTTGTCTTCTATCGTTCTTCCGGCGATATGGGATTAGAGAACTCCCTCGGGGATTATCTGTTCGGGAGCCTGCGACTGGATCCCGGATTCTGAAAAAACAACAATAACGATACTCCGAAGATGGTAATTCAGCCTGACGAACCATTATCACGGTGTATCCTCCTGGAGAACTGCCGTTATTACGGGCCTCTCATTGGGGGATGATACGGAATCCGCGGTTTTTCAGAATATCAGTCCTGCCACAGGAACCTGCAATCCGGCTTCATGGTAATGTCGCTTGGACAATAACCATGCAAGGCACCAGCGCATTGCCAGTCTTTAATAGGTAATAAGGGGAGGGATAGTTTGCCTGAAGGGGAATCATCGCTATGATGTCACTTAACTGCAGGGATATCGGAATAAATAACACAATGGAACTGACAGGAATAAATGAGCAGGAAATAATGAGAAAATTCATCATATATGCAGAAAAAGAGCTCAAAATGCCTGTCCTGAGTTGTGATACGATTTTCCGGGTACAGATGGCGATAAAAAAATAATCTCTTTTCCTGATCAAAAATCAAAATGGGTTTGCGTTCCTGTCACACGATGTATCACGCTTCATCAATAACGCGGATCGGCGGTTGATGAAATCCTGTTATCCTGAAGTCTGTTGATAAGAACAGAGATATGCCGGGGCTTATGCCGAAAACCTTTTGTCAATCCCGCTGAAATACTGGAAAAAAACCGGATATATCTCCATTTGAATGAACAATTCAGTTTTTATGGTAAATTTCATGATTTCAGTTATCTCTTGTAACATTTTTCTGTGATGACACTGCCAATATTTTTCTCTGGTACTCGGCCTGATGTCCGAGCCGTGTCAGAACAGGAATGAAAAAATGAATCCGGACCGATGGATCCGGATACGAACAATTGATACGGAATTAATCCTGAAAACAGCACTCAGGACCTGCTTTTTCCGGCCCGATATTGATCAGGCTTTGCGGGATTTTTGTTAATTCTCCTGCTGCGCCATATATATTTTTTGGATGCCTTGCGTCACAGCCTTGCCAGAATATATGTGCTCTGCCGGTTGTGTGTATTATTATACCAGAAAATGGTATTGAAAGACGATGTGAGGAAGATTATGGAAAGCTGGAAGATAGTTGGATTGATCCTGGCATTTGCATGTGTGATGATATTTGCTCCCGTTTCGGCATGCCATCCGATTCTGAGTAAAACCGGGCCGACGGCTGAATGCCCAACCTGTGAGTATTTCGAATATACCATTACTGCACGTGCAAGCGATCCCGTTGCCGCACTACGCGTACAGGACACATTACCCAGTGGTCTGACGTTTGTATCGGCAACACCCGCACCAACCCTGCAGTCCGGCCAGACGCTCACCTGGATCTTTACAAGCGACCTGCTTTCGGAAAAAACAATTACCCTGAGGGTTAAACCAGCATCGCCGACAACGTCCAGTGTATCCAACTATGTCAGTGGAAATGTCAAATTAATCGGAACGAACTACTGGACATCATACACAGACACATCAAAAAATCCTGTCAAAACAATATTCGATCCAAAATTATGTCTTGAAGCCCCTGAATTCCCGTCGGTTGCACTACCGGTCGGCATGATCCTTGGGCTCGCCTTCATCGTCTATACCCTGCGGGCACGAAAAGAGTAATTACCATCCTTTTTTCTTTAACTGCAACAGTATTTACCTAAGATACGATACCGAAGACCCGGTTTTTACCACACGTTCTCATTCCCTACCGGTGATCCTGTCGTTTGATAATGAAAAACAGGATAAGTAATGCCACAATGCCTGCTGTTCCGTTGTGAGGGCTTTGGGTAGCTTTATGAATAACTGAATATTCAGTCATGATTGTTGCAGGTGTTTTGGGAACGGCAGACGGAGTTCTCAAAACAGGTATCGTAGTTGTATTTCCGGGTTCTGCAGAACCCGTTAATGGTTTGCCGGACGATGATGTCGGGAGGGGTGCACTTCTTGAAGGTACCGGATTTTCCGGAGAACCTTCAGCGTCATCCATTGAGAATGCATACATGGCATCATCACCGGACGCAATAGCGAGTGAACCATCTGCTGCGATTGCGACTTTTTTAATGGGTTTATTCTTTGTCTTGTATATCCATAGCGGAGATCCGGTTTCGTTGAAAAGGATTACCTTTCCATCGATCGAACCGGTAATAATTCTCGAACCATCCTGTGTCATTGAAACAGATTTGATTGCTTGTCCGCTTTCAGTTCCGCTGTTCGAATAATAGGTCCAGCTCAGGTTCTGTTTCCTGTCATAGAAATCAACAGTTCCATTGGTTGTTCCCGCAACAATAATGTCACCTGCCGGAGTCATAGCCAGACAATTTACCTCACTGGGATTTTCCGTTTTCCAGACATCGGATTCATTGCTGATATTGGCTGCGTAAATATTCATGCCCGTGTTGAAAACAATCAGACTGCCGTTGGTATCGATAAGAAGGCTGTTCGTCTGCCCGGACAGGGGAATATCATACTCCTTCACGAATCCGCCTCTGCTGTCAAAGAACTTCACACCCTGCGAAAATGAAATCCCTGCAATTGTCGTACCCCTGCCGGATATTGCAACTCGTGAAGAAAGGTTTTCATCGTTTCCCAGACGGGTTCCCGTTGATCCGTCAAGAACATAAATATCATTCGTCCCGGCGCTGCATGCAATACGCTCCCCGTTGTCAGAGACTGCAAAGGAGACTACCTTATCCGGCTGTTGCGCATCCCATATCTTCTGCAGGATCTGATTGCCGCCAGCATCTGTTTTCTTCTTAAACAAATAAATTGTCGATGATACTGTGGAAGAATACTCTGTGACGATTGTAGAACCGTCCTTTGACTGGATGAGTCTGTCTCCAAATGGTTCGTTTGCAAGAATCGTTCCCTCTCCGGAAAGAAAGAGGACTTTTCCTGCTCCGGCAACTACTGATGATCCGTCCGGTGCAACTGCAATGTCTTCGAATTTTCGATTCTCGTCAGAATATGTCCAGACAGGTTCGACGGCGAGGCATGGGATTACCGATGAGCAGAAAAAAATAACAATAACTATCACAGCGACAAATCCAGTTTTTTTCATCAGCATGAAATTCTCCTGAACCAATACCTTTCTGAACCGGTTCACCGAATATTTCAATAGCGCTTTATAGAATACGAAAGAAAAATACTTATTGGATCCTTTTATGGCTCAGGTATTCAGTTTTACCGCGACAAATTACCTGCATCTGATGCTTTTCGTTTTTTTCATTATCCCGTTTTTATTTACGGTATTTGCCCTGCCATACATCATCATGAAACTCAGGAAAAACGGACATGTTGTCAAGGATATGTATAAAGCGGGATTGCCGCTTATCCCTACTCAGGGCGGCCTTGTCATCCTTCTGATTGCCATCTTCTCTCTCTCCATCCTTACCCTGTTCTATGGTAAATACGTAACAACAATCAATTACACGATAATTGTTGTTATTGTGCTTTTCGCCCTGTTCGGGTTGCTGGATGACCTGGTCAATATCGGACGCCCGGCAAAACTGATTCTGTTGTATTATTGTTCCTACCCCCTGATTCCTTTCATTATTACTACGACTATCCTTTTCCCGGTATTCGGAAGCTATGACCTCTCGATTTTCTACCTCCAGCTGATCATACCAACCTATGTCCCGGTCGTTGCCAACCTTGTCAATATGCATTCAGGTTTTAATGGTCTTGCACCCGGGCTCTCTCTCATAATTCTTGTCACGCTTCTCATCAAAGCATTTTTTCACGGGGATATTTTCAACGCCCTTTTCATTCTCTGCCTGACCGGTGCATTGGCCGGTTATTTCTGGTTTGAGAAATATCCCTCTCAGATCTTCTGGGGAAATATCGGTGCCCTGTCTGTCGGGGCGGCTATTGGCGCAATGATCGTTACTCAGGGATTTATCATCAGCGGATTTATTATGCTCATCCCGCATACGGTCAATTTCCTCTTATATATTTACTGGAGACTGAAAAAGTACCCTCCGGCCAAATTCGGGAACGTGAGAGATGATGGCACCCTTGAAGTGCCAAACCCGTTAACCCTGAAATGGATACTACCGTATTATTTCCGAATGACAGAGAAAAAAGCCGGCTGTGCAATGTTTGCCCTGACCGGTATATTCTGTGTCATCGGTTTCTTTATGCCCGGATGATGACAAATGTTCATGAATACCGCTTTGAAATACCCTGATGGAACCTGAATCATGGATGCTCTTGAGATCGCCTTCGGACTCATACGGCTGATATTCGGATTCTTGCTTGTACTATTTATTCCCGGCTATGTGCTCTCGCTGGTGATTTTTCCATTCAGGAAGGATTTGGACCCCTCCCGGAGGTTAGCACTATCCCTCGTCCTGAGTATCGCCTCCGTTTTGTTACTCGTCCTTTTTTCGGATATCATTCTTGGTATTGACAGTACACCTCAAAACATTGTGATGATAATCCTGGTTTTTTCCGTGATTTCCGTTATAATATGGAAAATTGAGATTTTTATTTATCAGCGGTATTCCAAACAGGAACCCGGGATAAAATATATGTGAAAAAAGGGTTCTCTGTTCCGGTTCTGTTTCCCTGTCATTTCATGTTATATAAATATTTCAGGCGCCATGCACCGGCGCCTCGCATTTCTATATTTAATCAGAAATGAATGCATCTGATAGTCTCAGTATTGTAGACTTTGAGGAGGAATCTGGAATGAGAAAACCAATTCTGGCAATTGCAATCATTGTTGCAATGATTGTGGTCTTTGGTCCGGTGCAGGCCGCACCGGCAATCACGGTCGATGGTGATCTCTCTGACTGGGGACTTGGCGCCCTCCAGACCGGAGACTGGTCACAGGAAGCGACGTGGATACCCTCTGACGGTGTCTATTTTGTTGTTGAAAACAACTATGATCCCAAACTTGGATCAAGTGAATATACAGGCATCCATATTGTTGGTGTTAAGGATTCATATTCACAATACAACGAACCGTTACGCCCCCTGAAGTCGGATCCCTCCGTAATGGTTAAGGAACCCTATGGCGGGGAGAGTGCTGATATCGATGCATTTTACTTTGCCCAGGATACGGACAAAGTGTATGTTGCAGTTGTCACCTCACAGGCTCCCGATGGGGCCGGCGATCTGCGCGGGGGCGACCTTGCTATCCGCGTTGGTCCCGGTGGTATGTATGGGTATGACTGGGGAGTGAAGTTATCAACTCTGCCCCCGTTCACACAGGGAGCGATAATTCAGAATCCGGTATGGGAAGGAAGTGGATACCTGCTTCCGGCTGGTGCTGATATCATCATCGGAGGTACCGATACCGGAAAGAGTGCACAAATCGTCTACTCTTCCGACTGGCTTATCGGCAAACCCGAGATCGCATACGGAACACCTCATACCAAATATATCGTTGAACTGGCCTTTGACAAGGCAGACCTTGGCGTAACCGAGCCCATGTCAATCACTCAGCTGAAGCTGGAAGAAAACTGCCATAACGACAGTATTTACCTGCCAGAATTCCCGACCATTGCAATATCGCTCGGGCTTGTCGGAGCTTTCGGCTTTGTGGTTTATTCCCTGCGGCCAAAGAAAGACTAAACAAGCATTCAATAAACAAATTTTTTAATCGTGAAAACGTGTTTTCTCTCTCATTATTGTATTTTTTTTGGGCATTTGTTCTATCAGGCAATTCCATGAAAAAAGTTTTCCCGCAAGGTTCAAATCAATTGGTTTAATACAAAAAAACACAAATTATTTATGGAGAATGTAATGGTTTTTACACCGTTAAAAAACATTAACGAAAAGCAAAAAATCGCATATTTATGGACGGTTTTTGTTTTTCTCTCGATCATTCTTTTTTTTCTGTTTACAAAAACTTCATACCAGAAAATCGATGCGGTTTTTATATGGATTCTCTCATGTATCGGAATATTGTACCTTGCCCAAAAGCCATATACCCCTCTTGGCGATATTGGAAGAAGAAAAGTAATAATTCTCGGTATCGTCGTTATCATTTTCAGTTTCTTGAATATTCCTCTCGGTTTTGGCAATCCCCCCTATTCAATCGGGGATTTCTCTATTTTTCTTGCAGGATTCGGATTGATCCTTGTGGGTGCGTACAGGATTCGATCCTATATTCTACCGGTTATACTTCCCCTTTTCGCGATTGTCGGATTCCAGGTTTATGATCATTTTTTACGCCATGAAGATTTAATCGCTGCACCGCTCATCCCCCCGGTAGTACTGATCACCCAGTTCCTGTTAAACAGCGTCGGTATCCATGCAAAAACTGCAGGTAATCTGATATGGTTCAATTCCATACCCGGAGCGCCTATTTACCTGTCAATAGTATCCGACTGCACCGGGATCTGGTCAATGGGCACTTTTACTATTGCTACCCTGATCGTAATGACTTCTTTTCCAGAGGCAAAATCCCGGAAGGGGTTTTTGTTAATTTTTATCGGCTATCTGGGAACCTATATCGCAAACCTGATGAGAGTGTTTATCATTGCCCTGAGCGGGTACTTTTTTGGACCGGTTGGGATTATCGAACAAACTCATATTCATATCGGCTGGATTGTCTTTACCCTGTGGATGGTAATTTTCTGGTATTATTTTTTCACAAAATTTCTGGGGCTAACCCTTTTTCCCGTGAAAAAAAAATAGCCCGGTTTTCAGTACCGTGATGGCGCTCTTCTGTATCTTGGGAATAATCCGTTTTTCTCCGGTTGCTTTTTTCAAAAGCATCCTGAACCATCATATATGCGACTTTTACTCTCCCGGTAAAAAGAATCAGGTTATTATCCTAACCGGTACCGTTTAAGAGTTGTGTTATCCAGCCTTTTACCTTGATAGGATATTTCACCGATAAAAATCCTTCCTTTTCAATACTCATGAGATGGTCTCCTCTGAGCAATTCGATGTTCGCTTCTCCTTTTTCATTTGTGATGTAAATGACATTGTCCAGTATGATCTTTGCTTTGTAAACCGGCTCTCCTTCCTTATCCGTTATGGATATCTGGTTCCATCCCTGTCTTATCCCTGACATGTTAATTTGGAACTCTCTTCTTGGAATACTCGGTTCCAGGAAAATTGTCTCCTCTGAATTTCCCGCAAGATCCGTACTGACAAATATCGTACAATACTCCATTTTCGGAACTGCAGCGAGAATTTTTCCATTTGTTGTTCTGTAGGGACACCCCTCATCTATCTGCGGCAACACAATTCTATAGGCAATATTATTCACCGGATCCGGTTTTCCATTTTGAATTTTTACTTCAACGGTATCAATTGTCCGCATCACCCTTGTGGAGATATTCTGGATATCAAGATAATGTTTCGAGATCTCGTCAGGAGTCGTGAAGGTTATCCCCTTTTCCCGGGACATTTTTACAAAATCCAGGAACCTGTCAGTAAATGCCGGATTTCCGAGATCTTCAGAATTCCACTGGAAAACGGCAATACCCCCGTCATTAATGACTGAAATGATCGTTTCGTTCCAGGATAAAAATGGATCGGCACGGTTTTCTTGATAATTCAGCATTACGCTCGACGGGCCCGTTACAGGAATCAGGACCAGTCCGGTTTGATTTCCCCGGTAATATGCAAATTTTACGTTTCTTGTTCCTTCACGGTCGAAACCTTCCGAAGGGGCCATTACGTATGAGGAGAACAAATATTCATCGGGAATTTCAGAAAGCAGACTGATGGTATCAATATTATACTCAAAATTCGTGAAAAAGAATCCCTGAGAAGCAAGTTTTTTCTGAAGTGTTTTGATTTTTTCATTCTGGGCAGATACGGGGATATACATGAGATTTTCCGACAATCGTATATATCCCGCTTTATTGATATGTCCGGGAATGACACCACCGAATGATGAAGGGATACATTCCGTATACGATAATCCGGTGGCTTTTATCTTTGAATATGCGTGAGAACTCAGGTTGGCAGACCGGCTCGTTGCGTTCACAGTTTCTTTAATTAATACGGTGGTGTTCATTTCCTTTTCCTGGACAGAAATATTCTCTCCTGATATCGGGATAAGACCGGCCAGAATCGCAGGATGTATCGCATCCGGGTAATCGAGCAGGGCTACCGTCTGGTAATTCTTAATATTGTCCTCCGCACTTTCTTTGGTACCGATTGCAAAATACTGAACTTCTTTCATCGGCTCGCCCGCATTTAATGATGCGCTGGTGCTCAGGGCAATCTGCGAGTAATCGTACTCTATCTCCCCTTTATACCTCAACATTCTGGGGTAAGGGACGGTGTCCCCGTACATGATATACAATCCCGAATTTGAGGTGTTCATGTACACTTTGCTGATTTTCCTATCCTTGAGTATGATTGGATCCTGAGAGGGGAATATCTGCCGGGATTTTATTGTTTCGCCAGCTGGAGTAATATCATTAAACATAAAATTCTTGGCCGGTGAAAAAACGGAAGTCTCATGCATCGCATGCAGGTATGTCCCGAAACCCATGTCCTGCTGGTCATTCGCAATAATTATTTCCCGTTTGAACGCTTTTTCATAAAAAATATAATTCACATAAAGCGTTGCCCAATCCGTTTTCCCGTCCATCCCTTTGAGAACTGATTGGTATTTTATTGTATTATCCTGAATTGAAACGGTTGAATTGGTCAGTTCGCTGAAATAATACCCCATCACTGTTTCATTTTTAAGACCGCCCCAGTAGATAACCACATTATCATCGCATGTACCTTCTTCAAGGAAATTGTTGTTTTTCGTCCCCAGATATCTGATATCCGGCGATCCCTGGTTTACCCGGATCTTATAGTAACTATTTTCAATAAGGAACGTTGATCCGTATTCCTGTATTTTTGGCGTATTCTCCGGATAATCAACCAATCCTGTTGCATTTTCGGTTTTTCTCTCGACGGGTGGAGGGGTAATGTATTTGTACACACTGAAATTTCCAGTTGACGAATAAATCCGGTTAAAATTGGTATTGTTATTAATCATCAGGGAATCTGCTGTGAGGGTCGATGAATTTATTTCAGAACTCAGTGATCTGATGATCCTGTCCGATACAATAACATACTGGATATTAAATGAGCTTAAATCCGCTGCATATCCCTCACTTCGATTGAAGAGGTAGATATAATTTAAATCTTTGAGGTATCGTTTCATCTCCGAACCTGAAGGGATGGTGGGTGTGGTTTTATTCGCATACATATCGATGCGCTCCCGGTACACATACTCGGGTACTCCCTCAAATGCATCTCCTACCGTACTCAGCCAGCGCAGGTTCTGGTCCTCAGTTGGCGTGATACTGATTTGTGGAGCATAATACAGATTTGCTGCGATGGGTGTGAGAATAACCGGAATGATGATTATTCCATACAGTCCTATGTAGGTCGCTCTCTTCGTTCTGTTATCAGCCGACCATTTATGTGCAATATTGATAATCAGGAATAAACCGGCTGCAGCGGTCAGAGGAATTATCATATACATATAGCCGATTTCTCTTAACGCACCGGTGCCTTCACTGCTCTGGACCGCTCCCGGAAACAACGAGGAACAAACAAGTGCAAGGGCGATGCACATACCTTTCTGATTAAGCTTGAAAACCCCAAACACCGATAAGATTGTGTGGATCGGGCCAATCCACACGGGCGTCAGCACGATGCCATGGGAAATATTGGTAATGCTGCTGAGCAGAGGAAATGCAAAAAAATGCCGAGACTCAAGCACGGCTCGTATTCTTACGTGAAGGTAAATCAGCAGGCGTGCCGCAACCAGCAGCATGCACGACCAGAAAATTGCGTAACTGTAATTCGAACTCACGAAAATATAATCATAGAATATCTGGCCCATATCATGGATAATATTCAGATTTAATCCATTGGCAATCGTATCGCTGATGGACAGGATCAACCGCCCCTTGTCGATATATTGCGGCTGAACAAACGGGAAGATTTGCATTGTAGAAATATAGAGAAAGAGAGAGCTGACAATAAGCAGATAAATGCTCCGGTCAAAGCGTTTCCACACGAGGGCATTTATCAGGAAATATGCAATAGCAAAAAATGTTAAAAACAAGAACGATCCGGTGTGAGTAAATGTTAATGTGAAAACAAGGAGAAGGACCACAATATAATTTTTAATTTTTTCTTCAATTAACGCGAATAAAAGTATGGTAATTATGAAAATTGACACAAACTTGCTTGTGGAATAATTCAGAACGCTCAATGCGAATGAGGGCATTGACAGGAGAAAAATCAATGACGCAATGGCTTTGGTTTTATCTCCAAGAATGAAATCAGCATATGAATAAAAAACAATGAGGAGGATTACGAACAGACAACACGGAAGGACAATGGCCATCTGGTAGACATCAATGCCTGTGACTTTCATGACGATTGCCCCGTAGTACCACATTCCAAAAGGATAATCGTACCCCCCGTATTCAGCATTTATCGCCCTGTCATAAAACTCGGTCAGGGAATTGGTTTCTGACATGATATTTGTCGTATACATATGCGTGAATACATCTGAACCCCGAGGGTATTGATACACAATCACAGGAAAAAGGAAACCAAGGATAACCGTAACGAAAAACAATATCAGAAAAATCCTGGACAAGGTAAAGAAATCAGCAGACGATGGATTCTTCTCCGGCAATAATGAAAAAAGGTTTGTTTTCATTGGTTAATGATATCATCTAATCTGGTACCATATTTATCTTCCTAGAGGAAATGGCTCGTAATCGGCGGGGATTTCTTACGGTTATCCGGAGCTATCAATCAGTTACCCTGTTGTTACATAATCATTCTGGGAAATTATCTGGATCGGGACTGGACCAATTCCTGGGAGAATGAAGAAAATGAATATCCATGAAGGACTTACGGAATATTCTCCCTTCAATGAACGTATATTCAACGGCGATAAAGTTTAATAAGCGGATGCAAACAAAATAAGTGCAGGTGTTACTATTCAAGGATTGAATTTTTTTATTTTTGGTATTATCCTCTCACAAGAAAGATTTTTTACCACCCATGATCCGGATGAACAAACATGAAAAAAACCCTGGTTTATTATTCAATTTTTTATATCTTTCTTCTTTTCCTCCAGAGGGGTGCCGGCATCCTCACAAAGATGGTCCTTGCCAATTCTCTCACTCCTTTTGATTATGGCGTTATCACACTTGTTGCCCTTTCCCTGCCCTCCATGTTCCAGTTTATCACAAATGCATTTTTCTATCAGATGCTCTCCCATTCCCTGGAAGGGAGAAAATATTTTGGATTTACTGTCTGGTGCAGCATTATTATTTCAATACTCATATCAATACTGCTTGCCCTGTTTAATAAGGAATTTTTTGATTATCTGAACCTGCCTTCGGAGCAAAGGTTCCTTTTTTATGTTACAATTGTGGTTTCTTTATTTTTCGTCAGTATAATTATCGATTTCCAGGGCTTATTTGCAGGATTAAAGCAATACTCCCTCCCCGCAATAATAATGACTCTTCCCTCAATAGTAAGACTATTTGCCGTTGTTCTCATTGTGGTACTTGGAATCAATTCATTTGAAATGGTTATTTTAATTTTTGCCTTATCAAATATTATACCATTGATATATATATTCTATTCGAAGGAACATCGCAACTTCTTCTCGGAATTGAAGACAATCTGCCTTCCCCCCAGACACATGATTGCATTTGGTGTGACCTTACTCCTGGTTGGGAGTCTGTCAACAACCGGACAACTGATTATCCGGTTGGTTATCAGTCATATGCTTGGTGTCATCTGGCAGGGATATTATGATGTTTCCATGACCCTTGCAGCATTATCGGTTTTTGCACTTGGTACCATGAATTATATATCCATTCCTGAAGCAACGAATTCAGATAAGACCGTGATTTACCAGCAGGGGGGTCTTGTTGATGTTTCCCGTGCGTTATTTGCAGTCATGATCATGGTGCTTTTATTATTATATTTCTATGCAGAAACTTTTGTTATAATCCTCTTCTCCGATGAATACCTTGCAGGATCGAAATATGTTTTTATCCTCTCAATCGGCTATGTTTTTCTCTTTGTCCAGTCGTACCTGGCATACCTGAATCTGTCGATTGCCACGACACAAAAAGATTTTATCAAACTGTCAGCGATTCCCTTCATTGCCCTGCCTCTGTTTTATTTCGGTACAGAATTTTTAATTACCTATTTCCAGAACCTTGGGTTCGAGAACGGATTCATTGGCGCATACGTATCCTATACCCTTCTTCTCGGTATAGTTATGGTGTTAACAATTCTGATGTCCAAGGATTTGTCACCCCTGTATATGCTTACTCATAAAATCGGGAGGCTCATCATCTCCTCAATCCTCGTGTTCATGATAATACTGTTCTTCAGACCCCTCCCGATTATCGGAATGGTAATCATACCCTGTTTATTCGGAAGCCTGGTCGTTGCTACCGGTTATGTAAACAAATCACTGATTACGGACTTCATCCATCGAAAACAAGCGGAAGAATAAGAAGGATTATTTGTTCTGTTTCAGCCAATAATGCGCAGTATATTTTTTTGCGGGGGTATGCAATTCAATCAAAACTCTGGCGGGTAATTGGATATCAGAAATATCGAGTATCTTTTTTCCTTCATATACTTCGCCGGGATTCAGGACGAATGATGTATGATCTCTCGGTATTCCGTTGATGAAAACTACAGAAGAATATTCCGTTGGTCCTTTTTCGAATGACTGTACTTTCATCAGGTATGCAGATGCATTCTCTTCAGGAAAGCTGGTATAGGTATCAGGTAGTATAGCCAACGTCGAGAAATTCTCTTTTGGATTTTCATATATCATTAACGATATGGATAATACAACAGCAAGCACTATCGAAATGATAACAATAAAAATTAGTTCCGGATCGGGTTTTGCATTCTCTGTTGCATCGGTTGTCATATTTTACAATACATCCTCTCAGGTAGTTCCTCATTATGCCTTATTGCGTTATCTGTTTTTGTGAGCGTCTAACAGATAAAACCATTTTTTTGAATGGTCATATCTGAAAAAAAGAGAGGGGTTATTCCAACTGAATATAATATATCATTTCCTTGACGGTGATGTATGTTGCTTTTGCGACCTGGGATTTACCGTCGGATACCACGAACTGCGCGGCAAATGTACCTGACTGTTGCGGAGTCCAGGTGAACACCCTGGTTGACGGGTTAAAGGAGGCACCCGGCGGTGTCATCGTCATCTGGTAGGTGAGCGGATCGCCATCCTGGTCGGTTGCCGAGACGGTGAAACGAACCGGAGAACCTGCAGCAACGATAACCTGGGCGAGGTCTGCGATGACCGGCGGGCGGTTGGTCACGCTGACACCGGTGACGGTGATGTATGTTGCTTTTGCGACCTGTGATTTACCGTCGGATACCACGAACTGGACGGTAAATGTACCTGACTGTTGCGGAGTCCAGGTGAATACCCTGGTTGACGGGTTAAAGGAGGCACCCGGCGGTGTCAT
>Ga0302253_1000647_pt1 | contig 26660 bp, 24 predicted proteins | sample AAG_RA_Trp_MG_FD_193537 | JGI IMG/M metagenome (GOLD analysis project Ga0302253, IMG submission 193537) | Enriched activated sludge microbial communities from anaerobic digester in WTTP, New Holstein, Wisconsin, United States - AAG_RA_Trp | ecosystem: Engineered > Bioreactor > Anaerobic >...
CCAGCCCCCTTTGATGTAGCCTCCCCCGATCGGGCGATTAATAGGGGGACACAATACCTATTTCGGTCGAAATAGGTATTGTGTCCCCCTATTTAACTTCGGACTCGGGGCAGAGGTCCCTGATCGGGCAGGAGGCGCACCGGCCTTTCCGGTCGCAGGTCCCGGCCAGGATCTTTTCGCCGGTCTCCCTGACCAGCGCCAGGACGTCCGCGTCGCGCGAGCCGTCGCAGGGCACCGTGACCTTCTCCAGGCGCGAAAGGTAGAACTTGGACACCGCCGACACCTTGAGACCGAGCCCTTCCCTGACCCCTATCGCGTAGAGCGAGAGTTGCAGGTCCTCCTCCAGCGGCCCGGGCGGCCGTTCGTCGAAGCCGAGCTTGTAGTCTATGACCTCGTGCGTGCCGTCGGGCAGCCGGTCTATCCGGTCCACCGTGCCGCGGATGCGCCAGCCGTTGAACCCGAAGACGAACACCTTCTCGAAAAAGAGAGCCTTCTGCGGGCGCTCCTGCGCATAGGTCCACCAGCGCTCCATGATCTCGCGCCCCCGCTCGTAGAACTCCAGCGTCTCCCCCGGCGTGGCGTAGCCCTTGGCCTGCCAGAACTCGTCGTAATAGAGCAGCAGGTCCGAGAGGTCCCCCCCGTTGGCGTGCCAGCGCGCCAGCGCGCGGTGCACCGTCTGGCCCAGCGAGGACCAGGGATTATGCGGCGCGTAACGGCCCTGCGCGTAAAGATAGCGGTACAGGAAAGGACAGTCCAGGTAGGCCCTGAGCTTGCTGTAGTTGAGCTCGAAGACCTCAGGAGGCATCGGCGGCCCCGGCGCGGCGCACCAGCGACACCAGCGTGTCGCCGTATTTCACCTCGCGATAGATCCCGTAGCCCGGAGGCGCGGCCACGGGCTCCTTCATATGATGCTGCGCCACGATGAGACCGCCGGGCGAGAGTATGTTCCCGGCCGCCGCCAGTTCCAGCGTCTTCGAAGTGTAATGGAGAGGCAGGTTCTCCTCGTCGCGGTACGGCGGGCCCATGAAAACGATGTCGAAACCCTCGTGGCTGTGGTACTTGAGCCATTCCAGGCCCGAAAGGACGTTGGCGCGCACGACCACGGCCTGTTCGCCGAAGCCCAGGTGCGTCACGTTGCGCTCGATGACCCTGACGCAGGCCCGGTCCAGTTCCACGAAGACCGCCTTCTGCGCGCCGCGGGAAAGGGCCTCCAGCCCCGAGGCCCCGGTGCCGGCGTAGAGGTCCAGGAACACCGAGCCCGTCAGCCACGGCCGTATCATGTCGAACACGGACTGCCGTATCCTCGACGAGATGGGCTTCACGCTCGTCTTCTTCCTGGGAACGGAGAAGAAGGCCCGCCCTTTCCTGGAACCCGCTATTATCCTCATCGCATCCCTTTTCCGCCGGTTTTCGTAAAATTCCCGCAATATATTTTTAATGGCCCGGCCTTATAATCTATAATGTATTATAGAAAATCCGGCCCTCGCGCGCGATAAAAAGGCATTCTTAAAATGGCTAACCCCGATATAATGATCATCGACGACGACCCGATGGTCGGCGAGCTTTCCCGCGACCTGCTGACCGACGCCGGCTGGCAGGTGGACCTCGTACAGGACTCGATGGCCGCCATCCCCGCCATCAAGGAACGCCGCCCCCGCCTCATCGTCACCGACATCATGATGCCCGGCATAACCGGCATGGACATCTGCAAGGCCGTCAAATCCGATCCCGCCCTCAAACACATCAAGATCATCGTGGTCTCGGGCAAGTCCTACGAGGTCGAGCGGCAGCGCGCGCTACAGTTCGGCGCGGATTTTTTCATCCAGAAACCCTACGACGTGGCGACCTTCTCCAAGACCGTAAAGGACATCCTCGAATCCGCCGGCGGGGCCTCCGCCGCGCCCGCCGCGCAGACGGCGGCGCCGGAACTCGAGATCGTGCAGGAGTCGGACTCGTTCGAGCAGACCAGCGACCTCGATCCCGGGCAGGTGCGCGTCACCGTCTGGGGAGCGCGCGGCCTTCCCGCGACGGTCCCGAACTCCGTCTCCAAGTACGGCCGGCAGACCTCCTGCGTTTCCGTGGAGACGAAGGAGGAGCTCTTCGTCTTCGACGCCGGCACCGGCATCATCCCCCTGGGCCGCGAGATAATGGAGAAGAAGAAGTACTACAAGCGGATCTGGCTCTTCCTCACCCACTTCCACCTGGACCACATCCTGGGGCTCGGCAACTTCGCCCCGATGCACGACCCCAAATTCACCGTGCACATAGTCGGCGCCAACGACCCCGAGAGGAGCCTCAAGGAGATGGCGCAGTCCTCGCTCTACAGCTCTTTCGCCTTCACCCGCCGCCCCCCCGCCGCCAAGGTGGACCTCTACGAGGTGCTGGAGGACAACTACGAACTGCTGCCCGGCGTGAAGATGAGCACGATGTACGCCAACCACCCCACCAGCACGCTGATCTACTCGCTCCAGCTGCACGGCAGCAAGATCGTCTACGCCCCCGACAGCGAGGTCTGGGGCGACGCCACCGCCTTCCAGGACTACGACGAGAAGTTCGGCATTTTCGCCAAAGGGGCCGACCTCCTCATCCACGACGCCAATTACAACGACAAGGATTACGAGACCGCCATGAAAGAGGGCCACTCCAGCCTCTCGGTGACCGTGGACTTCGCCCTTTCCAAGGCGGAAGCCAAGCAGCTCCTGCTCTTCCACCTCAACGCCGATTACAGCGACGAGCAGCTGGACCGGATGCTGGCCGACGCAAACGCGGCCATCGCCGCTCGCGGGGCGCAAATGGCCTGCCATCTCCCCCTGGAGGGACAGCAGTTCCTGCTGAAAGGGCGGTAGGCGTCCCCCCCGCCCAAAGAAGAGCCCCGGGCGCGGACCCGGGGCTCTTTTTTTACGGCCGGACGGACGGCGTCAGCTGTGGCCGTGCGTGGTGGCCACCGCCCTGTCCGAGATCTGGCCGAAGCGCTCCTCGTAGCGCTTGATATTCTCGGTCAGCGCCATCAGGAACCGCTTGGTATGCACGGGGCTGGAGACTATCCGGGCCCGCAGCTTGGCCTTGGGCTGGTTGGGCTGCAGGAAGAGGAAATCGAAGATGAACTCCGTCTCGCTGTGCGTCACGCCGGCCAGGTTGGCGTAGATCCCCTGCGCCGTGGCGTCGTCCATTTCCACCTGCAGCTGTATCGGCTGCGAACCGGCTTCTTTCTTGTCAGACATGTAAGGCCTCCATTATAACGGTGCGGATAAATTATAATATATGCGGAAAGGGAGAAAAAGCATGAAAACACCGCTCTTACCGCTGATCCTGGTCCTGGCCGCGCAGGCCATGGCGCAGGAGGCCAACCGTGGTTTCGAGGAGATAAAAGGCGGGGTCGCCGTGGTGAAGGTCGTCTACCCCTCCCAGCTCAGGCGCGGCGAGGACTGGACCGACGGCCCTCCCTCGCTGTCCTACGTGAACATCTACGACGACAGCGGCCGCCCGGTGGAGGAGAGCCAGTTCTCCGGCAAACAGCTCTCGCTCAGGAAGCTCAGCACCTGGCTGACCGCGCCCGAGGCCGCCGCTTTCTGCGCCGCCCTCAGGAAAGGCCTCTCCACCGCCGCCGCCTCCTCCGAGACCGAAGAAAGCGCTCTTAAGCTCTTCTGCGCCGACAAGGCGAAGAAGAAGTTCACCGCCCGCTTCGAGCACGACGGCACAGTTCCCTCCCGCCCGCTCTCCGAGCGTCTCATAAGGCGGACCTTCGTCCTCCCCGACAAGCAGGGCCGCCCGGCGGAGGAATGGCGCTTCGACATGACGGGCGCCTTCGAGTCGCGCGTGGAGCGCAAGTACGCCAAGGACGGGACCCTGGCGGAGGAGACCGTCTATAATTTCGACGAACTGCCGGTCTCCAGGACCGTTTACGAGAAGAACAAGGCCGTGAACGCCGAGACCGTCTCCGTCTTCAACGACAGGGACCAACTGGTCTCGCGCACGGTGAAGGTCTTCAGGGAGACCGGGAAGCTCCGCAAGATCACAGCGACCGCCTTCGACGAAGGCGAGCAGGAGCGCTGGCGCGACGAGATCTCCTTCGACGGGAACGGCTGGCGCGCCTCCGAGGCCCGCTACACCGGCGGGGAGCAGAACCCCGGCCATGAATACGAGTACGCGGTGAAGGCCGACGGGAAGGGCAACTGGGTGCGCGAGAGCCGGACCAAGTTCGTCAACTTCCGCGGCAGGCGCCTGCCGGCTCCCGGCGAGGCCCCCACCGTGATGGTGCGCGAGATAACCTACCGCTGAGACGCGCCCCCCGAAAAAAGAACCGGCCCCGATTCACGTCGGGGCCGGTCTTTTCACTTAGAGAAGTAAGCTCAGAGCTTGGTGACCTTCACGGCCTTGGGGCCCTTGTCGCTGTTCTCGGTCTCGAACTCCACGTCCTGGTTCTCGGCCAGCGTCTTGAAACCGTCGCCCTGGATGGAGGTGTGATGGACGAACAGGTCCTTGGACCCGTCCTCCGGGATGATGAAACCGAAACCTTTCTTGTCGTTGAACCACTTCACTTTGCCTTTCATTTGTGACTTACCTCTCTTTATATCGCTATACGTCCCTGCTTTTCCGGCCCCGCAAGGGGCCTGAAAACATTATATATAAAAACCCGCGCTTTTAACCCTCACTCCTCGTTCCACTTTATGAACGGCGGCATGTAGGGATGCGGGATGTCCGCGTGCCGCGGGACCACGCGCGCGGCCAGGTCGTGGCGGCCGGAACGGGAGAACTTCACCGTTCCCGTGAAGACGTAGGCCTCGCCCATGCGGGACTCGTATTCCATCGGGAAGGTCTGGCCGCACCTGAACGTCGTCTCGGCTTCCGCGACGCCGACGTGCAGCTGCAGCGAGACCTCCTCCGGCGTCAGCTCGCCCAGCCAGGCTATCGCCTTCACCGGCACGTCCGCGCCCGAACGGATCTCCATCTCCGGCTTGAACTGGTCCAGCACCACGCGCACGCGCGGCCAGCTGCGCTCCACCTTCTTCCGCCAGTTCGCGACGGCCAGCAGCGGCTCGCTTTCGCGGAAACGCACCGAGCTGCGGTGGGCCGGCACGTAGAACTTGGCGTAGTACTCGCGCAGCATGCGGTTGGTGCTGTAGACCGGGGCCAGCTTACCGACCGACGCCTTCATCATCTTGATCCAGTTGTGCGGGACGCCGTCGGGCCCGCGGTAGTAATAGAGCGGCGCTATCACCTTCTGCAGCAGGTTGTAGATAGCCTCCGACTCCACGTAATCGCGTTCGGCCTCGTCGTTGTAGCCTTCCCGGCCGCCGATCGCCCAGCCCACGTCGGCCGAATAGCCTTCGGCCCACCAGCCGTCGAGCACGGAGAGGTTGAGCACGCCGTTTATCGCGGCCTTCATGCCGCTGGTGCCCGAGGCCTCCAGCGGCCTTATCGGGTTGTTGAGCCAGACGTCCACGCCCTGCACCATGTAGCGCGCGACGTTCATGTTATAGTCCTCTACGAAGATGATGCGGTGCTTGAACCGCGGGTCCAGGCTCATCTTCGCCACGGCCTTGATGTACTCCTTGCCGTGGGTGTCGGCCTGGTGGGCCTTGCCGGCCACCACGAACTGTACCGGCATCTTCTCGTTGTTGACGATCTCGGCCAGGCGCTCCAGGTTGCGCATGAACAGCGTCGCCCGCTTGTAGGTGGCGAAGCGGCGCGCGAACCCTATCGTCAGGTACTCGGGGTTCAGCACGCCCTTGACCTCGTCGAGCACCGTGCGGTCGGCGCCCAGGCGCTGATGCTGCCGGCGCAGTCGGTCGCGGACCAGCGCGACGAGCTTGCGCTTGCGTATCAGGTGCGTCTCCCAGAACTCCCCGTCGTCTATCTCGCCCAGCTTCTTCCAGTCGCAGCTGTCGGGCAGGCCGTTCTCCCCGCCCGGGATAAGGTTCTTCTTGTAGAGGTTCTGATGCTCGTGGCTGATCCAGGAGCAGGTATGGACGCCGTTGGTGATGCCGCAGATCGGGATCTCGTACTTGGGCAGGCCGGGCCAGACCTTGCCCCACATGCCGCGCGTCACCTCGCCGTGCAGCTGGCTGACCGCGTTGAGGTGCGCGCAGAGCTTCATGGCCAGTATCGTCATGCAGAAGCCCAGCGATTCCGGCTCCTCCTTGCCCAGCTCCAGCAGCTCGGGGAAGGAGAGGCCCAGTTCCTTGGCGTAGGGCTCCAGGTACTTGCGCACCAGCTCGAAGTCGAAGTACTCGTTGCCGGCCATGACGGGCGTGTGGGTGGTGAAGACCGACGAGGCCCAGACCGCCTCGCGCGCCTCCTTGAAGGAGAGACCGCGGGCCTTCATCATCAGGCGTATGCGCTCGAGCAGCAGGAAGGCGGAGTGGCCCTCGTTGACGTGATAGACCGTGGGGTTGAGGCCCATCGCCTCCAGCGCGCGCACGCCGCCTATGCCCAGCACTATCTCCTGGCTGATGCGGTTGGCGCGGTCGCCGCCGTAGAGCTGCTCGGTTATCGCGCGGACCCTGGGCGAGTTCTCGGGGAGATTCGTATCCAGGAGGTAAAGGGAGGTGCGGCCCACGGGCACGCGCCAGACGCCCACCTTTATCGTCTCGCCGTCCAGCGGGACCTCCACGCGCAGCGGGCTGCCGTTGGCGTCGTTGACTATCTGCACCGGCATGTTGTACCAGTCGTTCTCCGGGTAGCGCTCCACCTGCCAGTTGTCGCGGTTGAGCACCTGCTGCACGTAGCCCTTGCGGTAGAGCAGACCCACGCCGACCACGGGCATGCCCAGGTCGGAGGAGGACTTCATGTGGTCGCCCGAGAGCATGCCCAGGCCGCCGGAATAGATCGGCAGGCCCTCGCCGATGCCGTACTCCATCGAGAAATAGGCCACCAGCATGTCGGCCTCGCTCTGCTCCCGGTTCTTGTTGAACCAGGTGTCCTTGTAGGAGACGTAGTCGTCGAACTTCTTCTTGATCTCGCCCAGGCGGGAGAGGAAACCGGGATCGCGGGACAGTTCGGCCAGCCGTTCGGGAGGTATCGTGCCCAGTATCCACTTGGGATTGCGGTGCGAACGGTGCCAGAGTTCCTCGCTCATCCCCACGAACATCATGATGGCGTCCCAGTTCCAGGTGAACCACATATTGGTCGAGAGTTCGTCCAGTGCCCTGAGGTTCTCTGGCAGGTTGGGAATGACGTTGAAAGAGCGTATCTTCATCTGGCGCTTGCCTCCGTTGCTGGCGTAAAGTGCCTCAATTCTACAAAAATAGGATTATAGCCGCCATTGACCTGCGTTAAACGCCCGCCCGGCAGTTGTCACGGAGCCCGCTTTTTTATAGAATATCCCCGTCAGTTGCGGGCGTGTAGCTCAGCTGGGAGAGCGCCTCGATGGCATCGAGGAGGTCGCAGGTTCGATCCCTGTCACGTCCACCAGATTTCAAAAGCCGCCGCAAGGCGGCTTTTTTAATTGTGGACGTGAAGCGGACCGCGGTGCGGTCCGCGTCAGGGATCGAAAGCCGGAGCCGCGAGCCAGCAGGCGGCAGCGGCGAGGCGGGGTCGCGGGCCCCGAGGAGCGGCGGCGACGAGGGGACCCGTGACCGATCCCTGCCGCCCGAAGCGCCGCGTGCGGGCCGCAAGGCCGGAGGCGATTTTTCAGCGAAAATCGCCGAGGCGCGGTCGCGCAAGCCCGCTATGCGGGCTATGCGTGACGCAGGTCCGACGAGGGGACCCGTGACCGATCCCTGCCGCCCGAAGCGCCGCGTGCGGGCCGCAAGGCGGCTTTTTCAATCGCGGACGTGAAGCGGGCCCCTCCTTTGTTATAATATCCCTGCACCCCATGAGCGCGCCCATCACGGTATTCCACATCGACGACGGCAAAGGCCTCCGCGGCGGCCAGCGCCAGATGCTCTACCTCGTGAAGGAGCTTGCCCGTCTCGGAGTCTCCAGCCGCGTCGTCTGCCGCCGCGGCTCCCAGCTCGAAACGGCCGCCCTGCGCAGGAACTTCGAAGTACTCCCCCTCCCTTTGATCGTCGAACCCTACCCGCTCTCCGCCTTCCTGCTGCGCCGCGCCGTCAAGCGCGAGCTGAAGGCCGGCCGCCGCGTCGTAGTTCACGCCCACACCAGCCACGCCGTTTCCGCCGCCTGGCTGGCCTCGGCCGGCCTGCCGGTCCTGCGCGTGGTGCACAGGCGCGTCTACTTCCCCCCCGGCACGGGCCTCTCGCACCGCCTGAAATACGGGCGCGCCCACCTGGTCATCGCCCTCTCGGAGGCGGTGAAGAACGTCCTCATAGGCAGCGGCGTGCCCGCCGCCAGGATCAAGGTCATAAACAGCACCATCGACCTCGAGGATACCCCCTGGAAGGAGGAGGAGTACGACCAGTACCGCCTCAGCGCCAAGCGCGAACTCGCCCTCAAGTTCGACCTCCCCTCCGACACCGTCTGGCTCGGCTCCCTTATCGCCCTCGAGGACTGCAAGGACCCCGTGACGCTTCTCCACGCCGCGGAAACGGTGATCCGGAAGCATCCGGAGGCCCATTACCTGCTGGCCGGCAAGGGCCCGCTCGAAGGCCAGGTGCGCCGCCTGCTCAGGAAGCTCGGCATCGAGTCCAATTTCCACCTTACCGGCCATTATCCCCGCCCCTACGAGATGCTCGCCGCGCTGGACATCTTCGTCCTGCCCTCCAGGGAGGAGGGCTTCGGCAGCGTCCTCATCGAGGCGATGAACGCCAGGGCGGCCATAGTCGCCACCCGCGCCGGCGGCATACCCGACGCGGTGACCGACGGCGACAACGGCCTGCTGGTCCCGCCCGGCGACCCGGAAGAACTGGCCGCGGCGCAGCTGCGCCTCATAGAGGACAAAGGACTGAGGGAAAGACTGGTGGAAAGCGGGCTGAGGCGCAGGCTGGACCTCTCCTCGCCCCGGATGGCGGAAAAGACGCTGCGAGCCTATGAAAGGGCCTTTGAAGATACTTTCCGCGATTGACATCCCCTGGTACAGCGCCCTGGCCGCCTACGCGCTGGAACAGGCCCGCGCGCTGCGCGACAGGGGCCACGCCGTCACCCTGGCCGCCGCGCCGGGCAGCCGCTCCCACGCCGCCGCCGTCGAAGAAGGATTCCCCTTCTTCCCGATAACCGACCGCAAGCGACCGCTGACCCCGGCGCTGGTACTGCGCCTGCGCTCTTTCCTCGCCCGCGAAGGCTTCGACGTCTTCTGCGCCCACACCGGCCGCACCCAGACGCTGGCCGCGCTCTGCGCGCTGGGGCGCGGCGGCCGCCCGGCCATAATACGCTCCAAGTCCGACGCCTCGCCCTCCTCGGCCGGCCTCTCCTCCCGGCCCGTGGCCGCCTTCATAGCGGCCTCCGGGGCAGTAAAGAGGTCCTACTCCGGCGTCCCGGAGGACAGGATCGCGGTCGTGCCGCAGGGGATAGAACCGCCGGAATTCGTCCCGCCCCCCGCCGAAGGTCCGCTGCGCGTCGGCCTGCTGGGCCGCCTCGACCCCGTCAAGGGCCACGCCGTCCTTTTCAAGGCCGCCGCCCGCCTGCTGGAAAAATACCCGGGGACCCGTTTCGTCTGCGCCGGCAAGGACGCCAACCTGACCCGAGGCGAACTCTTCGCCCTCGCCGAGGACCTGGGGATAGCCGCGTCCGTGGAATTCCCCGGCCAGGTCCCCGACCCTTTCGCCTTCATAAACTCCTGCCATATCGGCGTCGTCGCCTCCACGGGCAGCGAAGCGGTCTCCCGCGCGCTGCTGGAATGGATGGCCTGCGGCCGCCCGGCCGCGGCCGCCGCGGTCGGCGGCATACCCGAAATGCTCGGCGCGGAATGGCTGTTCCCCCCGGAGAACGCCGCCCGCCTGGCGGAGCTGCTGGACCCCCTGCTGGCCGATCCCTCCCTGCGCGAAAGCGCCGGCCGAGCCAACAGGAAGGCCGCGGCCGAAAAATTCAGCCGCGGCCTCTTCGCCGGCCTCACCGAGCGGGTCTTCCTCTCCGCCGTTAAGGCCTGAGCCCCGCCGTCTTCCGTCCCGACGCTTCGTAAAGCCCCATCAGGAAGGTCATAAGCGACCAGGTGATGAAAGTATAGAAATGTGACTCGAATATCCCCGATATCGAAAGGTTCACCAGCGCGGCGAAAAGACCGGCGGCGTAGACCAGGCGCAAAGGGTCCGTCTCCGCGCGCGCCGCGAGGAAATACTTCCGCAGGAAGTATCCGAAAACAAAAAGCATGAGCAGCAGACCGACGGTCCCTTCCTCGGCCGCGGCGTTGATATACACGTTGTGCGCGTGGGAAGCCACGTCGGTATAGCCAGAAGCCTTGTAAGGCGCCATATAATCCGGAAGCCGCCTCGGTCCCAGTCCGAAGACCGGGTTCTCCCCGTAGGCTTTAAGCCCCACGCTCCAGATATGGAGACGCAGCTGGTGATGCCCCATGGCGAAAGTGCCGGCGATCCTGTCGAGCAGCGGACTATAGGCGAGGATAACCAGCAGACCTCCCGCCGCGCCCGCCGTCAGAAAGCGCAGAAAAGTCCTCCGGGACTTGAAGAAGGCCAGCGCGCCGCAGGCGGCCAGGTAACTTATCAGGTAAGTGCGGGACCCCGTCATAAGTACGCCGGCGGAAAGCGCGGCGAAAAATAAATACGCCCTGCGGGAATAGAAAAGCCCGGCGGAAAGCGCCAGCACCCCCACGGTGGAGAGATAACCGCAATAGCGCAGGGGATGGCTGGAGAACCCGCGGAACCGGCCGTCCGGGGTGAACATATCCCTGTATATCACCGGAAAACCGGCGTAGCGCTGGAGCAGCCCGTAGACTATCACCGCGATGTTGACCCAGAAAAGGATACGAAGCGTCCGGGCCAGGACCCTGTTCTCCAGGGGGAGCCCGCCCACGGTGAAGTAGGGGGTCTTGTCCCACAGGCTCCTGCCGAACTGCCCCCAGAGCCCGTTGGCCATCGCCGCCAGGGTCTGCCAGGCGAATATCGCCGCGAAAAAAAGGAAGTCTCCGGGAACAAGACCGTTATCCCTGGAGCGGGCATAACGATAGAAAAAGAGCAGGAGGAGGCCCATCATCGCCACCGCCGAAGCCGATATGGAGATCGGGATGGAGAGGGCGTAAAGGTAGACCAGGGTCTCGGGGCGCAGTATGGATCGCAGAACGGTCATGGACGAGGGTCCTCGATAAGCCGGGACGGGACTATGATAGCAAATCGCCGGCCTGAGAGGCTCCGGCACTAGGTCCAAAGGCCTATCCCCGCCCTGGGCCCTATTTCACTCCCGCCGGCGGCGCCATCCTATATAATAGACTCATGAGAAACACGAACCGCTTCACGTCTCTCGCCGCCCTGCTGGTTCTCATTTCCGCCGCCCGTCCCGCTTCCGCCTCCGAAGGACTGGCCGTATTCTCCAGCCCCTACCCCATAACGGCGCGGATCTCCGCCGCCGAAAAGGCCGGCGCCGTCGTCTTCGATACCGGCTTCTCGCGGGAGCCCGCCGCTCCCTACGACCAGGTCATGGTCCAGGGCGAGATGCCGGAGGACAGCCTGGAACTGCAGCTGTCGGTCGGGAGCAAGTTCCTTTTCTTCGGCGCTTCCGATAAGTTCCGCCCCGACGCGGTACGGCGGTTCCCCGACGGCAGGTTCTGGGCCCGCTTCTCCCTGCCGGAGGCCTCCCGCGAGCCGCTGCGCCTCAAGGCCGTCAATAAAGGCGTCGCCAGGGACCACTCCTTCGTCATATACGAGGTGGAGCAGCTGTCCTCGTCGCGCACCGGCGAAGGCCCCGACGTAACGGGCGGGGTCTCGCCGCGCGACCCCTCCATCTATGTCCCGGAGGGGCTCCCTTTCCCGATAGTGCGCCGCCAGGACTGGAAAGCCGCGCCGCCCAAGGAGCCCTACGAGGCCCAGCGCCCGGCGAGGATAACCTTCCACCATACCGCCGGCCGCAAACCCGCTACGGTCGAAGCCGCCTACGAGGAAGTGCGCTTCATCCAGGATTACCACCAGAACGGCAAGGGCTGGAACGACATCGGCTACCACTTCGTGCTGGACCCTTTCGGCACCATCTTCGAGGGCAGGCCCTTCGGCGTCGTCGGGGCGCATGTCCTGCATCAGAATACCGACAATGTCGGCATCTCGATAATGGGGAACTACCACCCTCCCGCTTCCGACGTCCCGGAATTCGGGTCCCTCAAATCCCTGACCGTGATCGCCGCCTGGCTGGCCGGGAACTACGCCATACCCGCGACGCAGTTCTTCGGCCACCGCGACCTGGGCGCCACCACCTGCCCCGGCGACCTGCTCTACGCACATAAAGCGGAACTGGCCGACGCTATCTTCCCCCCCGCCCCGCCGGTGAAAACACCCGCCCTCGAACAGCTTCAAAATTGGGGACACAATACCAATTTCGACGGCCGATAAAATCCGACAAAATCGTTTGTTTTTCAATCAATAATCGGGGGACACAATACCTATTTCGGCCGAAATAGGTATTGTGTCCCCCTATTTACCTTATTTCAGCACCTTATTTTCGAAGGCGCGGAAGATGTCGAAGAGTTGGTCGCCCGTGGCGGCTCCCAGCAGCCGCTTGCGCAGCGTCAGGTTGGAGATGAGGTAGGAAAGCTGCGAGAGGATATTGAGCTGCAGCGTCGGCTCGTTGAACGGCGTCAGGATCAGGAAGAGCACCCGCACCGGCTGATTGTCCGGCGACGGGAAGAAAACGCCCTGTTTCGAGCGGCCCACCGCCAGCAGCGGCTTGGTCAGCGACTCCAGACGCGCGTGCGGGAAAGCCACCTGGTGGCCCAGCGCCGTCGAAAAGTTCTTCTCGCGCTTGACGACCGCTTTCAGCGCCTCCTCCCTGTTGAACACCGGCTGCGCCCTGTGCGCGGCTTCGAGCACCGCCTTTATCGCGTCGAACCGCTCCCCCTCCTGCAGGTCCATAACGCAGGCCTCGCGGTAGAGGATATTGCTCAGGAACAGTTTGGGCGGCTGCTCGAACTCGTCGCGTATCTCGCCGGTGAGCTCCTCCACGATGTCCTCCATCGTCAGCAGCCCCGTCAGCTCGCCCTTGGAGTTCTTCACCAGCGCCATGTGCATGCGCTTCTCCTGGAACTCGCGCAGCGCGCGTTCCACGTTCATCTCCTCGGGTATGTAATTGAGATCGCGGCGCAGGGCCGTCAGTTCCGACGGGACCTGCGAGAGATCGCAGCGCAGCTCCGCCATCGCGATGTCCTTGAAATGGACGAAGCCGTCTATGTCGTCGAGCGAGGTCTTCGCCAGCGGGTAGCGCGAGAACTTCTTCTCCTTGACCAGCGCCAGGTTCTCCTTCCAGGGCCGCTCCATGGCCAGGTAGCAGATGGCGCTGCGCGGCGTCATGACCTCTTTGACCAGCGTCTTGCCGAAGTCGAAGAGGTTCTCGAACATCATGAGCCTGCCCAGCGAGATGCGCCCGTGCTCCTGCGACTGCCCCAGGATCATGCGCAGTTCCTCGTCGGAATGAACGCCCTCGCTCTCTTTCGCCTTCACGCGCAGCGCCCGGAGAATGGAATTGGCCGTCTCGTTGAGGATCCACATCGGCACGAACATGACCGTATGGAAGAACTTGAAAGGGTAGGCCACGGCCAGCGCCGCGGTCTCGGGCATCCGTATGGCCATGTTCTTGGGCACCAGCTCCCCGACGACCACGTGCAGGCCGGTGATGATGGTGAAGCCCACCGCCAGCGAGATGGAATGGGTCAGCGCGGAAGTAGCGGGGATATCGAACCAGCCCAGCAGCGGCGTGATCACGTGAGCGATGGCCGGCTCGCCGACCCAGCCCAGGCCCAGGCTGGCGATGGTGATGCCCAACTGCGCCGTCGACAGGTAGGCCTCCAGCTGCGAGACTATCTCCTTGGCCGTTTTGGCGGTGAGATTGCCTTTGGCTGCCAGCTCCTCCAGCCGCGTGAAGCGCACCTTCACTATGGCGAACTCGGCCAGCACGAAGAAAGCGTTGAGCAGGAGGAAGAAGAGGGCTGCGAAAAGCGCGACGAATTCGTTCATCGGAGGGTATATTCTAACATTCTTGCCTGACCAGGTCTAAATCCGTCTCCCGCCGGCGCACGACCTTCCAGGAGCGGCCGGTGACCAGGACCTCGGCCGCGCGCGGCCGGGAATTGTAATTGGAGCTCATCGACATGCCGTAGGCTCCCGCCGACAGGACCGCCAGCAGGCCGCCCGGCTCCGGCCGCCGCATGGCGATATCCTCTCCTATGAAGTCCCCGCTCTCGCAGACCGGCCCGACCACCGCGAACCGGCCGGCCGCGAATCGGCCGGGCCGCAGGGGTACGATGGGATGGCGCGAGCCGTAAAAGGCCGGGCGCATCAGGTCGTTCATCGCCGCGTCGGCCACCAGGAAATCCTTCCTGCCGCTCTTTTTGGTATACAACACACGGGTGAGCAGCAGACCCGCCGGCGCGACTATCGACCGCCCGGGCTCGATAGCGAGCTTGGCTCCCTCCAGGGCCGCCGCGGGCTCCAGCGCCCGGGCCAGCGCAGCCGGCGGGGCCATCTCGGCCCCCTCGCGCGCGCCCCAGCCGCCGCCCATGTCCACATAGGAAAGCTTTATCCCCGCCGCGTCCAGCCGCCGCGCGAAGGCCGCCATCAGGCGCGCCGCCCGGCGGTAAGGTCCGGCCGAATGTATCTGCGAACCCAGGTGCATATGCGCGCCCGACGGGAACAGCCAGCGCGAGGCCGCCGCGCGGCGGAACATTACCTCCGCCTCGGCGAAGGAGACGCCGAACTTGGTGCCCGATCTGCCGGTGCTGATGAATTTATGGGTCTTCGGGTCGATATCCGGGTTTATGCGCACCGACACCCGCGCCATGACGCCGCGCCGGCGGGCCGCCGCCTCCAGCGCGTCCAGTTCCTGCGCCGACTCCACATTGACCAGCAGCACCTTCTTCGACAGCGCCAGGTCCAGCTCGGCCGCCGTCTTCCCCACCCCCGAAAAAACGATCCTGTCGGCCCTGAAACCCGCCCGCAGCGCCCGGAACAGCTCCCCCCCGGAGACCACGTCGGCCCCCAGGCCCTCGCGGGCCAGCAGCCGGCACAGCGCCGCGGACGAATTGGCCTTCATCGCGTAGCAGATCAAAGCGCCCGGAAAAGCCTTCTTGTACGCCCTCACCTGCCTCAGCAGAATATCCGCCGAATAGACGTACACCGGCGTCCCGACCCGCGCGGCGATCTCTTCCAGAGTCTTTAAAGGGAATTTATCCAGCATTTTTGTTTTGTTCTGTAAGGAGACAACCGGAGGAGGCGAGGCGCCAGCTTAGCAAAACCGCCCCGGAGCCGCGAACATCGTAAGCGTGAGCGGCGAGGGAAGAGCGGCGAGCGCTATGCGCGAGACCGCGTGTTTTGCGTGCTGGCGCCTCGCCATGCCTCCGGCATAGTTTTCCTTCCTGTCTCCTCATCTGAAAAAAAGAGGGAGGGCCGTTAAAACCCTCCCTCTCAGGAAAACTACTGCGCGGGGCGGGACTCGAACCCGCAAGCCGTTAAGCACACGCCCCTCAAACGTGCGTGTCTACCAGTTCCACCACCCGCGCGTAAAAAGAACGGACGACCCCTAAATTCTATAAAATCCGGGGCCTCCCCCGCCAGTTACTTGCCGGCGGGCGCCGGGGCGGGCTGCGCAGGGGCCGGCTTAGCCGGCGCGGCCTGCTGCGGCTGCCCCATGGGGTTCTCGAACACCACCGAGCGCCGCCGCTCCGCGTTGGAGAACACCGTCAGCATGATGGAGGTCGCCGCGAAGGCCACCGCCAGCCACATCGTGAACTTCTTGATGAACGTCGTCCCGCTGCCCGAAGAGAACAGCGCGTCGCCGCCGCCGCCGAACATCGCCAGCGCGGAGCCCTTGCTGCTCTGGAACACCACTATGACGATTATCAGCAGGAACGCCAGTATCACGTGCAGTACGGTTATCATTGTGTACATTTAAGTCTCCTAAAAGATCACTTGGACAGCGCCACCAGCCCGGGCAGCGCCTTCCCTTCCACGAACTCCAGCGAAGCGCCGCCGCCCGTGGAGCAATGCGACATCTTCTCGCCCGGCACCTTGGCCGTCTTGAGGACGGAGAGCGTGTCCCCGCCGCCCAGGATGGTGGTAGCCCCGGCCTTGGTCGCCTCGGCCATCGCGTTGGCCAGCGCCACGCTGCCGCTCGAGAACGGCTCCATCTCGAAAATGCCGACCGGCCCGTTCCAGAACACGGTCCTGGCGCCCTTCACCTTCTCGGCGAAAAGCAGCTCGGTGCGGGGCCCGATATCGACGCCGATCCAGTCGTCGCCGACGGCCATCGACTGCGTCACTTCCCTGGCGGCTTCGGGCTTTATCTCCTTCACCACGATATGGTCCGCCGGCAGCAGCAGCTCCACGTTGTTCTTGAAGGCCTTGAGGATGATCTGCTTGGCCTCCTCCACCTTGTCCGCCTCCAGCAGCGACTTGCCGATATTGGTGTTCTGCGCGGCCAGGAAGGTGTAGGCCATGCCGCCGCCGATTATCAGCGTGTCCACCTTCTCGATAAGGCTGTAGAGCACCGGCAGCTTGTCCGACACTTTGGCCCCGCCGATCACGGCGACGAAAGGCCGCGCCGGGTTGGACATCGCCTTGTCGAGGTACTCCAGTTCCTTCTGCACCAGCAGGCCGATGGCGCCGGGCAGGAACTTCGTGACGCCCGCGGTGGAGGCGTGAGCGCGGTGCAGCGCGCCGAAAGCCTCCTGCACGAAGAACTCGCCGTGGACGGAGAGCTTTTTGGCGAAAGCCTCGTCGTTCTTCTCCTCCTCCGGATGATAGCGCAGGTTCTCGAGCAGCACTATCTCGCCGTTCCCGGCGGCTTTAACGGCCTTCTCCGCCTCCGGGCCCACGCAGTCGGGCGCGAAATGCACCTTGACCCCGGCCAGCTTCTCCAGCGCCGGCGCCACGGGCGCCAGCGTGTACTTGGGGTCCACCTTTCCCTTGGGGCGGCCCATATGGGCCATCAGAACGACCTTGCAGTTATTGTCCAGCAGGAGCTTGAGCGTTTTGAGCGTTTCGCGGATGCGGGTATCGTCCTTGATGACGCCTTCCTTTATCGGGACATTGTAGTCCACGCGCATCAGCACGGACTTGCCTTTGAGGTCCATGTCCTGAGCTTTGGCCAGCTTGAGAACCGTAGTCGCCATATTCCTCCCGCCAGTTAAGATCGTCCGGCGCCCGCGCGTGGCGGGCGCCGGACAACTATATCACTTCTTCAGCGTCTTCTCCAGCACCGCCTGCAGGCCCGGCTGCGTCCTCTCCCTGAGGGAGTAGGTCACGCGCACGGACGGCTTGTTGAACTTCAGGTGCGCCGCCAGGTCTATCGGCGTGCCCACCACCACCAGGTCGGCGGGAACGGCGTTGATGCTCTCCTTGAGCTCGGCCATCTGCTCGTCGCCGTAGCCCATCGCCGGCAGGATGTCCTCGAGCTGTTTGAAGTTCTCGTAGACCTTCTTGATGGTGCCCACCGCGTAGGAGCGGGGGTCGACGATCTCCTTGGCGCCGTACTGCTTGGCGGCCACGTAGCCCGCCCCGTAGTCCATCTCGCCGTGGGTCAGCGTCGGGCCGTCCTCGACGACCAGCACCTTCTTGTTCTTGATCTTCTCGCCGCCGACCACCCCGACGGGGCTCTCGGCCTCGATGATCCTGGCCTTGGGGTTCATCGCCTTGATATTGTCCTTGACGTCCTCGACGGCGTCGGGCTCGGCGGTGTCCACCTTGTTGATGATGACCACGTCGGCCTGGCGCAGGTTGGTGGCGCCGGGATAGAACGTCGCCTCGTGGCCGGCGCGCAGCGGGTCGGTCACCACCACGTGCAGGTCAGGGGTATAGAACGGCAGGTCGTTATTGCCGCCGTCCCACAGTATCACGTCGGCCTCCTTCTCGGCCTCCGCCAGGATCACGCCGTAGTCCACGCCGGCGTAGACTATCACGCCCTCGGCTATGTGCGGCTCGTACTCCTCCATCTCCTCGATGGTGCACTTGTGCTTCTTGAGGTCCTCCAGCGAGGCGTAGCGCTGGCAGGTCTGGGCCACCAGGTCGCCGTAAGGCATGGGATGGCGTATCGCCACCACCTTCTTGCCCATCTTCTTGAGCATCCCGGCTATGGCGCGCGTCGTCTGGCTCTTGCCGCAGCCGGTGCGCACCGCGCAGACCGCGATGACGGGCTTCTTCGACTTTATATAGGTATGGTCGCCCGAGAGCAGCTTGAAGTCCGCGCCGCAGGCCAGGGCCAGCGAGCCCTTCGCCATGACGGTATTGAAGCTCACGTCGGAATAGGCGAAGACGACCTCGTCCACCTTGAACTTCTTTACCAGTTCCGGCATGTCCTTCTCTTCGTATATCGGTATGCCGTTGGGATAGAGCTTCCCGGAAAGCTCCTTGGGATACTTGCGCCCGGCGATATTGGGTATCTGGTAGGCGGTGAAGGCGACGACCTCGTACTCCTGGTTGTCGCGGTAGTACACGTTGAAGTTATGGAAGTCGCGGCCCGCGGCTCCCATTATAAGCACTTTCTTCCTGGCCATGGTGTTGCTCCTTGCGCGGCCGGCCCGGGGCCCCCGAAGGGGCCGGGACCGGCCGTTTACTGCTCTGCCCGGGGGTCTTAGGGTCCGCGCGCCGTGAGGCGCCACCCGACTCCCGGATGAAACTCTTAGAGACCTTTCTTGACCATGTAGTCGATGAGGTCGACCACGCGGTTGGAATAGCCCCACTCGTTATCGTACCAGGCCAGCACCTTGGCGAAGTTGCCGCCGATGACCTTGGTGCTCTGCGCGTCCACGCTGGAGCTGGCGGGCGAGTGGTTGAAGTCTATGCTGACGAGCGGCTCCTCGACATAGTCCATGATGCCCTTCATCGGGCCCTCGGCCGCCTTCTTGATCGCCGCGTTTATCTCCTCGGCGGTGGCCTGCTTGGCCAGCGTCACGGTCAGGTCCACCACGGAGACGTTCGGGGTGGGCACGCGGATGGCGAAGCCGTCGAGCTTGCCTTTGAGCTCGGGCATGACCAGGCCGATGGCCTTGGCCGCGCCGGTCGAGGTCGGGATCATGCTGACCGCGGCCGCGCGCGCCCGGCGCAGGTCGCTGTGCGCCATATCATGGATCTTCTGATCGTTGGTGTAGGCGTGTATCGTGGTCATCAGGCCCTTCTCGATGCCCCAGTTGTCCTGGAGCACCTTGGCAAAAGGCGCCAGGCAGTTGGTGGTGCAGGAGGCGTTGGAGACCACGTGATGGTTCTTGGGGTCGTATTTCCCCTCGTTGACGCCCAGCACTATGGTGATGTCCTCGCCCTGCGCAGGCGCGGAGATGATGACCTTCTTCGCGCCGCCCTTGGTGATATGGTTCTCGGCGCCCTTGACTTCCTTGCCCTTCTTGTTGATTCCGTCCTTCTTGATGGTGAACAGGCCGGTGGCCTCCACCACTATGTCCACGCCCAGGCTCTTCCAGTTGATGGCGGCCGGGTCCTTCTCCTTGAAGACCTTTATCTTCTTCCCGTCCACGGAGATCTCGTCGTCGGCGGTGGCCTTTATCTCGGCGTCCAGGCGGCCGTGCACCGAGTCGTACTTCAGCAGGTGCGCGTTGGTCTTGGAGTCGGTGAGGTCGTTGACCGCCACCAGCTCTATCCCGCCGGCCTTGCGGGCGAGTATCGCGCGCGCCACCAGCCGACCTATGCGTCCGAAACCGTTGATGCCAACCTTGACAGCCATTTTAGTCTCCTTGTTTACCGGGAATTGACCGCGAAATCCGTCAAAACCGCGTCCGAATGATTCTTATTATAGCAAAAACCGGACCGGGGCCGGGAAACCGGCGCGAGGTCCGGCGCGGCATTAAGACCAAAGCGCGGCGAGGCGGGCCAGGACATGAGCCCGGGCCATGGGATTTTTCACGAACGCGGCCCAGCCGGCCGCCTTCCCCCGGTCCAGTCCCGACAGGTCCAGCTCCGGGAAATAAGAAAAACGCTTTTTCCGGAAGGCCGAGATATACAGGCAATCCACCAGCGCCTTCTCCGGCGAGGCCAGCGGGAAGCCGCGGACCTCGTCCCACTCGAAGCCGGCAAAAAGTTCCGGCGCTATCTTGTGTATCCGGAAAGTCCCCGCCGCCGTGATCATGGCGCGGCCATGCGCCGTCGAAGCCAGCGTGACCACCTGCGGGATCTGGGAGATCGCCCCGTGCAGGTGCAGAGCGCTGGTGAACGACACATAGACCCTGCTTCCGCGCAGCAGGTGCGGCGCCACCTGGTAAACGGCCGGCGGCTCAGCCCCCGCCGACCACAGACCATGTCCCAGTTTTAAAGCCAATCCCCGCCGCTCCAGCACGGCCAGTCCCTGCGAAACCACGGACCTGGAGCGTCCGGAGAACAGCGCCAGCTCCCCGGAAGTGAAGACTTTCCTCCCGAGCGCCGCCACATCGCCGGCCAGCGATCGCTCAACCGCGCGCGGCATACAACTCCTCCACAAAAGCGGCCGCTTTCAGCTTAACCTCGTCCCAGGCCCCCGGCGAAGCGTAAATTCCGGCCGCCTCCGGAGCCAGGTACTCCGCCACTGAATCACGGAACAGTTCGAACCCGGTCCCCAGGATGACCTCTTTCACCGGGCCCGGACCTTCCCCGGGCAGCTCCGCCGCCAACTGGCGGAGGAATTCGATATGAAATATCTCCCGCAATTGAAGTTGCGTGTACATATATGTATTACAATTTAGTTTTAACTAAATTTTAAGACCTACACCATCTTCCCCTATTAATGGCGAAAGTCAGTCCCGGGTCCAGAAGATGTTGTAAGCCTTGGCCGGAGCGGCCAGGATGCGACTGAAATCCGCCTCGGATAAAGTCCCCTGAGCGGAGACCTCGTATCCTTTAAAGCCATGCCTGCCGAGTATCTCAGCGTATTCCGCGGGGGCACCTCCGCCTCGGCCCACAAGAGCGGGCGTAAATTCGGAAAGAATGTTCGCGACACGCGGCAGCGTCCTTTCGGCGCCTTTGAGAACCCTTAGTTCACCGCCCTCAGTATCGATCTTGAGCAATTTGACCGCCTTACCCTCCAGCGCATTGCGCGATATAAAATCGTCGAGGGAGACGGAGGCCACTTCCACGCTGGAAATATGCTTAGGGGCCTTTATCAGGGAATGCCGGCCCTGGTTGCAGTCCTTATAGAGGAATAACGGCTTACGTCCCCCGCTCTCGTCGACCGCCATGTTGACGGGAATGACATTCCCCTTGTCATTGAGCAGGATGTTCTCGGCAAGCAGCCGGTAAGTCTGCGGCGAAGGCTCAAAAGCGTAGATCCTGGGCCTGGCGCCGGTGGACAGCACCAGCGAGAACCAGCCGATACTCGCCCCGATGTCCAGGACCAGGTCCTTGTCCTTAAGCGCGAGCCTTTTCAACAGGAACTCCGTCAGGAAGTCCTCGTAATAGACACCGTACTTGTAATAGATATCCCGGCCGATTATATCGTGTATGTGGAACCTGAACCTGAGGCCGTACTTGGGACAATCGGCCGTCAGGAAGGAGACCGGGGTGAACCAGCGCAGGAGGAAATGTTTTACCCGGTTAACGAAAAGTCTTATGGCAAGCATCTGAATACGCCGACCACCCTACATGAACCATCATAGCAAATACCCCCCCCCGCGCACACCGTGACCGCCGTTCTTGTCGGCGTTAAAACCGCACAAATTGTATAATGACCCCGCTATGTTCGCTCCCGCCAGGCTCAATAACCGTCTGGGCGTCCTGTTGCTCTTCCTGGCGGACGCGGCTTCCCTTGTCGCTGTCTTTTACCTGGCCCTGGCTGCCCGCATCCACCCGCTCCCCAGGTTCATCAAGGTCATACCGGCCTTTTCAGAGAACATAGGCGCGTACTGGTGGATCTTCCTTTTCTGGCTGTTCTTCTTCGTCTACGAGGAGGGCTATTCCCGCCGCTTCGCCCTCTGGGACGAGGTCAGGTTCCTGTGGAAGTCCTCGTTCTTCGCCCTCGTCGCCGTCTTCACCGTGCTGTTCATAAGCAAGAAAGGCCCGGACTTCTCGCGGACGCTGGTCCTGACCATGGGAGCTCTGTCCTTCGTCCTCCTTCCCTTAGCGCGTCCCGCGGTCAAAAAACTGCTTTACCGGCTCGGCCTCATGAAGCGCAAGGTGCTCATCGTCGGCTCGGGCGAGGCGGCCCTCAAGGCCAGGGAAGCCGTCGTCAACGAACCCAACCTCGGCTACGAAGTGGTCTCCTTCATAGACGACGAAGGACCGGAAGAACTGGAATGCTGCGCGGTACATCGCGGCATAGACAAGATCGAGCGTTACATCCGCGCCGGCGGCATACACGATGTCATAATCGCCAAGCCGGAACTTCCCCGCGAGCGGCTAACGGACCTCATCAATCACATCCAGCACAAGGCCGAGAATACCCTTATCGTGCCCGACCTGGGCGGCATAGCGGTCTCCGGCACGGAGATACGCCACTTCTTCCGCGAACGCACGATAATGATAGAGGTCAAGAACAACCTGGCCAACCCGCTGATCTACGGCGCCAAGCGCGTCCTGGACTACGTCGCGGGGGCCTTCATCTCGATAGCCTTCCTGCCGCTCATGGCGCTCATCGCGCTCCTGGTCCGACTGGACTCCAAAGGCCCCGCCATACTCCGCCAGAACCGCCTGGGCAAGAGCGCCCGCGAGTTCGGCTGCTATAAGTTCCGCACCATGCTGCCGGACGCGGAAGAACAACTGCGGCGCATACTGGAAACCGACCCTGCGGCGAAAGAAGAATACGAGAAATACTGGAAACTGACCGACGACCCGCGCATAACCCGCGTGGGCAACATCCTGCGCAAAACTTCTCTGGACGAACTGCCGCAGATACTTAATGTCCTGCGCGGCGAGATGAGCCTGATTGGTCCCCGCCCCTACCTTCCCCGCGAATGGAACCACATAAAGGAAGAAAGCCCGGTCATCCACGCCCTCCCCCCCGGCATAACGGGACTATGGCAGGTAAGCGGCAGGAGCAACCAGGATTACGCGTTCAGGATAACGATGGATAGTTGGTATGTCAAGAACTGGAGCCTATGGCTCGATGTGATGATATTATGCAAAACGATTGGAGTGGTATTAAGTCGGGACGGAGCGCGCTAAACCTATAAGGTTTCGGCTTGGAGGAGGATATAGACAGGGTAAAAAAGAAGATGGGTTAAATTCTCCCCCATCCCTCCCACTAGAAACGCCACATAGAAGCATATGGCGGCCGACTGAAATTCTTTATGCGAACCGTCTTTAACACCGAAAACTGAAACTGCGCGCCACAGCACGGCCCCCAAAAAACAAAGAAACACGACGAACCCGACAACCCCGACGGTGACTACCTGGCTGATATACATATTATCAACGACTATCGAATGGTAGGCCCCATAGTTTCCGTTCTGTATCCGGCCAGTCCCGAAAAGTAAATTGATCGGAGCGGCTATCGAACCAGGAAGATTGGCCCAGTTATTGAGACGAATAAATAGATTAGTAAGGTCAACGTGCGGAAACAGTCCGCTCCCCCTCAAAACCCCACCGCCTGATATCAACCATGCAGCAATGCCCGCCATCAAAGCGGCGCCTCGCCAGCCGCGGAGATAAAAGAAAAGAACGCGATAGAACCGGATCATCCCCGAGATGAGCAGGCCGGAAACCAGCATAAGCATGGCTGTCCGGGAAATAGTGGATATTACCGAGACAATGGCAAGAAGACACAGGCACAAATACCGGGACCTCCCGTCACGGGCCCCGGAGAAGCGCCAGAACGAGTATATCGCCAGAAAAACATTCAACATTCCAAACTCCAACGGGGACTTCATAAAGGACAAGGCGCGGACATGCCCATGTATCATGTCGAACTTCATCCCGCCAGACTCAACCAGCACGGAAATGAGTCTTTCCGGAATCAAATAAGAGTTTGTCAGGAACTGGGCCACCCCAAAAACGTCCATGACCACGACCAGGGCCATGGCGGCCGCGGTAACAGCGTCTACGACCCGGCGGGAAACTTTCCGATAGTTCAAGAGGACCAGCCCCGGGAAAACCACCAGAAGGGACAGTGAATAAAAGAACGCGGAAAAGGAATTATAGGCCCCTTCCCTCGGCAATGAAAAGGACATGATCGAAATCAAGGAAATGCCGATCAATGCCGTCGCCAGCAGGGATAGCCCGAGTCGCTCGTCATCGGGGGCGAGACTCCTGGCGTTAAAGACCAGCAGCAATAGCGAGAAAAAGGCGAGCAGGACTTTCGCCGACTTAAAGGAGAACCACACGTCACCAAGAACCAGCGCCTGCAAGAGGATCAGGACTGGCGTTCCGAGCGCGAGAGGGAGCCATAAGCCCGTCCCCAACGAGCTAAGCCGGTCACGACTCAACATCATACTTCGCGGACAAATACCTGAGCAGGATCACCGAGACGGCAAAAAACGCCCCAAAACCAAAGAAGAAAAACACGGCGAAAGCCCGCGGGATCAGCGCCGACCTGGAGAGGGACCCTGAGTCATAAACCATGGAATTAGGGAACGTCCTGGCCGGGTCGGTCAAGGAGGCGGAAATATCGAATTCCTTTTTCGCAAGTTCCCATTCCGACATCTGTGAAAAAAAATCGCCTTTCCGCTGATGGCCCGCGGGACGGGTTCGGGATTCAATATCCCGCAATGCAGCGACCACTCTGTCCGAATATTTCCGGAACGCCTCTTCATATTCCGAATCGTAGAAGTTGCGGACTTTTTCTATACGTGAGCCGATCGCCTCTTCAGAATTCGCCTTGATATTGATACTGAACAGGCCCTCGGCAGGCCCGAACGAGACAACGCATCTGGAATCCTGGGCATTATTCAAGCCAAAAGGGCTCCCGCACACGGAGCGGGGGTCGGTCTTCATGAGCAGCACGTGCAGCGACTCGAACGGCTCCGAATTGATCCTCCCTATCTTCAAAACAACGTTCCGTTCATACTGGAACGCCCTGGGGAAAAAAAGCCCGCAGACGGAAAATATCAATGAAACCGCGAGGATTTTCCGCGAATGCGGCATCAATACGGATACGATTCCCTGGCGGGATGCCTGCGAATCAGCGGCGGTCTTTGAATTGGGCCTCATGTTCCTTTATTTTAGCAGTTTTCCGGAAGACCATTCTCCCTTCACCCGCCCCCGAAACCGCAGCGTCGCTTTCGTCGGCCACCCTCTCAGAGCCATAAAATATGCGGCATATACGGAAATTACTGGATAAAAGCTGTCTCTGACCCTTCCATTATAGGCGGCAATCGAAGAAAAGACCGCCAAAAACAAAAAGAATGGGACAACAGTCAGCACATTTCTCGAACCGTACGCCTTGAAGGCATGCCAGGATCCCAGGATAGACGTTAAAATGACGGCCTGGTTAACCACAGCCCCCCATATAAGCAGACAGGCATAAGCGGAAAACAGGGAGAATTTATTCAGGGAAAAAAAGGGAGTAAACAGCAGTTTCAAAAAAGCAACAGGGTACGGGAGACGATAATTGATAGCGTTGACGTCCGAATACGACGAGTATCCGGCCCTCAGGTTTTCTATCCGGGCCGCGAACTCTCGTACAAAGAGCGAGGGGTCGAGGAACGCGTCCATCCCTATTCCCAGACGTACATTGAGGACATATACCGCGACCCCGGTCAGAAAGAAACCTCCGGCAAGGACATAAGCCTTAGGGGCGCGCCTGATCCGGCTTAGTCTGTAAGCGGCGATTCCGGAAAGGATAAACACTCCGACATAAAACCTTTCATTCAGAAGAGCCAGCACGCATATCGGGAAAACGAATAAAAACCCCCTCTTGGCCCGTCCGCCGACGAAAGCCTCCCAGGCGCTATATAAAGTCGCGGCCACCAGCAGATGAACGGCCGCTTCTTTATAGTAATTGATCGTATAAAACAGCACCGTTGGCATCAGCGCGTAGATCAGGGCCGCCAGGAATCCGGTCTTTCTCGAAAACATCCCGGACCCCAGGAAAAAGATCGATATCACAGCGGTCATCTTCAGGAGGGCCAGCGTCAAGAGGGTCGCCCCCGGAGAAACTCCAGCGATGAAAAAAGATATTCCCGCGAGTACATGCGTCAAATAGAGCCGATCATAGCTGTCATAAGGCGGGGATATAGGGTCTATGCCCTTAAGGTAATTGGCAAAATTCACTGCGCGGGGCAAATGCGTGTCAAAGGCGTCCTTTGGCCACAACGCCTCTGGAACGGACCCGCCCAAAGAAAAACCCGCGTATATACCCGCATAAAGAGCTACCACGCAAGCGCATACGATCATCAATTCGGCATATCCGCCATCAGCCTCGCTCACAGGCTCACAGCCTAAACGAACGAATACCAGGCACAGGAACGCGATATAGAGGATAGCAGCGATGGATTGACCCGCCGCGCCTGCAGCCAGGGCCGCGAACCCATAAAATCCGGAAACCACCGCGGTCAATGCCGGCCACAAAAACACGCGCACACGAGGAATGCGGGAGGAAAGCACAAAGATGTTATCCAGTCGGTCAGTCGGCATTACAAAATGGGTCTTCTCCGTTTTGAGTGGGTCTTTTCTGCCTGATTTCATATAGCTTCCAGCGTACAAGTCAGCACTTTAAGCCGCAGATACTCTTCATCCCGTAGCCCGTAGCTGCGCCGCTGGATTACCCGG